>Ga0114951_10005528_pt1 | contig 11621 bp, 12 predicted proteins | sample AM7aDNAmetaG_FD_88677 | JGI IMG/M metagenome (GOLD analysis project Ga0114951, IMG submission 88677) | Freshwater microbial communities from Finland to study Microbial Dark Matter (Phase II) - AM7a DNA metaG | ecosystem: Environmental > Aquatic > Freshwater > Lake | place: Finland: Lake Alinen... | reverse complement strand
CCGTCAGACTTTCGTCCATTGCGGAAGATTCTCGACTGCAGCCACCCGTAGGTGTATGGGCCGTGTCTCAGTCCCATCGGTGGGGGTCACCCTCTCAGGTCCCCTAGGCGTCATAGCCTTGGTGAGCTTTTACCTCACCAACTAGCTGATACCGATCAGGCCGTTCCAGAAGCGAAAAACTTTACTCTTGCGAGACTATCGGGAATTACCCCGCCTTTCGGCGAGCTATGCCCGACTTCTGGGTACGTACCTGATTATTACTACCTCGTCTGCCGGTTGCTCCTTGCGGAGCCCCCTTGACTTGCATGCCTTATCCACGCCGCCAGCGTTCATCCTGAGCTAGGATCAAACTCTTAACTATTAAGTGAACGGAACAAAATAGAAAGCGCTATTACCCTTGCGGGAAATTTTGTTTTCTTTTTGAATTCACTTTGTTGTCCTAGCTCTCATCACAACATTGAATCTATGTGTGACTTGAATCATTTTCAAATATACGTAACTTGCACTATGCCACCAAGACTCCGCTAAGAGTCCTAGGTGGCCGTAATATAATCAATACATTCTCAATAACATACTTCCTGACGAAATATGTTATTTCAATTGAATTTTCAACGAACTCCTTTTACTAGCGCCCCTTAACAAGGCGTTTATGCGTTGTTATGAGACGTAAGGGCTAGTTTACCTGAATGCGAATATAAGTCAAGGGCTTTGAACTAGCCATAAAATGAGGATACGGTGTGGAGAAACAAAGTCTGAAGTAAGCCAAATATACCTTGACAAAGGTATCAATTATGATATGGTTTGAAGTGAATTGAACAATGAAATAAACCATTACTTAGGAGGTAGATGAAAGAGAAAAATATATATGCGGAAATACAAAATGCAATTGGAGTGAACAATAAAGTCTTAGCCTCAGCATTGGCAAAGAGGCGCATGGTCCCAATGATTGGTGAAATCAACAGAGACATGGCCAATGGACTAATTGAGATCCTAACAGCACTCGATCTTAAGGAGACTGCCCCGATCACCATACTTATCGGAAGTAACGGTGGTAGTGTCCAAGATGGTCAGTATGTATATGGAATCATCGACACATTGAACTCGCCGGTAGATGGTCTCGTGATCAGAAACGCTGATTCGATGGCGGTGGACATTCTACTCCATTGCCGCAAACGTATGGCCCTACCAACTGCAAGTTTCTTTCTTCATTTCACGCGACACAAATTCAACGTGATTCAAGACAGTGAGAAACTATCAGAATATGAAATCGGGGCTTTAATAAAAAATATGACTGAAGGAAAAGCTGAGCGAGAAAATATGTATGCAAAAAGGCTTGGTAAAGATGTAGAAGAGATTCGTCGTCTATTCCAGATAGGCGAGAAATATCATACGGAGTATCCTGCCGAAGAAGCTCTGGAGCTCGGTATTATCGACAAAATAGTCACCGACTTCAAGTTCTGGAAATAAATAACACCGTAAACCAGATCAATCTAAACAACCAATCACCCCCCCGCAAGAGCGATCTTGTGGGGGGGTTCTGCTTCATGACTAATAATGAACTAATCACTTTTTGTTACCAACTCGCATCACTCACCATAAAATGCTAAGGTTAGTCACATGAAAAACTCACCACGTCAACAAGCCATCCCTGCAAAGAATCCGAACGATGGTGCGCCTTCATTCCCAATGCGTATAAACAAATATCTAGCCTTTAAAGGTTACGCCACGCGCCGCGGAGCTGATGAGCTTATTGAACGTAGAACTGTTACTATAAATGGTCGCCTTGCAGTTCTCGGTGACAAGGTCACAGAAAAAGACGTTGTCGAAGTGCGTAAAAATAAAGGCTCTGCGGGAGCCGGTGCACGTGGTGGAGTATATGATCAGAAATACGTCTATTTCGCCTGCAACAAACCGCGCGGTGTTCCAGTACTCGATACTCGCAAAGGCACAAAGGGTTTCATAAATACTTTGGTACAGGCCATACCAAAAGAAGCTAAGAGTTTATTCCCTGTCGGAAGTCTAGATCCAGAGGCGTCTGGTCTTATCATCTTTACAAATGATCGCCGCATCATAGACCGCCTCGAGAATCCGAGGCATGCCCACGTCAAACAATACCACGTTGAGACTATCGGTCCTTTACGCGCAAATTTCAAAGAGAAACTCGAAGCTGGTGTTTCTGTAAATGGTGACGAGCCTATAAGTTGCCGCGTTCAACTCCAAAGTCCAACTTCTTGTTATATAAGTATCATTGATACGAAAAATCGCATCCGTGGCATATGTTCACTTTTTGGTGCTGAGATAGCCAATCTGACACGCACCTCTATTTCAAATATCCAACTCGGTAAAGTTGAATCCGGTGGTTTCCGTAAGATTGAGGGCGATGAATTAAAGCTTTTCTTGAGTAATCTTGGACTGTAAATTGGTCTGCAAATTTGAATCCATACTGACGACAACTCTGGCATTAATTTTCCGCAATGCCTTATTCAAAGAATGATAATCTGGCACAACTTCACTAACCAAGTTCCAGAAGCTTGAACCATGGTTGAATTCCTTCACATGACAGATCTCGTGCACTATCACGTAGTCACGCAACTCTGCTGTCAGAAACAAAAGTTTATAATTGAAATTGAGATTCCCCTTCTTCGAACACGAGCCCCAGCGACTCACTTGATTTCTTATAGCAATTTTTCCAAGTGGTAGGTTGTAATGTTTATTGAAATGAATAACACGCTCAGTTATGAGTGCGCGTGCTAACTCTTTGTGTGTCAGATATGAGCGCCGGCCACTTGCGTTACGCACAGAGCTTGCGCGACTGTGAGTGCGCCTCGCGCGTCGTGTCTTCACACGTCTTTTGACCCATCGAGATACTATGCGGAATTTTTTCACTTATCAATCATAGCAAGTTTCTCCGCGCGCGTAAGCCTTTTCCACGCCGCCTCCAATGCTCGTACCTTCGCATAGCTTCGCGACGCTTTGCTATACACCAATTCCACCGGCCTTCGTATCTTCGTATAATGCGCCCCTGATTTGGCAAAATTGTGCGCATGCAAACGGCCGGCGAGGTCGTTTGTACTGCCAACATATAGAGTGTCATCTGCGCAACGGAGAATGTAGGTGTGGTGCATTAATTTTAAAGTGATTTGACCAATTCCACCGCCCTAGAAATTATTCTCTCCCCTATCTTTCCCCATTTAAAATATTGTTTATAATCCTTCTCATCAATCAGTTTTATTTCTGTGACTCCACCAGCGGGATCAGAAACAAAAGGTCCATATGGTTCAACAATACAGACGTAACGCAATTGGAATATAAATGAGTTATCACGAGTATCAGTACACTTCTGATACCCGACAGGCTTACTCTTCAATATCTTCATATTTGATTCCTCTTGTATTTCTCGCACCAAGGTTCCCTCAAATGTTTCTCCTGGCTCAATCGTGCCACCGATAAGACCCCAATCTTTTTTCTTGCCACCAAAGCCAATAACCATTTTGTCTCCACAAAAACAGACACCGTAGGATTGTGTACATTTTGATTTATCTAAATCGTCAAAATTATCAGCATCATGATATTCAACAATGTAAGTGACTCCGCTTTTTACTGTTCTAGTTTCTGTGATGGTCATGTGTGTGGTATCTATATGACGATTATATCATGTCAAATTTTCTTTTACCGATAACTCTGGATGGCCTTTCCATGCTAGTGGTTTCTTACATAGAGGACAAACGTCAAAAGCTCTATTTAATGCTCCATTTATCATTTCCCCAAATCCTCCACCTATTTACCAAGATCAAGTACCTCATCCACCCTTATCTGCTTTACAAACTCTGGCACGTGCGACACGAGAATCATAGCCCCTTCATATTTATCGAGCGCCTTTGCGATAACTGGAAGATGACGGAAATTTATATGGTTTGTTGGTTCATCGAGAATAAGCAAGCCGGGCTTGAGCAAAACAAGCCTAGCGAAAGCAACCAAACCTTTTTGACCTTCAGATAATGAGCCGATCTTGGTGTGGATGGCGTCAGCGCCGATGAGGAAACTGGCGGCGACGGCGCGGACTTCTGTTTCTATGAGACGACCTTCGACAGAGCGCACGATCTTTTCGAGAGATTCATAAACAGTGTCATTGAAATCCATCATGGAAAAATCTTGACGATAATATCCAACTCGCACACCTTCAGTAATCACAGATTCCCCTTCGATCTTTTCGCCGTGGGCATTGTGACCACCATTTACTAGAGACTCGAGCAAAGTAGACTTGCCGATACCGTTTGGACCAGCGAGCAACAAGTGCTGCTTGCGACGCAACCTGATACTACAATCGTGCGTCACCGGCTTATGGGTCTTGGGACTAAGAATGCTATAAGATTTTATAGTGATGATATCTCCAACTATGTCACTGCCTGCCGTCTTACTTCCCGTAGCGAACTGCGAAGGTATGGTGAAGTCGCGAATAGTTTTGTCTTCCTTACGCACATTGACTATCTCCTCTTCAAGTTCATCAGCCTTCTCGCGCATACGCTTGGCAACCAAACGCATTTGTCCACCCTTTTGAGCGAAGACTCCTGCCTGATATTTCTTGGCTTCAATCTCCTTGACCAAGCGTGCATTTTCTTGATTCTCTTTCTCGATACGTGCCGAAATCTGCTCGACCACATCCTTATAGTCACCGACATATTGCTCAACCTTACGTGAATGCAAATCAAGATAAAGGACTCCATGTGTAAATGCATTCAAGAAATCTGCATCGTGGGAAATAACGAGGCATGTCTTTTTGTAATCAATAAGAAATTGCGTTAGATGCTCTATACCAGCTTTGTCGAGATTGTTTGTCGGCTCATCGAGCAATAGAATATCTGGGTCTTGTATGAGAGCTGACGCCAATAAAAGTCGCGCCTGCTGACCACCAGAAAAAGTTTTTACCAAACGATCCTTCAGGTCGGTGACTGGGTGCTTCGGCGTAGACTTCGGTGTATGTAGGTTCACGACTTCGAGAATAGCATCAATGCGCGGATCGATGTCATATACTTTCGCACGGCCGCCGCTTTCAAGTGCTTTTGCAAAAAATGCACGAACCGTCAATTCAAGATCTGGTCGTGGTATGACTTGGCGAGCCGTAGCTATGGTGGCGCCGTTCGTTATGTGGATTTCTCCTGATTCTGGTTTTGAAATACCGGCTACCATATCCTTGTCAGCCCCGCCGGCACCTAGGATAAGGCCGAAAATAGTGGTCTTTCCAGCCCCATTCTGCCCCATGAGCGTGATTTTAGTGCCACGGCGCACTGTGAGCGAGGCCTCGTCCAAGATAGGCTTATTATGACCATATTCGAAAGACACATCGTCGAAACGGATGATTGTGTCTCCAGAAAATTCATTTCTTACAGATTTTTGGCCCTTAGACATAAGATAGCCATGTTAACGGATTTTGGAGAGATACACAACTAAGATTTACTTACCTCCCTTCTTAGTATCCGCGCCAGCGATGGTGACAAGTAAAGTTGAACCGATGAAAATAGAAGAATATGTACCAGCAGCAATACCGACAATGAGAGCCAGAGAGAAATGCTCGGTAGTAGATCCGCCAACAAAATACAGAACGACGAGAGCGATAAGAGTGGTCAACGATGTGTTTATAGAACGAGTAAATGTCTGTGAGACACCTTCACCAACTATCTCACCAAAAGGCTTTTTAGCTGGAGCATGGCTAAGATTCTCACGGACTCGATCGAAAACCACGATAGTATCGTGCACAGAGAAGCCTAGAATAACAAGCAATGCTGTCACGAACAAAGTATCGACTTCATATCCAGCAAAATGTCCTAGGATGGAGAAAACTCCTGTAGGGATGATGACGTCGTGAACTAAAGCGATGATGGCTACAAAACCATATTTCCATGAAGCGACTGGTTCTGAAACTTTTCTGAATGCAAAAGTTATATACAAGACGATACCGAGGATAACGAGAATAACCGAGACTATAGACTTGCGAAGTGCTTCAGCACCTAGAACTGGACCAACTGAATCAAAAGTCTTGATCGTTGTGGTTGCCGTACCACTAAGTGAAAGTCCTGTCATAACAGCTGCTTTCTCTTCTTGATTAACTTCCTTCATACGGACTATGTATTCTTGTTCACCATTGTTAGTAGTACTCGGACGAACCGAAACTACTGGATCAATATTGACCAAAGCAGCAGTAACAGCAGCTTGATCTGGTCTGTCTTTACCATATGAGACTTCTATAAGAGTTCCTCCGGTAAAATCAATACCTGGCTTCAAGCCCCAGACGAAGAGCGAGACAAATGCCGCTAAGACCATGAGTCCGGATACTGTGTAGAAAAGTTTTCTGTATTTTACAACCCACATATTAGTTTAAAGTTGAAAGGCGCAAAGCGCATTCGTTAATTTCTAAAGTGCAAACCATTACTTATCAAGAAGGTCGACAACTTCGTTGTATTTTTAGGTGCCACAGCGTAGAGGAAGAGGCGTGAAGCAGTAATAGCAGTAAACATCGAGACGAGCACACCGACCACGAAGACAAGTGCGAAACCAGTAACTACTGACGTACTACCAAAATAGTAGAGGATGACACCAGTGATAATACTAGAAATATTTGAGTCGCGTATAGACAACCACGCCCTGGCGAAACCTTCATGCATAGCATCCCAAACCCCACGACCAGCCTTGAGCTCTTCCTTCATACGTTCGAAAATAAGAATGTTGGCGTCAACAGCCATACCTATGGAGAGTATAAATCCAGCAATACCAGCAGCCGTAAGAGTGACTGGGATCATCTTGAACAAAGCCAGCATGATGGCTGTATAACAACCAAGAGCAATGGTGGCAATAAATCCTGGCAGACGATACCAAAGTATCAAAAACAAACCGATGATTATAAAAGCAATGATACCTGTCTTGATACCACCGTTTATAGCAGCTTGACCCAAAGTAGGACCTATTGTTTGTGTAGAGATAAGAGTAACTGGAACAGGTAGAGCACCGAAGTTCAGATCACGTACAAGTTTCTGTGCCTGGTCTAGAGTAAATGAGCCAGAGATCTGTGCTTGGCCATTTGGAATCTCTTCACGGACAACCGGAGCTTCTATAAGTGCACCATCTAGGAAAATACCGACGTAATCACCAACATGATTTTTTGTGATCTTATCGAAAAGTTCACGACCATCACTGGTAAAATCTAGGCCGACCATAGGCTGGTTTGTAGTAGTATTAAACTGAACTGAAGCACGACCAACCATACGACCGGTAAGACCAGTCGTATGGAATAGAGCCGCATAAGCCATGGCCGATGTAGTTGCATCAGCGGTCTTCATTGTCGTAGAGGCCTGAAAATCCTTGACGTCAGAAGCTGTTGCCACCTTGAATTCTAGGCTTGGAGTAGCACCAATAGCGTGTATAGCTTCATTTACATCTGTAACGCCTGGAAGCTCGATGATGAGTTTATATGCACTCTCTTCTGAGCTTAGCGCAGCTGCTTCTTGAGTCTGTACCAATGGCTCACTGACTCCAAGAGTATTAACTCTCCTCTCAACAACATCACGAAGCGATGCCATAGAAGCTGAAATATCTGTAGAGTCGATCTTCGAGACATCGGCTTGGTAAACTAGGTGTGTTCCACCGTAAAGGTCTAGTCCGAGACGGAATGGTTTCGATCCAGCAGTCTTCCCTGTACCAGGGATTTGCGTTGTATAAACAAAATAGCCGATCAATGCGGCAAATATGAGTACGAAAACGGCACGAGCTCTATGTTTTAACATAATCGGTATTTTACAGGTTTTTGCGGTTTGCGCAACAGTTGCAACACTCTACATGATGTGTTGTGACACATCTAAGCATATAGCCCAGATACGACAAGAGGCACCACATCGCTCAAACGTTTCCGTAAGAGTCCTGTGGTGCCTCACAATTCTGTGTGACTACCTACATCGCTGGAGGTAGTTCTGATTTCAGTTGGTTCATCTCTTCGAGCTTATTCTTGGCTCTATCGAACCAGGGTTGAAGATTGCCATCTGTAACCCCGAAATTCTGGAGTTGGGAGACAAGGTACCTGACATCCCTACGCATCCTGTTTACAGGATATCTCGGGTTGTCTTTGATATCATTGTTCTCTATCGTGGCAATCTCTAGACATAATTCATCGATATGATACTCGATATGTCTTACCGATCTCCAGGTCTCAGAACCCTGTATCTCTAGTATAGACGACACCACATCGAAGAATGATCTAACTCTGTCACACCTAACATCATAAGCATTGATTCTCCAGCTAAGCTTGTGAGCCCAAGCCAAGAAGACAGCGAGGATAATACATAATGTTCCAAGCGCCGTGGCAAAGACGGGCCAAGGAAACCAGATGAGACTCAACAATGAGACAAACATTATCTGTACAACAATAACGATGACATTCTTTAACTTACGATGTATCCTTTCGTCTTTGATTATACGATTATTCTTCTGGATCTCAATCAAGTACCGACAGCAACGCAAGATATTTTGGTCAGTATCGACCTTACCACCATTACGTTTATTGATCTCCTTTTCCCATAAGTCTGCCAGTTGTGAGACTAATGGAAGTCTTCCAAACATAGACACTACTGAGTCAGCGACAGATACTGATCTACTTCTTGGTGCTTCTTTATGAATATACGACATTGCACACCCCCTATTTTTTGTACCGTTTTTATTCCAAATAAGACGTCTGTGTCCTGTTCATACAAATGTTTCTGGCATTTGTACAAGTTGATCTGGATAGATAGTTGGTACGAAACAATCTAGATATGATATTGGCATGTATATATTAGCGTGTCAATATTACCATAATGATTCAATGAACAGGGCACGCTTCGCGACTATACCCCCCTTCTTGAGATCAGTGCCTTGAATGTCTGCAATACTATACGCAAATCCAACATGAACGAACGATGTTTGACATAATACAGATCATAAGAGAGTTTATCACGTGTCTCATTGATAGCTACAACATGATGAGGATGTGTCAAATGATATATTTGAGCCCAGCCAGATAAGCCCGGCTGTATGAGATGGCGTACATTGTAATAAGGAATCTCTTTCTCATATACAGAAACCAGTGCTGGTAGTTCTGGTCTAGGACCGACAAGAGATATATCTCCACGCAAAACATTCCAAAGCTGTGGCAACTCATCTATACGAGTCAGTCTTATAAATCTACCGACACGAGTTACTTGCATATCAGATCTGTCACCAGAACTCATTGGGCCCCTAGCATAATCCCCACCATCATCATGCTTACTACCATCTACTGCTGCCATACTCCTGAATTTGATTATCTTTATTGGTTTACCATTTTTACCTATACGATTTTGATAAATGAAAAGGGGGCCTTTGTCATCCATACGAATAGCCCAGTAAACGAAAGGATAAAAGATGAGAGAAACAAGTCCTAAGATGGTAGCTGCAAATATATCCAGAGCTCTTTTTACCACGTCATATACGAGACGGCCAACGGCTGATGTTCCTGTATTTTCCACCAACCAACGCTCACCTACCATAGAAAGTGGTACACGATCAAATATCCCCTCAAAGAGTTTGCCGGCGTCTATGACTTGTACTCCAGAAAAGATCAAAGAATAAAGAAATGGAATCGCTGACTCAACCGTCTTATTGTGAAGGTCGACTACCAGAACAGATGCGTTGTTTCTACAAACCGACTCCCCTATCTTTAAGACGGTCTCTTCTGTACTCGAGGCTGGCTCAAATTTTTCTACAAATGTGATGCCGTAGCGAGAACGATTGTTTATCTCATCAAAAAGATCCTGTATCTCACCATTTACCCCAACCAAGATAGCACGCTGACTTCTAGCTGAGCTCACTACTGGAAATACTACCAAGCGCCAAAGTGCCAAAAGCAAAGTAGAAACCACAGCATATATGAAAAGGTTGGCTTTTGGTGTTATAGAGGTAGGTAAGAAATAAAAGAATGCCACACTTATGAGAACAGCTATAGCTTGAGTACGCACAAGCAGTCCTGGTATGCGGTTTGGTGCAAGCAGAGAACGTTTGTTGTATAGACCTGCGCTGAAATTGATAACAATAAAAACCAAGAATAGTATAGCAAAAGATGACAAATGCACATATATAAGAGTACGTCCGGGCATATGACCATAACGAATACCGAGAGCCACTATGAGTGAAAACAGATAGGCTACTAGATCACCAACCAGTAATATGGCTGTATAAACAGAGCTTTTGGTATGAATCATAGGCAAAACGATACCACGATTTGTATAATACTTCAATGCCTTAACGTCTGCTCGATATTTTGCCACTAAGAGATTTACGTGTTACTTTTAAAGGTAATGAAGATACTATACGTCATAACCAAGTCCAACTGGGGTGGTGCCCAAAGGCATGTATATGATCTTTCTGTAGCCATGAAAGAAGCTGGTAATACTGTTGTAGTAGCACTGGGTGGCAATGGTGTTCTCCGACAAAAACTCGAGGATATAGGTATTAAAACTTATACCATAGAAAGACTCAAGAGAAACATAGCCATATCGAAAGAGTTTGGATCATTCCGAGAGATATTTTCTATTATAAGACATGAGAAACCAGACCTCATACATCTACACAGCCCGAAAGCGGCTGGCCTCGGTTCAATAGCTGGTAGACTACTCCGTGTGAAGAAAGTCATATATACGGTTCATGGTTGGGCATTCAATGAGGATAGACCTTTATACCAAAAGTTAGTAATAATGATAGCGTCTTGGGTGACTATGCTCCTTTCAGATAAAGTTATCCTACTATCTGAATATGAATACAAACAAGCTAAACAATTTCCTTGGGTTACAAACAGACTGGCTATCATACCACTTGGTATGAAGGTACCTGTGTTTATGTCTATAGAAGGATCAAAACAGACATTGGCTAAACATATAGGTATAGACCTATCAGAATTCAAAAAGAATATAGTTGTAGGGACTATTGCTGAACTACATCCAAACAAAGGTCTTGAATATCTCATCTCTGCTTTGAAAAATGTGTGTTCAAACAACGGAACTACCGGACATCAAGATATTATATCCATTATTATTGGTGATGGAGATCTGTCTACCAAGCTCCATATGCAGATAAAATGTCTAGGTCTAGAAGACAAAGTGTTCTTGGTTGGATATATGTCAGAGGCCAGCCAATATTTGAAGGCTTTCAACATATTCGTTTTACCTTCAGTGAAAGAGGGTCTCCCCTACGTCATACTGGAAGCTGGATCAGCATCTTTACCCGTAGTAGCTACTACAGTTGGTGGTATACCAGAAATCATAGATGATATGAAATCTGGCGTTCTGATACAGACTAAGGACCCTAGCGAACTCGCTCACGCGATATCTTATATAACAGAACACCCCCTACTGGCCAGGCAATACGGATCAGTTTTGCGAGAAAGCATCATAAATAAGTTTTCTATAGAGAAGATGCTGAAGTCGATAGAGGAGATATACAATTTAGAGTTAATGGTAATTTAAGCAGTCTGAAATGATGATTCTGTGTTAGCCTGTATTGGTAAAAGCCTAATTAACTATATACCATGCGTAAAAAAAGTGTCCTGAATGCGGTAAAACGGAGGT
>Ga0114951_10005526_pt1 | contig 11624 bp, 8 predicted proteins | sample AM7aDNAmetaG_FD_88677 | JGI IMG/M metagenome (GOLD analysis project Ga0114951, IMG submission 88677) | Freshwater microbial communities from Finland to study Microbial Dark Matter (Phase II) - AM7a DNA metaG | ecosystem: Environmental > Aquatic > Freshwater > Lake | place: Finland: Lake Alinen... | reverse complement strand
GGGCCCCTGGCCGCACGGGGGATGGTCGCCGGAAGACGGCGATTCATTGGGCGACCTGAGCTTTGGGTCCAAGACGGGGGAGTATTTCCGCGACAAGATCGAGTTTCCGTTTTTCATGCAGGCCCTCAAAGGCAAGGGCCATGCGAAACTTCCCAAGGCGTGGATGTTTGAGACGGGCCATAACCAGTGGCGCAAATTTGACGCCTGGCCTCCGAAAAACGCCGCCCCCCGCTCCCTGTATCTCGATGCCGGCGGGAAACTTTCCTTCTCCCCTCCCGCCGGCGCATCCGAAGAGTTCGACGAATACACCAGCGACCCGGCACGGCCGGTTCCGGTGACGGGCGAGATCGGCGGGGGCATGCCCGGCGATTACATGACCCGCGACCAGCGTTTCGCCTCCCGGCGCACCGACGTTCTGACCTACGAGACAGAACCGTTGAAACACGATGTGACCCTGGCCGGCCCCGTCACACCCGTGTTGCGGGTCTCGACCTCCGGCACGGATTCCGATTTCATCGTGAAACTCATTGACGTGTATCCGGACGATTTTCCCGATCCCGTCCCGAATCCGCGCGACGTCCACCTTGGAGGCTATGAGCAGATGGTGCGCGGGGAGCCGTTCCGGGGCAAGTTTCGCCGGAGCCTGTCGCGTCCGGAGCCGTTCATACCCGGCGAGCCGGCGAAGATCGAGTTCGCGATGCCCGACGTGCTGCACGATTTCCGGGCGGGCCATCGGATCATGGTGCAAATCCAGAGCAGTTGGTTTCCGCTGGTGGACCGCAACCCGCAGCGATTCGAGGACATCCCGTCCGCCAAGGCGTCCGATTTTCAGAAAGCCGTCGAACGAGTCTATCGCGGCGGCAAGGATGGCACGCGGATTGACGTGCTGATGATGGAGTGAAACGGTTTTCCACCGGCATGGAGCGGTAATGGCCCCCTTTTTTTCCGTCAGGATGGCCGATTTGACGCCTTTTGCGTAAAAAAACGCAAGGTGTGATTAGCCGTGTTTAGGCGTGTTTAGGCGTGTTTAGCTGCAACTTTCCGGGGTCAAAACCGGCGGTTTTAGCGGTTCATCGCACCCTGGTTCGATGCCGCGCCTGCGCGCGACGGAGGGGCGGACGGGGCGGACGGGGCGGACGGTGGAGGGCGGAGTTTTGCCGGGCCGCCGGCCCCTTTTCCTTTTTCCCTCTGCAAAATTTCAAAGAACAGACGCCTGCGCGCCTCTCACAATGGCATGATACCACATTTGGATGGGAAAGCAAATAAAAAGTGAAATATTTCGCGGCCGGGGCCGGACGGCCCCGGAGACCGGGCCTTCCGCCGGCGGTTTGACGGAAAAGCTCCCGTCCTGATCCCGATCTTAATCGTAATCTTCTTGGGGCCGCGAGAGGGGGACTCGGATTAGGATTAAGATTAGGAGTAGGAGAAGACCTTTTTCCGACAAAAAAACCCCTCCCGGTTTGCCGGGAGGGGGTGGAATTGAATTTGAGTCAATTAGAACTTGTAGATCACGTTGGCCGCGACCATGACTTCGTTCCTCTTGACGTTGACGCCTGTGCCGGCCACAGTGCCGCCGAAGGCGTCCTGGCCGTTGGCGGCATGGTCCCAGCGGACTTCCAAGCGGCTGATGACATTGGCCCACAAGTCGTACTGGAGCGTGCCAGTAGCGGCGAGGACTTTGTCCAGCGGATTTCCAACCGTGCCGTTGATGTCGTCAGCAGCAGCTCCCAAGCTTGGGCCGCTGGCGTATTCCAAGCGGCCGTTGAGCGTCAGCTTGTCGGACAGTTTGAACGAAGCGTACCCGGCAATGGCCTGGAAGTAACCTTCATCCACGCCCGCGACGTCGTTGTGGAAGATGGCGTCCCAAGACGCGCCGAACGTCAGGTCTTTGACGGGCGTGTTGATGGTGGTGCCAACGTAGATTTCCGACTTGTCGTGAGCCGCCGCGCCCTGCCCGTAGTCCCAGCCGCCGTAAAGGGAAGAGCCTTTCAAGGATCCCCAGCTATCGGGAGCGGTCAGGGTGAGCAAGCCGACAAACGCCTTTTTGCTTTCGATCGTCCTGTCCCCACGAGAATTCACATCATTCATTGTGGTGACAGTATTCGCAACGCCCGCCTTGAGGCCGAAGGCGTCACAGAATTTGTACGAGGCAAGCAGGCCGGTGTGTTCGGTCGGTTCAAACGAATAGCCGTAGGAACGGGTGAAGTTCGGGTTTTTGTAAGAATCCGTGGATTCGTACCCGAGCAGGTTGTCCCAGCGGCCCATTTGCCAGTCAATGCCGTTGCCGACAGGCGTGCGCATGGTGACGAAGGCTTGCCGAATCCCGCTAATGGCCTTGCCATCGGGGACGTAGTTTAATTCGAGGGTATAACCGGCCGACCATTGGCTTTCGTCCAATGCCTTGGCGATTTTGAAGTCCGCGGCATCAAGATTGAAGCCGTCCTGTTTTCCTTTGTTGAAGGCATAGGGCGCCGGATTGGCGTTGCCTGTGCCAGGGTTCCAGACGGCCGACGTGTCCACGTAACCACTGATCGTGGTCGCGGACAGCGCGGTCTGAACAGGAACCAACTGCGGCATCGTCGCGTCTTGCGCGAGAACCGCGGGCGAGAGTGTGACCAGCCCTGCGGCGGCCAACCCTAGTGTCCATTTTTCTATTTTCATGTTCCTCCTGCGATATGTGTGTTTACGTTTATACGTCTTTTATGTAATGGGGACGAAACCAGTTCGCCTCCGCACACCAAAAACGGTGCATTACGGCGCACAATATGGAATTGGGGCTGGTTTGACAACAAGTTTTTTTTTGGAAAAGGAGGTGTTTTTGCGTGAAATATTCACAAGTTGCTTATAGCCAGCGACTTATAGTGACTTCGGGCGCTTCAAAATATCTTGAAAAAAAAGAAGTATTTTGTTGCAAAACGCGCCCCTGCAACACAATGGGCAGTATGACGGCACTTTCAGCCCCAGCCAGTTGTGGATTAAAAGACCGCGGGCACCCCCTCTTTGAGCATGCGCAAACGAGGGGTCAGGCCGTTGGTTGCGGCCAATTGTTTGAGCCAGCGCGGCGGTTCGTCCATGTCTTCAAAGGACAATTTGAAGGTGCCGTAATGCATCGGCACCAGCCATTTGGCGCCCAAGTCGCGAAACGCCTTGATGGCTTCGTCCGGCCCCATGTGGACGTGGCGAAAGGTGTCCGGATAATAAGCGCCAATGGGAAGCATGGCGATTTCCGGGGGGCAGACGCGTCCGATTTCCTTAAAACCCGGGAAGTAGGCGCTGTCGCCCGCGTGGTAGAGGCGGCGGCCCTGGTGTTCGATGATGAATCCGCCGTAACCGCGGTGGTGGTCCCGCAGCACGCGGGCGCCCCAGTGTTTGGAGGGAGTCAAGGTGACGCGCCATTTTCCGTTTGAGAAGCTTTCCCACCAATGCAGTTCAATGATCCGTTCAAAGCCGAGGTTGGCGGCCAGATCGCCGGTGCCCCAGGGCATGACCGCGATTTTGGGCGAGGGGAGGCGGCGCAGGGTCGGCCTGTGAAAATGATCGAAGTGGGCGTGAGTCAACAATACCAGGTCAACGGGCGGCAAGTCCTGTATTTTCAATCCGGCCCGGCGGATGCGTTTGATGATCAGGAGCCAGTTGGCGAAATTGGGGTCAATCAGCGCGTTGAAATCCGTGAACTGCGCGAGAAAGGAGGCGTGGCCGATCCAGGTCAGCGCCACCTGGCCGTGGGTCAGCTTGGGGAATTTGGGGCGGAAGTGTTCTCCGACGCGGGGCGTCAAAAGCGCCTTCCACACCAGCTCGTGGAAGAAGGAGCGGGGGTTGAAGTGTTTGCTCGGGGTCAAGTCCTTGAACGAGCGCGGCAGCGGGCGGCGCCGTTTGGCGGTCCTGGCCCGGCCAACCCAATCGAACTTGTCTTTGAGCATGCTTCTTTTTTCTTTCTACGGCCTCTGGTCCGTCCCAGGCCCGGCGGAGGCGGACGGCTCGAACACTTGCAGCGGGCAGGAGGATCGCACCACGTCGCGCATTTCCGCCAGTGATTTCAATTCGCCCGCCGCCCGGGCCTGGGAGAGCAAGTTGCCCAGGGCGGTTGTTTCGGCCGGCCCGGCCACAATGCGCCGTTGGCAGCGGTTGGCGGCGAGTTGGTTGAGCAGGGCAAGGCGGGAGCCGCCGCCCACGACGTGGATGACGTCGATTCTGTTGCCGGCCAGTTTCTCCAACCCCGCCAGGACGGCGGCGTATTTGGCGGCCAGACTTTCCAGGGCGCAACGGACCAGCGCGCCTTCGGATTCGGGGACGGGTTGGTTGGTTTCCCGGCAAAGGGCCTGGATGGCGGACGGCATGTCCGGCGGATTGGCCAGCCGCGCGTCGTCGGGGTCAATGATGGAGCGGGGTTCGGGGGCGGATTCGGCCAGGCGGGCGAGTTCGGGGTAATCGAGATTTTTTCCGCGCGCCTGGAAGGAAGATTTGCACTGTTGCACCAGCCAGAGGCCGGCGATGTTTTTGAGGAGGCGGAAGGTGCCGTCCACTCCGCCTTCGTTGGTGAAGTTGAGTTGCAACACCCGGTCGGTCAGGACGGCGTTGGGCGATTCAATGCCCATGAGCGACCAGGTGCCGGAACTGATGTAAGCCCAGTCGGCGCGGCCCGTGTTGGCGGTGGGGATGGCGGCGACAGCCGAGGCGGTGTCGTGGGTTGGAGGGGCGACGACTTGGATCGGGCCCAAACCGGTTCGTTGCGAGACCGACTTTCGCAAGCGGCCCAATTCGGTTCCCGGCGGCACGATTGAGGGGAAGACGCGGGCGGGCAACCCGAATTTTTCCAGCAGGTCCCAGGCCCAATCCCGTTTGACGGGGTCCAGGCATTGGGTGGTGGTGGCGTTGGTGAACTCGGCCACGCGCGATCCGCACAGGCACCAATGGAAGAAATCGGGCATCATCAACAGGCCGTCCGCCGCCGCCAGCAACTCCGGGTGCGAGCGTTGGAAGGCCAGCAGTTGGTACAGGGTGTTCAGCTCGATGAATTGCAATCCGGTCCGCGCGAAAATTTCGGCCCGCGGCACCCGGTTGAAAGCGTATTCGAGCATGCCGTTCACGCGCGCGTCCCGGTAATGGTACGGCTGGCCGAGCATTTCCCCGTTTTTGGCCAGCAGGACGAAATCCACGCCCCAGGTATCCACGCCGACGGAGACGATGGCGTTGCCGAAACGTTTGGCGGCGAGGGTGAGGCCGTGTTGGATTTCGCTCCAAAGCCGGAGGACGTCCCAGCGCAGGGTGTCGGCGATTTGGACCGGGCCGTTGGGGAAGCGGTGCAACTCCTGGACGCGGATGGCGCGGCCATCCCAAACGCCGGCCATGACGCGTCCGCTTTCGGCGCCGAGGTCAATTCCGAGAAAGACTTGTTCTTTCATGAAAAAAAGTTACAACTCAAACCCGCTCAAATCCAGATTGATTCCAATGGACGCCTTTTCCGAACCGGGGGTCACCGGTTTCGATCTTTCCGGCTCTGCCCTTGTTTCCGGGATGTTTTCCGTCGTTTAAACCCGTCTTGCGGCCCGAAGATAATTCTGAGAGAATTGAACCATGGTGAAGCTGAACAAAATCTCATTGGAAGGCTATAAATCCATCAGGCAATGCCGCGACCTGCCCATGGGCAATCTCAATGTGCTCATCGGCGCGAACGGCGCGGGCAAGTCGAACCTCATCTCGTTCTTTCGACTCTTGAACGCGGCGATGCGGGGCGAATTGCAGGTTTATGTCGGTCAGCAAGGGGCCGCACATTCAATCCTGCATAACGGCCCCAAAGTATGCGGAGAAATCAGCGCTTCTCTTCAATTTGAGGATGAAACCGAAACCCATTTATACGCCTCCCGGTTGATTTACGGGGCGCCTGATAATCTGACCTTTGCTTCAGAAAAGTTTCGGACCACACCCAGGGCAGGCTCCGCCGCCCCGTCCTCCGAACTGATCGTGCGTGGCGGGAGCGAAAGTGCTGTCGTTCAGCCTCGCTTGCGCGAAAATGAACGATTGAAGTTCTTCGCCAGTCTCGTTGGCGGCATCGGCACCTACCACTTTCACGACACCTCTCTGCTTGCGGGAGTGCGGGGACGCTGGCGTGTCAGCGACCATCGAGTTCTCTATGCAAACGGAGAGAACCTGGCCGCCGTCCTCAGCTTCTTGCGTGGCGCTCACGCTGACGCCTATGGCCGCATCCTCGAAACCATCCGCCTTGTCACGCCGTTCTTTGGCGATTTCATCCTGGAACCGCCTTCCGCGTCGCCTGAATTGGTCATGCTCAATTGGCGAACCAAAGGAAGCGTTTACGAACTGGGTCCGCACCAATTGTCTGACGGCACGCTGCGCTTCATGGCTTTGGCGACGCTTTTGCTCCAACCCGCTGAACGCTTGCCACGAATGATCGTCATTGATGAGCCGGAACTCGGCCTCCATCCCTATGCCATCAAGATTCTGGCTTCTCTCCTTCAGGATGCGGCCAATTTTACCCAGATCATTGTTGCCACTCAATCTGCTGCTTTCGTGGATCAAATGGATCCGGACGACGTGATCGTTGCCAACATGGTGGATGGAGCCTCGCAGTTTGAGCGACAGAGCCGCGAGAAACTCAAGGAGTGGCTGGAGGAATACACTCTGAGCGAACTTTGGGAAAAGAACGTAGTCGGAGGACGTCCATGAGTTGGATCCGGCTTTACCTCACGGTGGAAGGCGAGACTGAATTCAAATTTGCCAGGGATACCCTGGTCCCGCATCTGGCGAAATTTGAAGTGGAAATGCGGCCTCGCATGGTTTTAACGAACCGCAAACTCGGAAAGCGAGGCGGCGCGCCGGGTTTCCAGCGGCTCAAGCGAGACACGACGCGCCTGATGAAAGAAGACGCCAACAGGGAAGCACGCTTCTCGACCATGATGGATTTGTACGCGTTGCCTGCGGACTACCCCGGCTGGAAAGAGGCGGAGAAAAAATCCAAACCCGCTGACCGCGCGCTGGAACTGGAAAAAGCCCTGGCCCGGGAATTGGCCGACTCCCGGTTCATTCCATTCCTGCAACTGCACGAGTTCGAAGCATTTCTCTTCTGCGATTTGAAGCAAATTCAGTCCCGGATTCAAGGCAGTGACAAGGCCATCGCCCTATTGCAGAAAGAGGTTGCAAATTTTTCGTGCCCCGAAGACATCAACGAAGGAGAAACAACGGCGCCCAGCAAGAGGCTGATGCACCATTTGCCGCGTTACGAGAATCTGAAAGTCCGGGTTGGCGCTCCCGCCGCCGGGGCCATTGGCATTCACGTTCTCCGGGAGAAATGCCCTCACTTCGGCCAATGGCTGACGCGTTTGGAAAAACTGAGGCAAGGTGTTTGACGGATGGCCGGTTTCCACCGCCGGCTCGCACGGCTTGGATATGGGTGCGGGGTCGTGATTCCAGCCCGCGGACGGCGGTTGAATTGCCGGCGGTGGTCTGTTAGCCTGCGGGCATGGGACGACAATGGCTCCATGCCAAACGGCTGGTCGCCGGCCTCAAGAAGGGGCGGGCGACGGCCAAACTTGTTCGTGAAATATCCGTCGCCGTGAAAATGGGAGGGCCGGACGCGGGGATGAACGCACGGCTTTTCGCGGCGGTGGAGAAGGCGAGGAGGGAGAATGTCCCTCGCGAGGCCATAGACCGCGCCATCAAAAAAGGGGCGGGCATCGGGGCGGAAAAACTCGCGGTGGAACACGTCGTCTTCGAGGGTTACGCCCCGCACAAGGTGCCGGTCATCGTCGAAGTGTACACCGACAACGTCAACCGCACGACGCCGGAGATACGGATGCTTTTCAAGAAGGGGCAGCTTGGCGCGGCGGGCGGGAACAAGTATCTCTTCGATCACACCGGTTTGGTGGAGGCGCATCACCCGGACGCCAACACCGACCGCGAAGCCGCCGCCATTGAAGCGGGCGCCAATGAAGTGGAGACCCTCACGCGGGAGGAGAATGACGACATTCCGGAGGGGGCCGCCGGGGCGAGGTTTTTCTGCGATTGCGCGGCGGTCCACGCCGTATCGCGGTGGCTGTCCGCCCACGGCTGGACGGTGGTGACGAGCGAGCTGGGGTACGTTCCGAAGACTTTTCCCGAACTGGGCGAGCCGCAACGGGCGGAAGTGGGCGAATTCCTGCAAGCGCTGGAGGAACACGAGGACGTCCACCGCGTCTGGGCGGCTGTCAAATAGAAATCGGCGCCCTAGGGCAGGACATGCCCTGAAATGCCGCACGCTGGCTTTTCGCCAACGGGGCCAATCGTGTAATCGCCGCCGTCGGGACAGACCGGCAATTTCCCATTCGATCCCCGGCCAAAATAGGGCTGCAAATCCTTCATGGTTGGCGTGTCGCCGCTTTGCGCTCCATGTTCCAGCGCCCATTGCTGTTTGGCGGCATCCAACAGGCGGAGATTGTTGATGCAGGCGTTTTTCTGCGACGTGGCGCGGGCTTTGACGAAGTTGGGGATGGCGATGGCTGCGACAGCGCCTGCCACGAACGCCGCCGGGACGACAGCCATCTGCAAGCTCTGGCTGCCGTTAGCAATGGCTTCCCAACCATCGGGGCCGTTGGCGCCGACGCTGTAGGAGGCGGCATTGGTGGCGCGCTGGAGAAGTTGCCGGAGGGACTTGAGGGCTGCGGGGTCCATATTTTCGTTGGCCATGGTTTTTTCCTGGATTTGAGCGACGGCGCCGCCAAAGGAGGCGGCAGCGAGGCAGAAGTTGTTGCCGTCGTCGGGAACGCCCTGGGAGAGCCTTTTGAATTCATCGGTGGTTTTGTAACCTTTTTTTTGCCCCGATTTCACCGCCACGATCTCGCGCACCACAGTGTCGGAGGAGGCCAGGAGGAGGTAATCGCCCATGCGAGCCAGGCTGGGGCGGACATCCACGGGAAGGGGGATGGGGACGGCCACGGTGCGCATTTTCAAGCCCGGCTCATCCACTTTGGTGAGGAGTTTGCCCAGGAGCGGATTGTCTTCCAGGGCCTGGTCCACACGGTTGAAAACGAGGTCGGAGTTGACCTTGAACACAAAACAAAGGCCGGGATTGGGAATATCCAGCGGCTTGTCGCCGATGGGCACGGTGATGTTCTTGTGCGGGTCAAGGGTCAGGATTAATCCATACTCGCCACCCAGCGACAGGAGTGTGGCGTCCCAATCCAGGCCGGTTCGTTGGCGGAATTGGGCGGGCAGTTTATCCAGCGCCGAAGCGATATCAGGAATGTTCAGCGCCTGCGCCGTTTGCTGGATGTGAGTCCAGGCCAGCGGCAGATCGAAATCGAAGGCGGCGGCCAGGGCGGTGTTTTCCGGCAGGAGGTCCAGTTGTTTGAGGGGGTGGGGCGACTTGCCGAAGAGGGACCAGACCAGGCCGGCGTTTTGGCCGGGGTAGTGGTGGACGATGACCTTGCTGAAATAAAAGCCCGGTTCGCGGGCGATGGAACTCATGCCCAGGCCGCTGATCTGGCCGATGCCGCTGTCTTTGACAACGCCGCCGAGGACCGCGAAAACCGTGTCCAGCGTTTGCCGTCCCGTGCCAGGGATGTCCGGCAGGGCGGAAAGAAAGTTGCTGGCCGCGGAGAGGCGGTTGGAAAGGCCGCTCAGGACCTGTTCGGTGCCCAGGTAGAGGTAGAGGTTGCCGCCCGGGTCCAGCTTGGAGGTGACCTCGGCGAAGCTGTTCTTTTCGGCTGAGATGATGGCGGGGCCGGCGGGTTTGGCGGGCGCGGGGGCGGGGGCCTGCTCTTTCTTCTGGCAACCCGCAAGCAAAACCAAAGCCGCCATGAAGGCGGCCGCGGATGGATGGACGAATGTTTTTATTTTCATGGGCTGTTCTTTTTACAATTCATTCCTGATGCTGGCGATCATTTTTTCCATTTCCCGGCCGTACCGGATGTAGCTGTCAAACATGACCTGTTCGTCCGCCTTGACGGAGGCGTCGTGGAAAACGGCGGCGACGTGCGGTTCGATGGACAGGCCCGCGTCGTAGCCGCGCGCGAAGGCGTCTTTGAGGATGTCGCGCACACGGCCCTGGCCCTGGCCGGGGTAGTTGTAATGGCAATCGTCTTTGGCCGGCGCGCAGGTGGCGTCTTTGATGTGGATGTGCGCGACGTGGGCGCGGATGTGCTCCCAAAATTCCCAGGGGTCCTGCCGCGGCCACGGCCTGGGCTTGCGGCGGTCGGGATTCAGGACGGGGTTGGCGGTGTCGAAAACCCATTTCAAGCCGGGGCATTTTTCCAGGAGTTCCAGGCCGTGCCGCCAGCTCATGCCGCCATGGTTCATGCAATTCTCATGCACCGGCTGGAGGCCGGCGTCGCGGAACATGCGGGTGATTTCGCCGACGCGGCGGAAAACTTCGGGCGGCGTTGTGTCGTCGGTGTCCGCCGGTTTGAAACTCATGATGCGGACGAATTTCGCGCCCAGCCGTTTCATGCGGGGGATGCAGCGGTTGACTTCGTCCAGGGTGGTTTGAAAGGGATCGGAAATGGTCCTGGACCAGTTGGCAATGGACGAGGCGAAACAATAGACGCTCAATCCCGCCTCTTGCAGCCGGCCGGCGGCGATGTCAAAAGCCTTGTCCGGGATGTCGTGGAAATTGCCCCTGGGAAAGCCGGGGACTTCGAGCGCGCGCATTTCGACGTGTTTCCAGCCGAGCGCGCGGGTGGCTTTGATTTGCGCGTCCAAGGCGATGCCCGCTTCGTCGGCGATGCCGGTGAGGATCATGGGCTAGTGCATGAAGGACGTGGTGAAATCCTCGTTTGAAACCCGCGCCGTTTTTTTCTCAAAATTGGAGGCGGCGATCAGCTCGTTTAATTTTTTCTCGTACGCGGCGGCGTCCAGCGGCAGTTCAATCGTCCGGTCCATCAGGCCGGAGTAAAGCATCGCGTTGGCCAGTTCGATGGAATGGATGCCCTCCTCGCCAGGGACGGCCAGGGGGGCGCCGTCGAGAATTGAGTCAACAAAATTTTGTGTGAGGGCGGGGTGCTGCGCCGATTCGGAGGCGAAGGGGATTTCGATGTTCCAGACGCCGGGTTTTTGAAAGCCGAGCCTGGATGTTTTGCTTTGCTCGAACATGGAAACCTCGTTGCGGACAAAGAGGAGCCGGTCGTTTTCCAACAGCAGTTTGCCCATCTCCCCGACGATCTCCAGACGGTTGACGCCGGGCGCCTCGCCGGTGGTGGAGATGAACACGCCTGTGGCGGCGTTGGGGAATTCCATATAGGAGGTGACGTTGTCCTCGACCTCGATTTGATGGAACCGGCCCAGTTGGACGAAGGAACGGAGGCGGGCGGGCATGCCCAGGAGCCATTGGAGCATGTCCAGTTGGTGGAGGCATTGGTTGATGAGGACGCCGCCGCCCTCGCCTTTCCAAGTGGCCCGCCAGCCGCCGCTGGCGTAGTAGGCCTGGGTGCGGAACCATTCGGTGATGATCCAGGAAAAGCGGACAATCTGGCCGAGGCCGCCGGAGACGATGAGGTTTTTGATTTTGGCGTAGCGGGGTTCGGTGCGCATCTGGAACATGGCGGCAAAGACCAGCTCGGGATGGCGCTGGTGCGCGGCAATCAGGCGTTCGGCATCCGCTTTATGAGCCGCGATCGGTTTTTCCATCATTACGT
>Ga0114951_10005524_pt1 | contig 11629 bp, 6 predicted proteins | sample AM7aDNAmetaG_FD_88677 | JGI IMG/M metagenome (GOLD analysis project Ga0114951, IMG submission 88677) | Freshwater microbial communities from Finland to study Microbial Dark Matter (Phase II) - AM7a DNA metaG | ecosystem: Environmental > Aquatic > Freshwater > Lake | place: Finland: Lake Alinen... | reverse complement strand
TTATCAGCATTTTCAGCAGTAAAAAAAACAGGTTTCTCCGGTTTAAAAGTTTCAGGCACAAAGTCTTTTTTTTCTACAAGGTATTTTCTTGTTATGCTTTCCTGTTGTGGGCTATTAAAGAAAGTCTCAGCAGGTCCGTTATAAAGTATTTTGCCTCCTGCTTTGCCTGCTCCGGGTCCTATATCAATAATCCAGTCTGCTTCTCTTATACTTTGTTCATCATGGTCGACAAGCAACAAAGTATTGCCATTTTTCACAAGAGAGCGCATCACTTCCAGTAACTGATGATGTTCAGAAGGATGAAGTCCTGCACTGGGTTCATCAAGGATATAAAGCACATTGCGTAATCCTGTTGCTGCCTGATTGGCAAGACGTATGCGTTGGGCCTCACCACCACTCAGAGAAAGAGATTCCCTGTTTAATGAAAGGTGTCCTGTGCCCAATTTCAAGAGAAGTGCTGTGCGCTTGAGGATAGCATCTCGAATAGGTTCCACAACAAACGATTCATTACCTTCCATTTTCAATTCATTGAAAAACGCGTGAATTTGTTTGATGTTCATTGCAGAAAAAACTGAGATATCGCGCTTCCAAAGTTTTACTGACAGTGCTTTTTCGTTCAGCCGTTTACCACCACAATGGGCACATGTATTTGAAACAGCAAACCTCATAATGTTTGGATTGCGTTCGCGACGCAAGATTTCTTCCATCACAGGAAGTATGCCCTTGTAGTAATCTTCTTCGCGTGGTTTAGCTGTGATGCCAGTCCATTTCAGTCGCGACTCAAGAGGGTGTTTGCCAAACAAGACTTTTATTTTTGTTGAGCCGTTCAGCACAACATTTTTTTGCTCAACAGTAAGGTCCTGCCATGGAATATCTACGTTAAACCCTTCTGCACGGCACACCTGGTCAAGAACAGCCATGGTAACCTGCGAATAGATAATGTAATTATTGGGTGTGGTCAGCACAAAGGCGCCTCCACGTATAGTACGTGATGCATCGGCTATAAGAAGCTCCGGGTCAATATGATCTTGTACACCCAGGCCTTTGCACACAGGGCAATAGCCATCGGGCAGGTTGAATGAAAATAAACTGCGGTAAGGATGCAAGTCGGGAATGTCCGATTTGCCAAGGCGTGCAAAAAGCAATCGCAGATAGTCGTAAAGCTCTGTGAGTGTACCAACGGTTGAACGAGGACTGCGCACCACATTGTTTTGATTCACAGCAATGACAGGTAACAACCCTTCTATTTGTGAAGCCTTGGGGCGTGAAAGCTTTGCTGATGCCAGCCTGCCCCCAATAAAATTCTCAAAAAACAAACGTTGACCCTCTGCATACAAAACATCATAAACAAGGCTGGTCTTGCCGCTACCAGACACACCTGTAACCACCACAAGCTGATAATGCGGAATGCGTAGAGAGATGTTTTTCAGGTTGTTTTCGTGGGCGTTTTCTATGATGATTTCTCGCATGATGTTGGGTTTGTGATGCAAATGTAGAATAGTTTATAAAAATATTATAAAATATTTATTATTTACCTTATATGGCGCTCGCTAGAAAGCTGTTCGTTTGCGTTTTCAACACTTACAAACACACACACTTAAAGCGCCATATACATTTATATAATATTCATCAACAAAATTATTAGTTCTGTATTCTATATCAGGTGCAAGTTATAAAACTGTTTTTGATTCCATGCGTTATAAATTGAAAGTAAAGAAATAAATTAAAATTTTGTTTTTTTAAATAAAAATAATATCTTTGCTGCCTGAATTTATATAAATATAAGCAGCAGACTACTTGTAATTATATTAATTAAAAATATTATGATACGCAGATTAATAGAAAAACAAATATTTAATTCATTAAAACCGGCCAAAGTTATCGGTTTATTTGGAGCGCGCCGGACAGGGAAAACCGTTTTGATGAAAATAATAAAACGGAAAATAATTGATAAAAAAGTTTTAATGGTTCAGGGAGACAATCTGGATGTTGCAGATATACTATCTTCTAAGAGGCTGAGTATTCTAAAGCGTTTTATTTCGGGATATGACTATCTGTTTATTGATGAAGCACAAAAGATAACTGATATTGGCCAGAATCTCAAGCTACTTGTAGATTCTTTTCCCGACCTAAGTATTTTCATAACAGGCTCTTCTGCATTAAATTTAAAGAATCAGATTGGTGAACCGCTTACAGGAAGAAGTAAATACTTTTTTTTATATCCAATAGCCCAAAAAGAGTTCAATGAAGATTTTCTGACATACAAAGAAAATTTAGAGACACGATTGATTTATGGTGTTTACCCTCAGATTGTTACAACAGAAAATGAGAATGAAAAGATTGATATTCTTAACTCCATAAAAAACGGTTATTTGCTGAAGGATATATTGGAATTAGATAATCAGAAAGATGCAACGTTTATACTTAAGCTATTGAGGCTCATAGCATTTCAGATAGGAAATGATGTTTCTTTTTCAGAAATGGCTTCAAACTTACAGGTAAACAGCAAAACAGTACAGCGATATCTGGATATCCTTGAAAAAGCGTATATTATTTTTTCATTATATGGCTTTAGCCGAAACTTGCGTAAAGAATATTCAAAAACTCCAAGATATTTCTTCTGGGACAATGGGATTCGTAATAGTTTGATATCTAATTATAATAACATTGCCTTAAGAGATGATGTGGGGAAATTATGGGAAAATTATTGCATTTCTGAAAGATTAAAGTTTGCAGCATACAATGAACTGAACCCTCAATATTATTTCTGGCGAACCTATGACCAGCAGGAAATTGATTTGATAGAAGAAAACGCAGGAAAATTAAATGCTTATGAGTTCAAATGGAACCCATCAAAAAAAACAACTATCCCCCCTGCATTTAAAAGCGCTTATACAGGTGCTGATTTTCATGTTGTCAATCCTGATAATCTAGTGGATTATTTGTAATACTATTCTTTAATTTTAACCGGCACCCATATTTCTTCTTCTGAATCAGGGTCATTGTTTTTGTATTTTGAGCCCAGTATTTCAAAATGAGGTCTGGTGTCTATGATGTATTCAGAATTAGGCAACCATGTCCCGAAAATATATTGAAACGTTTTTGGTCCATCACTGGCAGCCCCCTTATGAATAAAAACCGCATACAGCCCGCTTTCCAAAGTAAAGGATTCCATACCATCAGGAACTGTGTCAAAGTCTGTAACTTCTGCCGCTGCCCATTTCTCAAACTCAGCATGGGGATTAAAGTTTTCAAAATCCATGAATTTGTCATAAACTGAAATTGATAATAAATCTGTTGTCACCCTGTTTTTTATTTCCATTCTGCGGGGCATGAAACTATGCCATAATTCAAAAGTTTTGTTATTCGATAATGAGGTTCTAATGCGCTTCCCTATTATTTTCTTTTCTGCAATAATTTCTATTCTTGGCTTCATATTTTTAGGCTTAAATTCACTGTATCATCAATAGGTTTATTGTTTTATCAGGTAACATAAATACAGATAAATTGTAATTAATATATACTTTTATTTGTACTTTATTATAAAAATGTAATTATTTCCTTACTCTTTTTACTTTTAGCTTTCAATCATTCTAACTATACAAGCATATTCATTTAATTATTAAAAAAAGGAGGACAGAGCCTCCTTTTTTTTATCATCTAAAATCATAAACAATCTGCGAATATCTGCGTTCTATTTCTTTAGTTGACAAACTGCTTTGCATAATATTTAGCTGTCAGTTTCTCTCCTGTAGCTTTTTGTATCATGTCGTTCCAAAAATATTTAGTGCCTGGTTTAAAGACTTTTTCCATCAGGAATTTTCCTGCTTCCGGTTTATTAGCCAAACTTTGATTTTTGACATCTGTTGTTTTAAGAATTTTATCAGACATGTAATATAAGAGCTGCGAAGCAAGCAATTCGCCCATCAGATAATTATGGTAATAACAGGGAGAAGAGACGAGATGTATTTTTGATGCCCAGTCGGGTTCATTCCTGTCTTTTGGTCTTTTAATCATTTGATATTTTTCAACAAGGTCCCACCATTGTTTATTAAGGTCCTGGTCAGGGTTTTCGTATAACGATTTTTCAAATCTGTACATCACCTGCGACCAGCGGCTGAAGACCAATTGTTGCAAGCGCAGATTCTTATTTACTTTATCTTCTATCTCAGTCTTTTCTTTATCGGTTATCCCAATCATATCTTTTATCCATTGTGGGTTTGAAGAAAGTCTTCCGAACATTTCAGCAATGGCTTCTGTGGTAAAGGTATGGGCAGGGTCTCTTAATGTAAAAGGCATATTCCTGTCGATATATTTAAAATATACCCCATGACCGAATTCATGAAGCAGTGTGCCCATCCAGTTTTCATTGTCTTTTACATTAGCCATAACTCTTATATCACCGAACTTGTCATAATCTCCACATTGTGCATGTTGGTATTTCCCTGGTTTTTCAAACAGGTCGCTTTTCTTTATTATGTCAGAAATGTCCATGCCCAAGCTTTTATAATAAGCCTCTGTAATTTTAACCAGGTCTTTCCCTTTGTAATATTTATCAAGGTCAATGTCGTAAATCTTAGGTGCTTCCTGGAAGAAACGATTCTGGTAATGCCACGGCATAAGGTCTTCTTTTTTAACATTATAACGTTTTGCATAGTAGTCGTCTACTTCGCTTTTCAGTTTTGCGAATTCATCTTTGGTAAGACTGTCGAGCTGGTCGAAAAGTTTTTCTATTTCTTTTGGATCCTGTTCGCTGAGCTTGAGGCTCATTTCATGAAAGTTATTATAGCCCAGAGCTTTGGCTTCCTCATTTCTCATTTTAACAAGCTTAACAACATCGGCAGCCACATTTTTTCCTGAAACTTTTGAAGCCAGCCAGGTAGCTTCAAGTTTTTTGCTGTCTGTTGAGCCTCTTAGAATTTCATCTATCTGATTGTCGGTAAGAGAATCTTTGCCTACTACAGCCCTGAAAGTATTAAACTTCTTTTCAATACCGCTTTCAAAATCTATCATATTTTTCAGTTTAACTGTATCATATTGATTTCCTAAGAAAGCATTGTATAAAATGGTGAGTTCGCGTTGCAAAATGGAATCGGTTATAGCGCCTGATTCCTTAAAACTTTTCAGTTTGGCAAAATCATCTTTGTTAGAATATATTAAACTTAACTTGTAGGATAAGGCAGCTGTTTTTTTATAGTCTTCATCTTTGCCGCTTATCTGAGCATCCCATGAGGCAAGGCTTGCTTCTTTATATAAAGGAATTACCTTCCCTTCATATGTTTTGATAAATTCATTGAATTCTTTCACTGTTTTTTCGTTTTTGTTTGTTGAGCCGCAGCCGCTGAAAAAAAGCGTGACCATAAAGCCTAATGCGGCGACTGTCATTGTTAATAGATGCATTTTTTTCATAAAAAAAAGGTTTAAAATTATTTTTTAAAAGTACTCATTTTGTAATATCATTTATAAAAATCGACAAAAATATATAATATTAGCTTTTTATCTACTTGGTTTTTAAGTATATTATAACTTTAGGCACTTTAAGTACTTAAGGCACTTAAGGCACTTTAATTATCATTTAATTTATCTGGCTTCATATTAGTCAAACCTCCCTTTTACAAAAGAACTTTTATTGATATTTGAAATTCTATCGGGCTTTTGATAAAAGCTTGTGTAGGCTTTTTTAATGATGTAATTGAGGTAATCATCATCAATACCATCGGGATAATAAAATGGATATACTTCTTTGCTGAGCATGTAATCTTCGAAAAGATGGTTATCTTTATGTTGTTCTTTTTTAAAAATTTCAAACAGTTCGGAACTGGGCACGATGTTCAGCTTGTAAAAATAGGCGTAGTCCGGATTTAAAGCTACTGCAAAGTCGATTGTTTCCTGCATCAGTTCTTTTGTTTCTGTGGGATGCCCGAGGATAAAAGTACATTCTGTAATGATTCCCAATTCTCTGCAATAATTGATAATTTTAACAAACTGATCATTAGGGATTTTTTTCTTTATAGTAAATCGCAACTTTTCATTGCCTGTTTCTACACCTATCAATATCCTTTTTAGCCCAGCTTTTTTCATGATAACCAGCAGGTCAAAATCCAGTAAGTCGGCTCTTGTCCAGCACCCCCAGCTTATTTCTATACCATTGAAAATCATTTTTTCGCATAAGTCAACTATTCTATCCCTTTTCAGGGTGAACGATTCATCTACAATATCAATAGTTTTAATGCCATTATCAATAAGCGATTTCATAGCTTCCAGAACATATTCAGAGCTGTTGTGCCTGTACCTGGTTTGAAAAAGTTTATCACAAAAGACACAATTGAAGGGACACCCTCTGGAGGTGGTTAAAGTAAACACATTGTGAGGTGAAAAAACTATATTCTCGTAGTTTTTCAAATCGTACAAATCGAAGGCAGGAAAAGGTATGGTGTCTATATCTTCAATTAAGGCCGGCGGGTTAACAATTAAATAATCCTCTTTATTAACGACCATTCCTTTGGTGTTATCATCGGGTTCTGCATCTGTAATTATTCTTTGACAAAATGCCGCAAAAACGTTTTCAGCATCACCCCTGAATCCATATTTAACATCCATTTTGGAAATGATGTCGGGGTCAGATGTTATTTGTGGACCACCGGCTACTATTAAACCCTGTGGATATTCTTTTTTCAATTGTTCAATGAGCTTGTAAAGTATTGGAAGCGAATTGTATATAACGCTTAAACCAATAATACGTGGTTTCTTGTTTTTAACAATGGTTATTGTCTCTTCAATATTATAATTGCGGCTTTGTGGGTCAAATATTTCGACGGAAATATTGTGTTTTAAAAGCGATGAGGCAATATAGCCAACACCCAACAAAGGATATTCATGATAAAACTGTGTTTTATCCCGTGGAGGGCAAATAAGAAGGCAATCTAATAAAAACTCCAATTTTTAATGTTTTGAACAAAATTAGATAATTTTAGTCTGAAATTAATTATCATGAACATAGTTTTTTAATATAATGGATGAAACAGCACTATAATCATTATTGTAATGATGTGAACCTGGTACTGTTTCAACTTTTATTTCTTTTATTGAAAAATAATTTCGCAATTCCTCCTCTTCATCAGAACCAAAGATACAAACAGGATTCAGTGAGGTAATTAATTTCATTTCGTTTAATACATCGTATTTATCGTTGGTTTTAAATGACAACATATCTGTAATATGAATTTCAAAATCGCCCGTCTTATCCGGAGAGAGACAAAAAACCCCCTTAAGGCTTTCTTTTAGGGATACAGGAAAGTTATTGGCAATAAACGGAGCCACGCAAGCACCGAACGAATACCCGACAAGAATAAAAGTATTTCTATGCCATAGATTCATATAGAATAAAATAACTTTGGACATTTCATCGGCAGTTTCTTTTGGTTGTTTTTCGTTCCAGAAATATTTTTGCGAGTCAAGCCCTACAACAGGCATTCCGTCTTTAGAAAGTTTTTCCGACATGCTGTTGTCAAAACTAGACCAGCCACCATCACCTGAAATAAAAAACACTAATGGTAAATTCTCTTTAGAGGATGTAGGAATTGTTGTTAATGGTATGTCTATGTTTAAAAGTTCCAGTTCTTTTATTTGCTGTAATGTTCTTTCTGTATTTATTTTCTCACTATAGCCGGGTTCTTTTAAAATTTTCTGATAAGCTGCAATAAGCTGTGGTTGCGAGTTTTTGGGAACGGAAAAACCATGCCCCACTTTAGGTAAAGACACCAATTCTCCCAGGGGGATGTCCTCCATAAATTTTTTGGTATCCTCATAAGAGCATACCTTGTCAATCATACCTTCCAGCACTATAAAAGGGGCTGTCAGGTGTTTGGCTGCTTCAATGTAGTAGGATTTGCCTGCTTTCAGCACATGATAGGTAAGTCCTGAACCAGCACAAAGTGGTTTATCAATGTCAATATCCGGACAAAATCCCAAGGCAACAGCCCCTTTAAAAGTATTGGCCGGAGCCTGTGCCAGAATGCCATAAACCAAAGTGGCACCAGATGAATAACCTATCAATATGGGCTTGAAATATTGCTTGAAATTATATTTTTTTTGTATGGTCATACTCAGATTTTCAAAGTCACTGGCGGGGTAATAGCATTTTACTTTCTCTGTCTTAATTTTTTTGAAATAATGCTGTATATCTATTCCTACAACAAGTGCCCCCTGTTCAGTAATTTTTTTTGCCCACTCAATAACTCCTGAATTCCAGCCCCCATCGCCGGAAACAAAAAGAACTACTGCTTCAGGCGCTTTTGCAGGGTGATAAATGGTTACTTTACCAAATACTCCATATGCCAAAGTATCAACAGTAGCAGCATTTGCTTTTAATCCTAAAATTAGAAATCCAAGTAATATAAAAATTATTTTCTTCATTATTTTAAGGTTTAATGATATGAGACAATACTGTCGGTACTTGGAGTAAATCATAATCGTGCTGATAAATCAAGTATCTGTTACGCCATACTGGTTCGAATTTCTCTTTGTATTCGCGCAACCCTTTGTAATGCGAAAACGATTTGATTTTATTATAAGCAAATTTCATAGACCTTTCCGGAAAAGTATGAGGGTCATCCAGCCCGCTGATAGGAGCAAAACCAATATTTAAGCAGGTAATATTCTGGGATTTTAAATAATTAAAAAGCTCAATCAGGATAAAATCCATTACGCCATTGGGTGCATCTTTTGTTTTCCTTATCAGGTCGTATGTGCCTTCTCCTTTTACGTAATCAGGGATGATGTTGAGAAAAGCAACAATTTTTTCTTCTTCATTTTCAACTGTTATAATTGTTTGCTGCTTTAATTCTTCCCATACAAACATCCCCTGTGAAAATATTATTTCTTTTCTGCCCATATCATGCAGCCACTCATCGCTCACGGATTTTATTTTTTGAAGCAACCCATCTTTAACGGGTGGTGTATGAATACTGGCTTTAAAACCCCTGTCTGTTACTTTTTTAATGGCATTGCGTATAGATTTTTTGTTGCCGCCCTCCAGGGTAAATGTCGAAAGGTTAACCACACCATCTTGTCCGAGGAAAAGATCTTTTTTGCGAAGTGCGTGATAAACCTCAAGTGTTTCTTCGGGAACCCTGTAATAAATGCTATTTAGACCGTTTTTGTAGCAATATAAATCAAATTCAATGATACATTTTCTTAATTCATCAGTATTCTCTGCCACCGGATTCTCTAGTGCGACAGCAAAATTTCCTGATATACGATAGGCTATAAATGCTTTTTTGCTTTCTGAAAAGAAAATCATTTTATCCCCGTAAGTTTTAAAATAATCTAAAGCTGAATTTCCATACTGTTCCCGTAAGTCCTTAGCTAAAGCAAGTTCTTCATCAGAAACATTTTTCTGTGGTCTGTATGAACGTATCAAAGTATAGATCAGAAAAACAATTGAGAAAAAACCACTAATGTTAATGGAATAGAGAAAATGCTTTGCAAACGGATAGTTCGGAACTAATTCATTGCTTCCGACAAGAAAATAATTTTGAAGCGTAAACCGTATTGATTGCCATATATTGAAATTAATATTAAAATGTTTTTTATCTAAAAAATAAAAACCAACAATTCCATATATCAAAGTAGCTACAGCCAAAAGCAAAGAGGTTTGCAACCCTACATTGCGTAATTTTGGATTCGTTCTGATGTAATATTCATTGCGGGTTGCTAGCAAAACAACTACTACCAAGAGTGCAATCATAGCCTCTTCATAATCTATTGCCTTGGTGATATGACCAATAAAAGATAAAACGCATAAAACAAGTGCAAACCACCATGCAGTACGTAATCCCTTAAGCATAAAAGCAGCCGTAACTAATAAAAACAGCCCTGTGCCCATTACCAGATAATCAGAAGCGTGAATTACCTCTGTTGGCAGGAAATCTTTCAACCTGACCAATCTCTCAGAAATTGCCGGGGTGAGGACAGAGATGATGTTTAAAATACCTAATCCCATCAGGAACAATGCAGGCAAGACCCGCATCAGCAGTTTGTTTATCTTAGAAAGAAAAGCCAGAATACCCACAAACAAGGGCATCCAGAATTCAAAAAAGCGGTATAAAAAAGTTATGGCAATGGCTTCCACATTTCCAAACCCGAAGCGAATGAGAATATATGTCATCGAAACCTCAACAGCACCAAGCCCACGTAAGAAGGGTGAAACAATTAAAAAAATTACAGAAATAATGTACCCCATCATTGCTGCCAAAATTGATGGATTATAATTAAGGGCTTTCATGGCAACGTATAAATGTGCTATTCCGACAAACTCAATGATTACAGAAGTTATAACCGTGAGAAGAAATTTTTTCTTGTCAATCTGGCTATTCTGCAAATCGCTCATAAATACTTCTGATTTAGGAATCAGTTTTATCATGATGGTGTAAACAACGCCTTTTTTCATTATGGAGCTATATACAAAGAGCAGGGCAATTATTAACAGCACGACAGTGCCTAAGGCATACCATTCGCCGGCACCTATTGTGCCTTCCAGTATAGCATATATAAAAGCGGGAACGGCCACAATGACCACCGAAAGAATTCCTATAAAACCATAAATAGAAGATGCAAAATGAATTTGCGATTTTTTGATTCCTTTCTTTTCAATAGTGCCTGTAAAAAAAGCAAGAGAAGATATACCTCCAGCCGGTAAAAACACACTGATTAAATTTCTTTTAATAAAAAGTAAAGTCGCGTCAATTAACGACACTTTGCTTCTCGTAGATGCAAATGAATAAACATACATCTGACCTTGCAATAAAATATAAATGGCAGTTAAAGATATCCCAATCAGCACCCATAAAAAGCGGGCAGCGGTCAGGGCACTTTTTACTTCGCCCAGTTCAGTCCGTTCATGCTTTATAAACCAAATACCAATGGCGATAAAAAAAAGTGTGAAAATAAACTGGATAATTATTTTCGCATTTTCACGTAAAAACGGTGGTACATGCTTTTTAAAAAGATATGATAAAGAAACTATTGAAGCGCTTCCATCCATATTTTTTATTTATAAATTAATCCGGTTATAAAAATAATATTATAGGTTGCAAATATATATTTTTATATCAAGAATTAATAGTCAACAGTAACGCCTGATTCTATTAAATTGTTAATTTGCACCTGGCTTATTTTATTTCCTGATAAATTGGCATATTCGAGTTTCTCAAGTTCGAAAAGCGGTGAAATGTCGTCAAAGCAATTATTTGATAAGTGTACACTTTTGAGGTTTATCAGATTGATTAAGACATCTATATATCCAACCTGGTTGTCTGATATGTTCAGTTCTTCCAGACATGTTAGTCCCATCAGGGCGTCCACCCTAAGTTTGCGTTGGATGTCCCCTTCAGGCGCTGCATTGCGATGCACTGAGTAAGCCGAAGTGAGCAAGTCGAAATGGGGTTGGGGGCAGCGAGAGCAAAAAGAAAAACAGACATTCTTGCCTCCCCTTAGTCAGGGCTTCACCGTGTCTCGTCCTAAAATAGGTTTACACAAAACATTAAAAAAAATGGAACATAAAAGTAAATTTATTTTAGGATTAAACAATGGTAAAATTAAAAGAAAGCAGAGAAAGTATTTTTCTGAC
>Ga0114951_10005522_pt1 | contig 11630 bp, 10 predicted proteins | sample AM7aDNAmetaG_FD_88677 | JGI IMG/M metagenome (GOLD analysis project Ga0114951, IMG submission 88677) | Freshwater microbial communities from Finland to study Microbial Dark Matter (Phase II) - AM7a DNA metaG | ecosystem: Environmental > Aquatic > Freshwater > Lake | place: Finland: Lake Alinen... | reverse complement strand
CTCCATCCAAAAACGACCGCCGGAATGTTCACCACATGTGTTGTTTCTTCTGCTTTCATTCGCCCTATGAGCCATTGTTCCGCTTTCGGATGGATAAATACTGCATCTTCCCCGGTCAGTGTTACAAAGCGACGACTTTCAAATAGGAGTCCCTCGAATAGTTTACCATAACGCAGCGTGCCGTAACTCTCTGAAACTCCGGATGCACGGTCAGGGGCACCAGTTCCAGGGATGTCTTGGGGCCTTCGCACATCGGGCAGGAACTCAGGCAAATAAAGGTTCTGAGCAGAACGTGCTAAATCTAACATGAAGTTATCCGGCGGGAAGGAGATTCCACCCTTGTAGAATGGATTTCTCCCTAATATACCCAATAGCCGGATATCGAAAAGCCATTTATCCTTTGTGGCAATATCATTTTCAAAATAATCATGATCATCCAGTATGAAAAATGTAGGTATGGAACGGCACGCCGCTCCATAAAGATAAGCTATTTGTGGACCTACAGCCTTCTTAAGCACATCTTCGTTCTTTGTCCCCAATACTGGTAATGAACGATCGAAAACACCGGAAAATCTTTTTGCTCGAGGGGCGTTTCCTTGGATTGCAGATGACTTATCATACATTAGATCGTAATAAATCTGGTCGCCGCTTGAGATGAGGGCATCGGGTTTGAACGATAACGCTTTGTTGAGAAGCCGGATTCTCACGGCCAGGGGCAGAGGGCCGGTCCCGAACCCTTCGATATTGGCATCATGTCCGCCCAAACCAGTAAAGATTAGAAGTCGTAAGCTCTTCGGCTGATCATTGGGGGCGGGAAACGTCGAAAGCGGCCAGGGATCACATAAGCTCACGCCGTCTTTATCCTGAATAACCAGTTGGTAAGTGGTCTTCGGTTTTAAGTTATGTGCGTCGAACTGCCAGAAATATCCTTGGGTGTCCGTCTTGCGTCCATAGATTTGCCTGTTATCAATACTCAAGATTGGCGGTTCTTCAAACAATTTTGTGAAAGAGACTTTGATTAAGATTCGGTCATGATTGACCGTCGGTAGGATATGGAATACAGAACCCGATCTCCATCCCGGAGTACTACTATTGTAAGCGAGAGAGACCTTACTGTATTTTAAATAGAGGGCATGTGATAACCAAACAACAAACAGAATAAGAAACAACCCGATTGCTACATACAGTAAATTCTTTTTCATGCGGATCTCCTTAAAATTTCAAAAAATACACCGTTAGGACAATATCTAATCCCGGTCAATCCGGTAATCCTTTACCAGACTGCTATAATTAGCATAATTATTTACGAAATAATATCATTGATAACGGATTGAAGTCTAGCAGTTTTACCGAATTTGACGATGTGTGTATTTCAGGAAGCAAGGCATATCAGATCATTCCCGCCGGCAGTGCAACCCTTATAATCAAAACGATGAGAAGACTTTTCGTCAATTTCATTTCACCCATTTTATACCAAGTAGCTATCAAAAATTAAAAGGTTGATTTCCAGAATTAACAAAAAGTTTATACTGTTTAGAAACTACGGCAAAGACCCTTTAGTGTCAAGAAATTATACAGAAATCATACAGCAACATTATATTTGTTTATTGAATCTTGACGTAATCAATCTTTTCAAGTAGTAATTCCGCGACAACTTTGGACAAGGAGCAAAAAATGAAAATTAATTATATTGACCGATTTCTGCTGGGAGTAACTTTATTTCTATTCCTTTTTTCAATAATACCCGCAAACGCTGCAGAAACGATTAAGATAGGTATTGCTGGTTCGCATTCCGGTGATTTGGCTTCTTATGGGCTGCCCACGGTAAAAGCGGCCCAATTAGTCGTCAAGGATGTTAATGCCAAAGGAGGTCTTTTAGGCAGAAAAGTAGAATTAATCGTCGAGGATGAAGCCTGCAAGCCGGAACTGGCGACAAACGCCGCCACGAAATTAGTTTCCGGCAAAGTGGACGCGGTAATCGGCCATATTTGCAGCGGCGCTACCAAAGCCGCGTTGCGCACTTACAAAGATGCAAAAATTATAACTATTTCCCCTTCTGCTACCAACCCGGAATTAACCCAATCCGGTCAGTATCCTAATTTCTTTCGGACGATTGCCCCGGATGATGCTCAGGCAAAACTCAATGTTAATTTCACTTTAAACATGCTGAAAATAAAGAAGATCGCCGTCATTCATGACAAAGGCGATTATGGGAAAGGCTTTGCCGAGTACGCCAAAAAATTTATTGATGAATCGGGAAAAGCCCATGTTGTTCTTTTTGAAGGAATAACGCCCGGCGCGGTTGATTATTCCGCAATCGTCCAGAAAATCAAGCATTCCGAAGCAGAGGCAGTCATCTATGGCGGGTACCACCCTGAAGCAGCTTCAGTTGTTCAGCAGATGCGTAAGAAGGGAATGAAAATACTGTTTATTTCGGATGACGGAGTCAAAGACCAGACATTCATCAAAGTCGCGGGTCAATACGCCGAAGGAGTTTATGCCACAGGCCCCAGAGATACAACTAAAAATCCGCTGGCCATAGCGGCAATTGAAGCACATAGAAAAGCTTATGGCACTGAACCAGGCGCATTTTACCTCAATGCTTATTCCGCGACCATTGCGCTTTTAAATGCCATCAGCAAAGCAAAATCTACGCAATATGAAGCCATCAGCAAAGCATTACGCGCCTATAAAGTTGATACGCCGCTGGGCAAAATATCTTTTGACAGCAAGGGTGATGCAATTGGCGTAGGCTTTTCCATGTATCTGGTAAAAAATGGAGTTTATGTGGAATTAAAGTAAATGAATTATTTTGGGGAATTATTTTTTAGCGGGCTAACCCGCGGCAGCATTTACGCTCTTATTGCCTTAGGCTACACAATGGTGTACGGCATACTGGAGTTGATCAATTTCGCGCACGGCGAAATCTACATGATCGGCGCCTTCACTGCCTTGATCGTGGCTTCTGTTTTAACAATGAAAGGGTTTTCGTCAATAGCGATACTTATTCTGGCGGCTGTTGTGGCAGTACTTTATTCTGCGGCTTATGGTTTCACCATAGAAAAGATTGCTTACAAACCATTGCGCCAGGCGCCGCGTCTTACACCGCTGATCAGCGCCGTCGGCATGTCTATCTTCTTGCAAAACTATGTTATGCTTGCCCAGACATCCGATTTTCTGCCTTACCCCAATTTGCTGCCGCACGTTTCCTTTTTGGACCATTTCAGTACTATTATCGGCCCTTCAGAATTAAGCATTGTCCTGACTTCGGCAATATTGATGATCTGCTTAACCTTGTTCATTAAATTCACCAGAATGGGGAAAGCAATGCGTGCCACAGCACAGGACAGACAAATGTCCATGCTCGTCGGAGTCAATGTCAACCGCGTTATTTCCACAACATTCATTATCGGTTCGGCACTTGCTGCAATTGGTGGAATTCTGATTGCCTCTCATACCGGCCGAATTAATTTTTATATCGGTTTCGGCGTCGGCATCAAAGCTTTTACTGCCGCTGTTTTGGGAGGAATAGGCAGCATCCCCGGAGCCATGCTGGGAGGTTTGGTGCTGGGCTGGACGGAGAGCTTTGCCACAGGCTACATATCCAGTGATTACGAAGATGTTTTTGCCTTTGCTCTTCTGGTGTTGATATTAATTTTTAAACCGGCAGGACTTTTAGGCCGTTCTACTAACCAAAAGGTTTAATCAGGAAACAACTATGAAGATTGCAGGTGAACTTAAAAAATCATTTTTCATTGCTCTTTGGTTTATTTTGCTCACCTTTCCTATCATGGTAATCCGCGTTAATACGATTGAACAAGTTGTTGTCTGGCGTTGGGCAAACCTTCTCTACATCGGCATTGGCAGTTTTGTGCTTTCTTTTTTATGGCAATTACTCTTAAAGAAAAAGGCGTTGTCTGCTGAAACTCTCCGCGCCAGACCATCGCCTCTCAGGCGCTTGCTGGATAAGCCTGAATTCAACCGATTTGCTCTGGTTATAATAGCAATTTTCACGTTAATCTTTCCTTTTGTTTTCTCTCACTATCAGATCAACATTATGACTACTGCCCTCATTTATGTGATGTTGGGGCTGGGTTTGAATATTGAAGTGGGACTTGCCGGGCTTTTGGACCTGGGTTATGTTGCTTTCTACGCCGTAGGCGCTTACAGTTACGCGCTGCTTAATTATCACTTTGGGTTTGGCTTCTGGACTTTGCTTCCTGTGGGAGCGTTACTTGCCGCTTTTTCCGGTATTTTAATCGGCCTCCCCGTTTTGCGTTTGCGTGGTGATTACCTGGCGATCGTCACACTGGGATTTGCCGAAATTATCCGTCTTATTCTGGAAAACTGGAATACTTTTTCTTTCGGCCCCAGCGGCATATCCAATATTCCCCGCCCCGGATTATTCGGTATTCACCTGACTTCTGAACAATCCGCGATTTATATGTACTATTTGTTAGTTGTTTTCTGCCTTTTGGCGATTTTTGTTGTCCATCGTTTAAAAAACTCACGCATCGGACGTGCCTGGAATGCCCTGCGTGAAGACGAACTGGCATGTCAGGCTATGGGCATAGATAAGACCAGAACAAAGCTTACAGCGTTTGCCTTGGGCGCGACATGGGCAGGTATTGCCGGAGTTCTGTTTGCCGCCAAGACAACTTTCATTAATCCGGCCAGCTTCACTTTTCTGGAATCGGCCATGATTTTATCGATAGTTGTTTTGGGCGGTATGGGATCAATTATTGGAGTAATCATCGCGGCGCTGGCCATAATATTGTTGCCGGAATATCTGCGCGTTTTCAGTGATTACCGAATGCTTTTATTCGGTGCGGCACTGATTGCGATGATGATTTTTCGTCCACAAGGAATTCTGGCTGATGTGCGCAAAAAGTATGAGTTTCATAAAACAAACGGTTCCAGGATGACGAGCTGAGATAAGCATGGATAAAGTTTTAGAAGTTGAAAATCTGACCTTGAATTTTGGCGGGCTTTGCGCATTGGATAACGTCTGTCTGGAAATTAAAAAAGGAGAAATTGCCGCGCTGATTGGTCCTAACGGTGCTGGTAAAACCACTTTATTTAATTGTCTGACCGGAGTCTACAAACCTGATGCAGGCGATATTTTTATCTATCCACCGCAAGGGAAACAGCGCCGTCTCAATAAATTAAAAATAAATCAGATTACCGCATTGGGAATTGCGAGGACTTTTCAGAACATCCGTTTATTTAGCGGCATGACTGTTTTGGAAAATGTGATGATTGGCCGTCATTGCCGCTCCCATGCGGGTATTACCGGCGCCATTTTGCGAAATATAAGCACACGTGATGAAGAAAAATCTATAGTCAATGACAGTTACATAATTTTGGAAAAAATGGGCCTGGATTATTACGTGAACGATCTGGCAAAAAATCTGCCTTACGGTGCGCAGCGTCGTCTGGAAATTGCCCGCGCTTTAGCCACAGAGCCATTTCTGCTGCTTCTGGATGAACCGGCGGCGGGCATGAATCCACAGGAAACAAAAGAACTCGAAGATCTGATTTGCCGTTTGCGCGATGATCTTAATCTTTCCATTTTACTCATTGAGCATGACATGAAACTGGTGATGAATCTTGCTCAAAAGATTTTTGTCCTCGATTACGGCGAAGAAATTGCCCGGGGCACACCGCAGGAAATCCGCCAAAATCCGGCTGTAATTAAGGCCTATCTTGGAGCAGAAGCCAGTGCTTAATTTAATTAATATCGAAACTTTTTACGGAAACATCCGTGCGCTCAAAGGCATATCGCTTGGCGTTAATCAGGGAGAAATAGTAGCGTTGATCGGCGCAAACGGGGCGGGAAAAACGACAACGCTGATGTCCATCTCTGGAATAATCCCCATTAGCTGCGGCCGGATTCTTTTTGAAGGGAAGCAGATTGAAAACATGAACCCCGAAGGTATAGTCGCTGCGGGTATTTCCCAAGTCCCTGAAGGAAGGCGCATCTTCCCTCAACTCAGTGTAATAGAGAATCTGGAAATGGGGTCTTTTTTGCGCAGAGATAATCAGGGAATAAAAAATGATCTGGAATATATCTTTGAGCTTTTTCCCATCCTCAGTAAGCGTAAACACCAGGCAGGTGGCACTTTGAGTGGAGGAGAACAGCAAATGCTGGCGATATCAAGGGCGATGATGGCCAAGCCTCGGCTCCTGTTACTAGATGAACCTTCACTAGGCTTATCACCGATCATGACAAAACAGATTTTTCAAATTATCAAAAAGATTAATGCTGAACATAACACCACCATATTTCTTGTGGAACAAAATGCCTACATGGCCTTGCAGCTTTCCCATCGTGGATATGTTATGGAAAACGGCACAATTACCATGACAGATGAAGCAGCCAAGCTGCTTACCGATGAAAATGTCAAAAAAGCTTATCTGGGGATTTAAGGGGTGAAGGTTATTGATTTACACCGCACACGCTGAATGCCGGCCGGGGAGCAATTCCATTTTATGTTTTCTTGTAGTCATGGTTTGAATATCCAACTTCTCTTTTAATTCCCTTAGCGGCATAATATTTATACCCATGCTGATCGCTTTTTCTAAAAGTATTAGGAATTGATTTTGAAAGATGCCGCCTTCAACTTCGGCATGAACGGGCAAGACATGTGTTTGACCATCTTTAAGAAGATCGGAAATAATTGCTACACCATTTTTTTCGTCAATTTCCTCAAAGCAGGGCAGGTCGGATGGTATCTCTAAAATATTGACGATTTCGTGGATAAACGGAGCCTTCGCTCTCGTACAGCTCAGATATTCAAATTTATATTCTTTAATTATGGAGAGCACCCGATCATCAATAAGCCAGGAAGGCGCGCCGAAGGCAGTAGGCTTATGTCCGGCTAATTTTTCAAAACTGGCAATGCCTTGGGCAAACCACTCTTTAATCCATTTCTCGGTTTTATACGGAAGGTCATCCTGCCAGCGGCGGTGGTTCCAGGCATGAAATTGAACTTCATGGCCTGTGGAAATTATCTCTTTCACAATTTCAGGGAAGGATAGTGCGATCATGGGCGCCGGAAGTAATGTGCCGTATAGCGCGGTTTTCCAGCCATAGAGAGCAGGCGCTTTTGTCCGCATCATCTTCTTTAAAAAAAGAGGGTTCTTGATTAGTTGCAATGCCGCCCGTCCGGAATTATCCGGCCCGATGCTGAGAAAAAATGTCCCTTTTAAGTTGAATTCCTTTAATGTCTGCAAAAGGCAGGGTACGCCGTTTTTCATGCCCCAGTAGGTATCGACATCTATTTTTAATCCGAGCATTGGCATTTCATTTATATTTCGGCGTCTTTGTTTTCTTCTAAAAATGAATTAAGCGTCAGGCGCATTGATTCTTCTAAACCTATTTTCGGTTCCCAGTTCAAAAGCTTTCTTGCTTTTTCAATGCTGGGCTTGCGTGTGTAAATATCCTGATAGCCTTTGCCGTAAAAGGTGTCAGCGGAAATATCAATTATCTCTGAATAGCTTTGATCATTTTTGTGATCAGGATGTTCCTGAAATAGCTTCTTTAATATATGGGCTAGTTCCTTCACTGAGCATTCGTTTTCAGGATTGCCGATGTTGATAATCTGCTCTTTGCAAATATCATTTTTATTTTCCAATATTTTCATCAGCGCGGCAATTCCATCATCAACATAAGTAAAACAGCGCTTTTGTTTTCCACCATCAACCAGATTTATAGGCCGTTTCAAAAACAGCTCCGCGATGAATTGCGTGACAACACGAGAGCTGCCTTCCTTTGCCGTATAGAGAGAATCTAGCCGCGGTCCCAGCCAGTTAAACGGCCTAAACAAGGTAAACTCCAATTGCCCCCTTGTTCCGTAACCATAAATTACGCGATCAAGAAGCTGCTTACAGCAGGAATATATCCAGCGTTCCTTATTGATGGGGCCTACTACCAGAAAGCTTTCATCCTCTTTGAATTCAGGATCATTGCAAGCGCCATATACTTCCGAAGTTGAGGGGAAAACAACCCGCTTGTGATATTTGACGCACTTCTTGATGATATCCACATTCATCTCAAAATCAAGATTGTAAACGGCAATGGGATCTTCGACATAAAGCTTCGGCGTGGCAATAGCCACAAGCGGCATGATGACATCGCATTTTTTTATTTGCAGCTCAATCCATTCCCGATTGATGCCAATATCTCCTTCCATAAAATGAAAATTAGGATTATTCAGAACCTTGCCCAGGCGGTCTGTGCCTAAATCCATACCGTATACTATCCAATCTTTTTTCTCGGCCAGAATCCTGTTGACCAGATGATGACCGATAAATCCATTTACTCCCAGTATCAATATCTTCATGTTAGTTTTTTCACCTTCCCTTGCCGAAAATATTCAACTATTTGCGAATCTGTGTAGCACTTTCCTTGTATTTCAATTTCCAGAAGCTTTATAGCATTTTTTCCAGTTTGCACAAGTACATCTTGAGAACTGATCTCCAAAGTTCCTGTAGCCTTGCTTATATTTAATTTCTGAGGTTCAGCCCACCAGACAATTATCTTTTCACTATTTTCCGTTAAAGCAAACGCACCAGGATATGGCCTTGTTACACCACGAACTAAATTGTAAATATTATCTGCTGATTTATCCCAATCAATGCGTCCATCTTCCGGGCGTCTGCCGCCATAATAGCTGCCTGCTTTGAGATCCTGCTTTTGCCTCGGTATTTGACCACTCTTTATCAATGGCAGTAGCTCATCTAAAAGATCTTTAGCAGCCACGCAGAGCTTATCATACAAAGTTCTTGCAGTATCCTTTAAGTCGATAGCCACAGCTTTTTGGCCGACGATATCTCCGGCATCAGGTTTATCGATCATATAATGCAGTGTAACACCGGTTTGCTTTTCGCCTTTAACTAACACCCAGTTGACCGGACATCTTCCCCGATAGTCAGGCAAGTAAGAACCGTGTAGATTAAACGCTCCGATCTTGGGCAGATTGAGGATTTCGCGACAAATCATCTTCCGGTAATAAAAAGAAAATATTATATCCGGATTAAGTGCGGCTATTCTTTCAATCCACTTTGGTGAACTGATTTCTTCAGTTGTATATACCGTAATATTTTTTTGCTCTGCCCAATTTTTTACAGATCCAAACCAGACATTCTCGTCCGGATCATCCTCATGAGTAAATACAGCATCAATTTTAAATCCGGAATTGAACAGCGCGGAAAGTCCGGCAATACCCATATTGTGATATGCAAATACAACTGCCTTCATCTTATTTCTCACTAATTATTTGTGGATTATTTGGCATGTACCTTTTCGATTACATACTCCGGTCTTTTGCGTACTTCACGGTATATTCTACCGATATATTCACCAATCACTCCTAGTGCAAAGAACTGCAGACCGACAAAGACGAACAGTACCGCAAACAGAGTGAAAATTCCTTCCGCCGCCCAACGCGCTCCGTAAGCAAGCCTTGCTATTGCCAGAAAAGTTCCGAAACAAACTCCCAGCAAAGACATTAAAACGCCGCCGTACATTAACAGCTTCAGCGGTAAATCCGAAAAAGACGCGACTAAATCGAATTGCAGACTAATCAATTTTCTCAGTGGATAATTTGATTTACCACCATGTCTCTCTTCATGCGCGACTTCAATTTCCGTAACACGTTTGGCAAAAACCATAGCCAGTGCCGGGATAAAAGTAGCGTGTTCATGACATTGAATCATTCGCTCAACTACTGCAAGCTTGTATGCGCGAAGCATGCAACCCCAATCCCGCATATTGACTCCGGTAATTTTTCGCGCGACCATATTAATAATTTTCGAAGGAAAAATGCGGAAGAAGGAATCCTTTCTGCCCTTGCGGATAGTACCGACAACATCATAATTGCCTTCGTCCATCACTTTTACCAAATTAGTGATTTCTTCAGGGGGATTTTGCAAATCAGCATCCAGCGTAATGATAATACCGGCCTGGGTAATCGAAAAGCCGGCCATGATTGCCGCGTGCTGGCCGTAATTGCGGGTCAGTTCAACAACCTTTACCTGCTCGTTTTTAGTAAAAGATTTGAGGATTTGAAGCGAATTGTCACGGCTACCGTCATCAATAAATATTATCTCAAAACTTTTTCCCAAGCTCTGCATTACAGGCATTATCCTTTGCATCAAAACAGGCAGGTTTGCTTCCTCATTATAAACCGGAATGACCACGGCCAATTCCACATTACTCATTTCTCATAATCTCCTTTATTGCTGAACAAACATATTGTACATCTTCTTCTAACATATCCGGAAATAATGGCAAAGAGAGTATCTTGCCTGCCGCACGGTTGGTTTCACTAAGTGAATCGGCGACCACCGGATATCGCTCCTTTACATAACTCAATGTGTGAGTTGCTGGAAAATGCAAACCATAGCCAATGTTATATCCCGCAAGCTTGTTCATGAATTCGTCTCGATTCAGCTTCAAATTCTTAATCACAAATAAATGCCAGGCATGAGTATGATCATAGTCAGGAAGTTGTGGCAACTCAATGCCTGATACTCCACTTAGACCTTCTAAATAAAGTTTGGCTAACTTTGAACGGCGCGTGTTAAATTCCTGCAGACGCTCTAATTGCACAACGCCCAATGCCGCCAGCATATCCGGTAAATTGTATTTATAGCCTGGTTGGGCTATATCATAACTGGGATTGCCACCCTTGCCATATCTCTTCCAGGCATCGCGCTCTATGCCGTGAAATCTCAGCATGCGTAATTTCTTTTCCAGTTCGGCATCGCTTAATGTTATCATTCCACCTTCACCGGTTGTAATGTTTTTAATCGGGTGAAAAGAGAAAATGGCGATATGTCCAAAACCTCCAGCGTGAACTCTTTTGTAATAAGTGCCCACGGCGTGAGCGGCATCTTCAATTACTATCAGATTGTGTTTTTGTGCAATCCGGTTAATCTTGTCCATATCAGCCGGAGCTCCGGCAAAGTGAACCGGGATGATTGCTTTTGTTTTTGCGGTAATACTTTTTTCAATCAGATCGGCATTAATATTAAGCGTACCATAATCAATATCAACAAAAACAGGCGTAGCACCAAGCAGAGCAATCATATTAATCGTCGAGGCAAAAGTCATTGAAGGCGTGATAACTTCATCGCCCTTGCTAATACTCAGCGCTGTCAGAGTCAAGTGCATACCGGCGGTGGCGGAGTTTAGCGCTATTGCTTGCAAGGCGTTAGTCAGCTTACAAAAGTTATCTTCAAATTCTTTGCACAATGCTCCTGTAGTTATCCAGCCGGATTTAAGACAGGTGACAACTTTATTTATTTCGGCATCCCCGATGGAAGGTCTGCTGAAAGGCAGGAAATCATTTCTTATCTTCATTTATGCTCATCTTTCCAAGTAATTAATTGCTAATGTGTAGCAGGTAGAACGCCTTATTATCCCAGAGGACATCAACATGACGGACATTTGTTTTTAGTTCGTTAAATCTATCCTCGTGTTGAGTTATACAATAAACATCTTTTCTTTGCGCGCACAACTCAATAAATTCATTCCGCGTTAAAAAATATCTCTTTTTTTCAGCCACCGGGAGCTTTTCTATACCTTCCCGCATCTCGCCAAAATCCTCTACGACAGGTGTTCT
>Ga0114951_10005521_pt1 | contig 11630 bp, 10 predicted proteins | sample AM7aDNAmetaG_FD_88677 | JGI IMG/M metagenome (GOLD analysis project Ga0114951, IMG submission 88677) | Freshwater microbial communities from Finland to study Microbial Dark Matter (Phase II) - AM7a DNA metaG | ecosystem: Environmental > Aquatic > Freshwater > Lake | place: Finland: Lake Alinen... | reverse complement strand
TGGAACGCAGGAAGAAGTATAATTTGGAAGGTAGAAACATTAACCAAAACAATGACCCATACCAGTATCAAGTCGCAAAGCTAAATAACGCCGAAGTGTCCCAAAAGGTCTGAAGATATACAGTTTCAATTAGTTATGGGGTGATACTTTTTTGGCCGCCCCAAGGTTTTTACATTGAAATAAATTGGACCAACTCGATTTTGAGCTCAAAATCGCTGGCTTAACTTGCCCAAGCATTTGACCACCTTTTCGACATTCATTCAAATAAATCGTAGACGCTTTGCCATTTTCGGTAATAATAAATAATTTGGCTGGCAACAACTGGCCAAGTCGAACCGCATGCAAATAATGATAGTTCTCTTCCAGCTTTTGCTCAACATCGTTTATGAGACTAGAGATCGTTTGCTCAGTAAGCTTTTCACATTCCTTCAATTCGAGAAACAAACAATAAAAAAAAGCTCCCGCAGCATTTTTTTCTGGAGCTAATAATAAGAAAGCTGGTGTAACGCCATACTTATTTAGAACCTCGTGCAATACTAATGACACATGAAATTCATTTAGCTTCTCGCCCACTAAATCAGATACCTTTGACTCCTTGCTAATAAATTGAATTATGGGGCACTGTTTTTCAAAGCCCATAACCTGAATAATGTCTTGCAACTGGTACCGATACAATCCACCACTTGTCGTGATAATTACTGAATATTTATTTCCCTCTATCAACTCATGAGCAAGCTTAATTATTTTTTTATCGTTCACATTATCCGAATCGTTTATTTCAATAAATTCAAAAAAATGCGATTTAATACTCAAGACCCCACCCTGCTTGCTAGCCAAAGGGAAGGATATCATCCCCTCCGTAGCGATTAACCCTTTTGGCTGTATTTTCACATGAGGAAACAATATCTTGAGATCATCGATGCATATCTTTGCATGCCCATCCGCCCAGCAACTAATTAGATTTAATTTTGGCCAAACAATTTGCAAGAAATTGCTCTTCCCCCAAGCATTCTCAATACTTCGAGCTCTTTTTTTATTTGGATACATTTTTTTACTGAGCTGATTTTTTAAATCTATTTTAATTGAGCTGGGTGGGTTCAATGTGCCATCTTTGATATCCTGAAGCAATTGTGGCATCCAATCAGAGATTGATTGCAGTAACAAAACAAGAAACGTAGGATTCCAAATGGAAACAAACGATAGGTTTTCGTCTCTTAGAAGAAAAAGTAACGTTACATACCGAAACGCGTCCACGTCTTCGATTTTAGAAACAATTGGAGGTACGGCAAGAATCTTAGCAATGATTTTTTGCTCTAGATTGCCAAAATAGCTGGCATCGTCTCCAAAGCCAATAGGTATCTTTGAGCCAGGAAATTCTTTAGAAGAGCTTGGCGAAATGGCCCAATACGAACTACCAAAAAGCATGTCTTTATTTGACCGATATAAGTCAAACAGCCATGGCAGCAGGCCCTGCTTAAATTCTTCGCGCAAACTTTCTGTATAAGGAATAAATTTTGAATTGGCGGTAGACCCGCTGGACGGCTCCAGGTTTAACACCGGTCCAGCGGTGAGAACATTTTTCTTCCCGCTAGCAATGGAACTAATCGCATCAACATAATCTTCATACATTGAAAGGCTTACTTGCAGACGAAACCCATCAACACTTTTTATGGCATTGTAATTATGCTGTTTGCCAAATGATGTTGATGCATTGCTATTAATGATGCGAAAAAGAACATCTCGCTGTGTTTTTTCAACATTCGCAATAGCTCTTTGAAATGATAGGAAATGCGGCCAGCTTAATATCGCCAATGACATATTAGCGATAAACAGCTTAATGCCCTTAGATGACAACTGCATGTCTTAAGTGCCTAAACATCAAGCGCATTTCTCACAGGTTACTTTTTTCGCCATAACAAAAATAGCGATCCAATAAAGCACGCATGTGCAAAAATCTAAAATTATTTTGTACGAATCACCAGAAATGTACTCGCCAGAACCTGAGCTAATAAATAGCGCTCTTTGAATTATGCGAATTAATAATAGAAATAATACCGCGTAGATCATCTTTATGTATTTAATTGGATCTGTCGCGGCAACAGCTAAAAATAATCCAAAAGCAAGCATGTACGCGGCTAAGGGATTTAGAAGCCAAGCAATCTGAGGAGTAATGGTAATATTAAAACCATAAAATTGGTTAGCCATAATAGGCACATAAGTCTTATTGAACATAGCAACTAATGGGAATGGGATGTGATACACAGCCCCCAACCAAAGAAGAACCTTTAACGCAGCTATTTTCTTTTGTTTCGCTTCCACAATAACCTCCTTTGTTGTTATAACACGTTCGCGCGTAACACGCTCATTCCAAATGTATTCATAATTTGCCGCAATAAAAACCACTGTGCGCGATAATACCAACTAAGATGCTGGTCGTATATAGCAAAGAATTCCGTAATAGATTCACCTCCCCTCGTGCGCTTAAATTCACCGGCACCAGCGCTTCCATTAAGTACTAAATTTTGTTCCTTGGCCTCTTGCCGAAGCTTCGACATAAGCATTCGATAAAGGCCGTCTTTCTGCGATAGTGTCGTATCATACCCTATAAATGGCGCTGTAAGAGTCGCTCGATTAACGTAATATCCAATAAACCCATCGATACGATCTTTTTTGATCATTACTTTAATACGCAAAAATCCATCAGGCTTGGCACAAAGTGTTCTAATAAATGCTTCTGTATACTGTGGATTATTCCAGGAATGCTTCTCTAGATACAAATACCGGTAAAGGTCCAAGACCCTTAAAACATTATCTTGTTTGCTAATGTCAAGATCCACCCATTCGTATCCCGCCTGCGATGCCAGCGCGTCGTCTTTTCTCAAAGCATGACGTGCTTTTATCGAAAACGTCTGGGACTTTCTATAATCCCAAATATATATTTGCCTTGATGCAATGAAGGAAAACTTACTTCTCTTTAAAGCCAGCATAATATCTTCATCGATATATTTCGTCAAAGAGCGAACAATTATTGCACGGTCAGGATAATGACTTCTTAAGAAGTTAACGATTGACGCCACGTCTTCTGCTGAAATTTCATCGTGTAAGTTAGTTGTCACAAGCCAGTTATCTATCTGAACATTACGCGATAAAATACCTTTCCAAAAATAAGTGCCGCTTATGGAAGAAAAACTCTGAGCGGCTCTCCTAATAAACTGGTTAGCGAATTTTCTAGCCTCGTCACATGCGGCTACAACGTAATGGCCGTAAAGCGACCCCACATGTGACTGAAGGCCTCCTGCCTCAACAACAACGGGAAATACTTTATGTCCAACGATCATAACCTTAACCTGCGACTCAACGTTTTTTATAAACTGCCCCACACCCTCTTTTATTACCGGCGCCATGATCCGCTTAACCCGATTAGCCTGCGCAGTATCCGGCCACACTAATTCGTGAATATTATTGCTATCAAATAACCCAACCCTATCGGCTATCATCCATGCCGCCTTCTTGATAAAGCCAGCAGTCCATCGATTGCTTACGATGAAGAAGCGATAATTCATGAAGCTTAAACCAAAGGCTGGATAGATCTTCTTCTAGAAGCGATCCAACCGTTTCCCGACAAAAATCACATGGACGCAAATTACCCCCGGGCGAAATGTTAAACATCGTCTGCCCGCCAGAACATCCGCTGTTATTAATCGAACGCAAATTCCCATACCACCAAACGCCGGGAACCGAAGCATCTATCCACCATTTTTGGATCAGCGCGCGCAATTCCGCTTCATAGACCTTATTGCTCTTTTTCAAATCCGTACGATCTTTTAATCGTCCCGAGGGAAGAGCATCATAAATCGTAATTTCATTAATCTTCTCGCGAGCTGCAAACCGTAATACATTTTCCAAATCTCCGCTCTGCAACCTATCGATAGACGCAAAAGTTGACACCCCTACCAAAAACCCCATCTTTTTAGCCGCTCTTAATCCAGAGACTGCCGTGCGCCATAAACCTGGGATCCTGCGTTGTTCATCATGCCGCGCCTCTTCAGCAAAATCAATACTAACAGCGATCCTTTTTAGGCCGGCTTTTTTTAGCTCAGGAAGCCATTTTTCTAATTGCGAACCATTTGTGTAGAGAAGTGCTATTGATCGTTGCGGATCGACTGCGGAAATAATTTCGCAGATATCTTTTCGCAAAAGCGGCTCTCCTCCTGAAAAGATAAAAGTAAAAACACCAAGCTCTATAGAATCCGCTATCGCTTTCTTCCATTGCTCAGTTGTCATTTCGTTCTCGCTCAATCCATAGGCCGTGCAGTGCGCGCAGTCTGCATCACAATTACATGTTAGCGACAATGTTGCTACACATGGGTATCGAATACCGAAACGATTAGAATTATATAGGCGAGCAGCCGCTTTAATAAACACAGGACTAGACTCACCTGGGATCATTAGACTACGAACTGGATATCGGCCATCCCAGCCAATGATCTTGTTATGTCCGAGATGCAACCTTATAGCTTCTTGCTTAAATGTATTCAAAGACGGCAGAGCAGAAAGAAGGCTAAAAAAATTATAACGTACTTTTTGAAGCATCCGGCTACCCTTTCTTACTTCTTTTCGAAAAGCGAGCTCGCTGTTTCAGGATAATAGTACTCACAAGGAGATATGGGTCCTTTTTCCGTTATATGAGAATTAGCACATCGCGCGAGCCTCTGCTCATCCTGATAGTCTATTCCTAAAAAACTATCCACCGCGATCGGCACCATACCACTACTTCCCAAACCGGTAAGAGCTCCAAAAAAATATACTAACAACTTCGGAATTTGCGATAATTTAGATTCTCGAATAGCATAATATAACGGAACTATATTCATCGTAAAAAAATTTGGATTCATGGCATTATTATCTAATCGCTTATAAAATCCATCCACATTCATAATTGTATCAATCGGATAATTTCTTCTCTTATTCACAAGTAAATAAATTATCGCTGAGCAATCGGGGTGCGCTTCCATTCCCCAAGGGCGAAAGGATGGTATAGGCCAAAAACAATCTAACGACCCTACTCCTCCCAATGCTTTTGAGCTCATCAATTTTTTAATTACGGATTCACGATCAACGACCGTATCTACTGATAGCTCGTATCTACCCCTTGGAGAAGCCACATTAAAAACGACAAAACTCAATGCCGGAGCTAATTTTAGGCAATATTCTAAAATACTATCGATATCGCATATGTTAAGGCTCGTTATGGTATTAATTATTCCAAGCCTTAAGCCAGAAGACGCTATACGCTTTGCAGCCACCTTCTTCTCTTCTATAAATACGTTTCCCCGCATTTTGCTATGTGTATCTTTGTTGAAAGTGTCTAATTGTAACCATACGCGATTAAGGCCATTTCGCTTAAGAATACCAACATAATCTGGATCGCTAGCTATCCTAAGGCCATTTGTAGCAATCTCTGCGCGCAACCCCATCCTAGCGATTCTCCTGATGATCTCCGGCAGCTCTTCGTGTAACGTAGGCTCTCCACCGGCAAGCATAATGGCTTTCCCGCCACTCTTTTTTACCAACAAAGCTTTTTCGACAATAGTCTCTACGCTTAAAAATGTCTTGACTGGATTAGCACCGGCATTCGCATAGCAAATCGGGCATTTAAAATTACAATCATCCGTTATCTCCAGCAAATGATACCATTTCTTTACTACATAAGATGGCGGCTTCGACAAATCTCTGCGATGTTTTTTTCTAAGACCAAGAAATATATCTGCGTCGGATGAAATTCTGGAAGAAATCTCTCCTTTATGGCAGTCAACATTAAACATAATGCTTGTTCCATTTTGCTCAACGGTCGCGTCATGACTTTCTTGACAATGCCGACAATATGATCTTGTTCTATTGATCACCATCACATATCATCCAATTTTGTAATAAGGTTTTCTACTAACGAGCAGATATCTGCGTACCTTCGCACATCTATCTTGTCCGCCGTATCGTCCGAAGTGTGATAATAGCTATTATTACAATATAATGTCACACAAGGAACGCCTTTACGAAAAAAACTATCTATGTCAGATGGAAATAAGGCGTTGCTTACCCTATAGAATAGGCCCAAAGGCACGGGTAAATAGCAGTTCTTTAGCAAACGTATGAATGGGATCGCCTTAAGCATGCGCCATTCATTTGAAAAAAGTACCGCTTTAACAAATGTACTGCTTGACGGAGACGGCATATCTAGATTAATGTACGCTGTGTAGTTGTCGCCACTAGCATGATCTGTATGCCACCTTGAGCCTATCATACCCATTTCTTCGGCATCGAACAATATAAAACGGATGTTTTTTTTAAATCTTTTTGACGCAATGCTTTCCAGTAAAGCGATAAGCATCACAACTCCAACGCCGTTATCATGGGCGCCGCTTCCCCAGCTATCAAAATGCGCCCCCACAACTATCGTCTCTTTTGAATCATGATTGCAATAGTCAAATATCAGGTTTTTCCCGATCCCATTTTGTATATTTTGTCGATACTCTATAGACACACTTCTACCTGTTACCTTAGTTAGGTGATGCCAAGCTGACTTCGATATGGAAACCGCTGGCATTTTAAACGGTTCTTTAAACCCTGGAACACCCACACCTATCTGAAAAAGATCGGGGTGCTCAGAAATTATAATTAGTCCTAAGGCATTATATTTATTTGCTCTAGCAACTTGCATGACTCTATAGTTTGCCATGTTGTACCGGCAAGCGACGATCTTGCCATTTATATTTTTTCTTCTAAAATCATTTTCGGTCCCATCACCTAAATAAACAAGATCACCTTCTACCTTCCCTCCGCCTAATCCAGTATAATCAAGAAGGCGAGCTTCAAGCGCTTTCTTATCAGTATTTACTTTGCATAGATCAGAATGACATACTTTAACTGGAAATACCTCCTCCTTACAGATAAGATTATCGGCTCTCTTTTTAATCTCGTCTTGCAGTATCTTTTGAGATACCAAATTGCCGTCTGAGCATATCTTTCTAGTATTCAGAGCGGACAAGCGATTCAGCAAATCTAGATCTTTTTGATATTTTGTGGGTATGCTTCTCATTTGTACTTAATTTGTTTTACTCCCCATAACTTTAAATGCAAGAGACTTTAAGTTTTCCTTATCTATCAAAGCTAAACAAGCCAGCTCATCACCTTTCATGTATTCCGGGTTATTATTCACGAAATATCGAACATGTGGATTTGAAAATTTGACAGGGTTAATATCCGCAACTCCGGCTCTTAAGATTTCCCTGCCTGATAAATTTTTAATAACCCCAGTAGCCTGATTATATTCATTGGGAAACTTTGATAAGGCGATGGTATCAATAACGCGTTTTTCGAACAATGGCGTCTCTTTGTCCACGCAGGGATAAAATTGTTTAAAGTAAACTGGCAGGAATCGATAGGTCTTATAGCCCATGGTTATAAGAAACCAATACAACTTAATTTTATTCCCAGAATTGTTGGCTAGAGAATAAAAAAAGTTCAACCATGCCTTAGCAAGCGTCGGTTCGCCCCAGTATTCCTTATCTATAATTGTATCGCCAGAAAAGACTATTTTTACGGGAAGTCCATCTACTATCACATCAACCACCATCTGCGTTGAAAAACCCTGGATCCTGCCAGATTTTTTATCAGTTAATAGTATTACCCACTCCTTCTCCTTTAGATCTCTTTCAAATTTATCTGCGCTCGCATTATCAAAGTATTTACAAAATAGGTTGTGCATTTCATCAATCTGCGGCTTTGAGAGACTCGTTATATTAACAATCTTGCTAATCAATCGACCCAACTTAGCCTCCATTGCGATATTGCTCTTATAACTACTATAATGTGGCGACTTCCAAATAAGGCATTCGACCATCGAGGGTTTTTAAATACCCCTCAACATCTTTCCAGCCAACAATGTACAAATTTGTTTTATATTTAATAGAACTATAATCTTTTATAGCCTCCATTAACGGGTCGCGAGAGTCCAGCCCTACAACAAAGTGTGAATATTCGCTATTCAAGTAAGAATTATATGCCTCTCTAAGTAACATTTTAAAAATATCGACATCGTTATCATCAACCGCAATAAAGCTAATGAAAAATGAGCGCACCTCTTCTCCGTCTCCCGGTAAAGATGGAAACCTAAATATTTTTGCGCAGATGTTATAAATCGGTTTTATGACTTTCATGCTGCCGTTATATCCAGCGACAATAATCTGTCTCGCACATCGAAGATCCCATTTTCCCAACACACCGACCACCTCGCCATCTTTAACTGCAATAAAAAAATCCTCGATCCTAAAACCCAATAGCTTTAAACCATTAAAATCCTCACTAGAGTAGTATGGGTAAAATTGTTTTTGTGCGCCATTTCTATTTAGACAGTTAATAATATCGTTAATATATTTTTGCGATCCTCTGACTATTTTGATCGATTTTTGTGATATTGTCTTTTTTTTGTAAGCCAAGTTTATAGCAAATGAGTTATATGCTCCAAAATAGCGATATTCCGGCAGTCCGGCTTTTTTGCTGGTAAGCATTTTAATTGCAGCCTTATTTTCTTCCGCAACAGTTGTTAAATAAATGCTAACCTTTTGGTCATTATGAAGATTTTTTAAATAGTTATAACCCCTTGCAACCAAAGTGCTTTTTCTATAATTTCCCCACAATCGTAAATCGCTTAAGTACCCAACATCTGAAATTTGCCCATTAACATAAACCGTTCTTACAGACCTTGTTCCTAAACCCACTATTTCATTTTCGCTGTTTCTGGCTACTATAGTTTGCGATAACTTATTTCCTATAAGATTCGCCTGTAAAAAATCCGGCTGCCGTTGAAAAATAATCTGTATGCGGCCATCCATAGGTGTATTTGCAAGAACTTTTTGCAGCCCGGGATTATCCTCTTTCTTAGCTAGATCAATAGTAAATTTACTCATGGTTTTTCTTTATAAGATTAGGCGCCCCTCCTATCAGTAAACTGCGCCGAGTAGTTGTTTCATGATTAGCCATAAAATTCAATATAGCATATGCCTGTATCTTTATATGATTTGCCCAGTGGACCCTGTTTAGCAATCGTCTTAGTATTGATCTTAAATTAAAAAATTTATATCTATATGATAGGCAAAGATTTGTTAACTCTGATGAGGACATATTCGTCGGATGAAATGCGACATCGCCAAACCTATAGCCTGGTTCAAGCCACCATTTTTTGTACAACAAACGCCGCTCACTTTCTAGCTTTGCATAAATGGGAGTTCCAGGGAAAGGCACGAGATGATTAAACGCCAAATAGAGCAGCTTATTACGTACGCCAAAGCGTAAAGTATCTTGAAATACTTTCTTAGTTTCGCCATAACCCATTACAAAAGTTGCATAAATTTCAATATTGTAGCTATGAAGTTTTTTTACAACATAATCATAACTCTTGATGGCTCTATTTACACCCTTTCCCATCCTTGTCAAAACATCTGAGTCCAGACTTTCAAATCCAATTAGCACACCCTGACAACCACTTTTTTTCATTAATTTTAATAGCTCTTCGTCGTTACATATATCCATGGATACCTGGCTTATCCAATATATTTTTAGCGGAATAAGCGCATTGAATAGCTCTCTAGCTCGTTTGCGGTCTGAACCGATATTGTCATCTACAAAAAAGACGATCTTGTTATGTAATTGTTTAATCTCTTTTACAATAATATCTAGAGGGCGTGGATGGTAACTTTTTTTGAAAAAATGTGTTACAGAACAAAATTCACACCCGAACATACAGCCGCGGCCAGTCTCCACTAAGCTAATTTTTGGATATTTTTTCCCATGAAAAATCGACCTATCCGGAATGACGTACTCTATTGCCGACCCTTTTTCGCGCTCATAAGTCTTCTTTAGCTTATTTTTTTTGAGATCCTCTAAAAGTTGACTCCACACACCTTCTGCTTCTCCGATTAGCACCGCATCAGCATGCAAAGATGCTTCATCGGGCATTAAGGTGGCATGAAAACCTCCCAGCACAACCTTGATATTTCTTTTTCTATATTTGCTTGCTATTTGATAGCCTCTGGCCGCAGTATACGTTTCTATATTAATAGCAACCAGATCCGTCTCGTCATCAAAAGGTATATCTTCGATTCTATCATCATAAAATACCCTATTTATTGAGGCAGGTGTTAATGATGATAATACGGCCATACTTAGCGGCTCCATAATCCAGGATCGCACATAACGGCCATGCTCTTGTTTTCCAATCGACGCTATAATAAATGTTATCTTCATATTACTTTAATATTAGCTCTTGTTTATTCTGTATCTCTTTTTTAAATATGGATGCGTACTTAAAAAATAATGAAAATTTCTGAATATTGTTGAGATCGGCCTTAATATTTCCTGCTCGAAAGAGCATGTTCATTCCGCTATTATAGATTTGTCTGGCTTTTGAACATTCATCGGATAAATCTTGCGCCGACATATTCTTGGGTATATATGCCGTCTGATTAAATCTATAGTTATCATCAAGCCACCACTTATCGAACAATAATCGCTTCTCTTGTTCTAAGAATTTATATATGGGTGTTCCATAATATGGGATCAGCTGATTAAAAGCTGCGAAAAAAAACTTATGCTTTAGGGCAAAATCTAGTGTTTCCTTTATCGAATCTTTCGTGTCTGAATCATATCCTAATAAAAATGCGGCCCACATGCTTATACCATACCCATGGATGCGTTTAACCAAACTACTATACTGAGAAAGAAGAGGCAGATTAGGTGATTTACGCATCTGGCGGAGATTCCCCTCGCTTAAAGATTCAAATCCAACCACAAGACCGAAGCACCCGCTATTAACCATCAATTGCAATAATTCATTATCTTGCGCTACGCTGATATCAGCCTGACTAATCCACTTAATTTTAAGCGGGGTAATTGCCCTTAATAAAGCTTTCAAATTCTCTTTATTATAGGTAATACTATTGTCTACAAAAAAAACTAACTCGTTTTCTTGGCTCTCTATATCAGCAACAACATCTTCGATAGATCTGAATCTAATTTTGCCGCCATAAAGTACCGCGTCAGGGCAATACGAGCATGAATATGGGCATCCTCGAGAAAAATGAGTCAATGTGATTGGCAGATATTTCTTTCCTTTAAAAATACTTCTATTTGACCTATGCCCAACTAAATCAGATTTGTAGCCAGAATTATAAATTGGCTTAAGCCTATTATTTTGAAAGTCCTCCAGGACAGTGTTAAAAATAGGCTCTGCCTCACCTATGACAACGCTGTCAGCATGCTGCTTTGCTTCTTCAGGAATCAATGATGCGTGGAACCCTCCTAAAACAACCGGAATTCCTCTTTCTCTAAATCTGCTTGATATGGCATACGCCCTTTTTGCGGTAAACGTTTCGACAGTTATCGCTACGAGATCTGTCTTCTCATCATAATCTATTTCCTCCAACCTCTCGTCATACATTTTAATTTCTATGCCGAGTCAATCAGCGATTTTGACATAAAACAGCTAAAGAGTTTACTCGAAAATCGTCCTTTCTTACAACCTCTTCCAATACTCCGCTTCCTTCACTTTTGATACTTTCCACGTTTTGTAACGC
>Ga0114951_10005519_pt1 | contig 11635 bp, 10 predicted proteins | sample AM7aDNAmetaG_FD_88677 | JGI IMG/M metagenome (GOLD analysis project Ga0114951, IMG submission 88677) | Freshwater microbial communities from Finland to study Microbial Dark Matter (Phase II) - AM7a DNA metaG | ecosystem: Environmental > Aquatic > Freshwater > Lake | place: Finland: Lake Alinen... | reverse complement strand
TTCGAGATGAAGACATATCGCAAACGGAATTTAAAGTCCAACAGCAAGATTTGTTAGATTATAACAAAAAGTATTGGCTTGAATTGGTTAGTTCAGAAAGTGCTGAGGAATTAGAATACAACAAAGAGAAAATAGCGAGACAACAAGCTGACGATGAAATTATAGCTAATAGTCCTTGGTATAAAACTCTTCCAATAGGTGCTGGTTTATTTATAACTGAAGCCATAGTAACCAGCGGAGCATCTTTAGCTATGTTTCCGTCTATCCCCAAAGCCGCTCTATATTCTAGCAAGTTTAATGGGTTATTTAAAAATGCTGTCAAGGTACTTCCTAAAATGGTTGCTGGTTCAGCTGCATATAATATACCAGCATACTTAAATAAAATAGGTAAAAAATTTGATGAATATGCATTGGAATCTTTTGTTGAAGGTGTTTTTGGCAGTGCATTGCATGGTGTGTTTGGTTTAAGTAAAACTGTAGCTTTTAATAAACATAAAGCGATTATGACAGGTATATATAAAGATTTAGATTTTATACCAGTAGTTGATAAAAAAGGAAGAATATTAAAGGTAAAAGTAGTACCGAACGGATCTACTATAAAAGGTTCATTCACAGAAGATATTCCAAATTCTGCTGTGGCACATGCTAAAAAAGAAATGGGAATAAAAAATCTTGCAAATTTAAAAGAATCAGACTTACCTAAATTTGAACAATTAGTTAATGATGCTTTATCGTCTAATAAACAATCGCAAAATATACCAACATCTGAAATAGTAAAAATGAAGGCTAAAGATTTAGAAAATTTTATTAATACAGGTATAGATGATTATAGATGGTTTGTTAAGGGTCAAAAAAACATTCAAAAATTTAATACTGGCAAATATGCAGCGCAGCAGGCTTCCGCTTCATCTTCCGCTAACGCACAATCAATTGTTCAAAATACTACAGCTCCCGCTAACGCACAATCAATTGCTCAAAACACTACGGCTCAAGTTGCTGGCTCTCAAAATCCCACCAACCTCAAAACATCCCCTGCAATTAGTGGAACAACTACTGCACAGCCCGTTGGAAAAATTATGCCAGTAAGAAATATGTTTGAGAAGAACACATTAGATGAAAACGTTAACGGCTCTATGCTTAATAAGTTTCTTCATTGGGGCCCATTAGGGAAACTTTTAGAAGTGTCTCCAGTTGTTAAAATAGCTCACAGTCCATTTAAGGTTGTTAGAGAGTCATTGGGGCAGTTATATAATAATGTTGTAATACCTGGAAAGTTAATAAGCAAAGAACACGCAGACTTAAACGCCGCAATAAGCAATATTAAATTTCAATTAAAAGATAAAATAAGTAAACAACATAAACAAAACCTTAAAACTCAGTTAAAATCTTTAAATGCAGCTAGAAAAGCTGCCGTAGATAATAGCGATAAAGATTTGATTACTTATAGCGGAGCACCTCCGTCAGATTATTCTGTGCAAGCAGAAATAAATAATTGGATGAACAAGTTTGAATTAGCATTAATTAATACCAGGCAAGAATGGCTGGATTATACTGATACTGGCCCTATAACTGCTCATGCTCCTTTTGTAGAACAATGGAAAGCTGCTGGTGATTTTTTAGGTAGAATGAAAAACGACCCATTACGAGTTTATGAAAATTTTTTAGAAGAAGTCTCGGTAGCTATACAAGACGAAGGCCATCCTGTTAAACAAGTTATGAATTCAGCAAATAATTTTGTCAATCTACTCGACAACTGTTTAGAAGAACTTCAAAATCTTGGTTTTTTGTCTCATATTAACAAAGAAACGCGCGGTTATTTGCATCGTATGCCTAATCAAAAAGTTATTAGAGCTAATTATTTTGAATTTGTAGATGTTTTAACAAATGCATTGAAAGCTAGAGATGCCAAAAACAAATCATTATTAGCCCCTCAAGCCCCTTTTAAAAAAGAAATAGCAAAATTAAAGTGGGAAATTGAAGATATTAACAACAAATTAAAAGCACAAAATTTAAGTGCTCAAGATATTTCAATGTTAAATAATCAAAAAAATACTTTAGAACAACAGATGGTATTACAGTCTCAAGGGTTAAAAGCTGAACAATCAAATTTACAAAAAATGATTGATGATGGAACCATTCCTATAACCGCTTCTGAGAAATTAGCAGGGCTTACTCAAGATTCTTTGTTAGACCAAAGAGTTGCTATTAGTGCTGATTTAAAACAAAAATATGATATATTAAGCAGGCCATTAAAAAATATCAAAAATAAAATAGAACGAGCTATCCTTGATCAAAATGAAGGACTTAAGGTTAAATTAATAGAAAAAGAGAAACGTGTTAATGATTTTATTGACAAACAAATAAAGTCAGGCATGGTTGACCAAAAACTTTTATTTACAGATAGCAAAGGAATAACAAAATTAAAAGATTTAGAAAAAGCACACATTTCCTCTCTCGCCAAACCAAAAAAAAATTATAGATTTAAAGCTAAAAATATTGTTAATACTTATTTAGGCATGAGTACTGAAGATTTATCAGAGATGTTATTTGATAATTTGTTAGATACAGGTGTACCAGCTAAACCTGGGGCTTTAAAAAATAGAACGGTTTTATTTGGAGATAATATATTAAGACCATACATGGAAAAAAACATAGCAAGAGTAATGGAATCTCACGTTAGACAGCTTGGAAAATTTATAGCTATGAATAAATTTTTTAAGCAATATGGCGCAAACATGCACACAGGTAAAGATGCTATTATTAATAACTTATATAATGAAGCAGATTTAAAAAGAGAAGTTATAAGTCGCATATTAGATCCAGTTAGGAAGGAGAAATTATTAGCAAAACTTGATAATCAAACTAGGGATGCAAGAACATTAATTGAAGAATCTCTACAAGTAATACAAAATGACTATGGAAAACCAAGAACTGGTGGAGAGCGCATGATATCTGGTTTTGCTAGATTTATGAAAGTATGGGCTTATAGTACACAAATGGGTGGGGTTGCTTTAATGGCTAGTGGGGATGCCGTTGCTCCGATTATTAGGCATGGTTTTGGACATCTAAAAACCATTGCCCCAATGATTAAACAGATGGTCAACTTAAAAGCCGATAGATATCTTTATGCTGATATGGGAATAGGATGTGAGACTTTTAGAAATTCTCTAAGAGAGCCTGTACTATTTGGTAATGATTATATTCCAGGTGCTTTTTCTCAAAGTATGCTTGCAAAATTTAGGGGCACTGATGCGTTGCCTGGTTCGGTTGGTTCTAGATTTCTTGCTAATCTAAGCAAAGTAGCAAGCAATTCTTTTTTAATATCGCCGGCATTTGATGCGTGCGAGGTAATGGCTACCAAAACATTTGAAGCAACCATAGCAAGGCTTTCAAATAAGTGGTTTTCTAAAGGTTATTACGAAATTGTTGCTAATAAGTCTGGCAAAAAAACTAAACAATGGGTATCTGAAGCTCTTTTTACCCAACAAGAATTAGAGTATTTTAGAGCGTCAAGATTTAATGTGAAAGCGTTTGGCAAGCGTATTCAGATTATGATTGATAAATATGGCGAACCAAAAAATGGCAGCATTATACCTCACACTGAAAAATGGACAGATATAGCAGCAGCAGAGCATTATAGAAAATTTGCACGCTCTATGGCAGACAGTTTGCTTAATAAAGCTGGGCCAGGGGATGTGCCTTATTGGGCTAAAAATCCTATATTAAGCATGTTTATGCAGTTTACTTCGTGGGGTTTTGCGGCTAGCAACAATTACTTTGCTCCTCTAGTTCAAAGGCCAGATTTAAAAAAACTACAATGGGCTGGTGTTAGTATTTTGGCTGGTATGACAGTTGGACCGTTTAGAAACTTTTTTGAAGGAAGAGAGACCAACTGGGACTTTACTGAAATGTTTTGGGCTGGGGTTGCTGAAAGCGGTATTTTGCCATGGTACGTTAGACAGTTTGCTAGATTTAATAGTGCGTTTAATATACCTTATGCAAAAGATTTTAAATCTAGTCGCTATCGTAATAAAGCAGGTACAGAAATACTGCTAGGCCCACCGGGAAATTTAATAGATGCTTCAGTTCAGCTTACAAATAAATTCTTAAAAGGAGAAATAGATAAAAAAGCCTTTTTCAGACTTAGAAGATTACTGCCTCTTTCTTGGGCTTTTTATTTAAGGCCATTTTTCACCGATATTAAACAGCAGGAAATTAAACGTAAAAAGAAAGAGATGAATGAAAAAGTTAACAAAGCGACAAGGAAAACAAAAAAAAATAAAAATACTGATGAATTAAATTTTTAATTCATCAAAACATACTATAATATAAGTAAGAACAGCATGTCGGAAAAGCCGACAAACTGAAATACGTAAGATGGAATTGAATTATAAAAGGATTTTATGGCTAGACAAGGAGTTGTTCAATACACAGCTACACAAGGGCAGACTGGGCCATTTTTATGTCCTTTCTATGTATATGATGTAGCTTACCTTAGCGTATATCGTACGCCAGCAGGCAACGCACCAAATGACGCAGCTAATTTATTAAATAGCAGTCAATATACCGGCACAAACAGTAGCGACCCAAATAGCAGTTATATTACTTTAATCACTCCTGCTAATGCTGGCGATGTAATAACTGTCTTTTATGAGTTTGCCGACGCTACAGTTATACCTAAATATCCTTATTGTTCTTCTGTTGATTCTACAGCAGATGGCATACTTCCAGTATTGCCACCTAATAATGTTTGGATTAAATCCTCAGACGGCTCAAAAATAACAACTGCAGTTATACCTGGTTTGGCTTCTAATATTCCAGTCGTTAGTAGCTCACCTATTACTAATACAATAGTTAAATTTACAAGCGATAGTACATCTCCAATCTCAATTAGAAACAGCAATACTACGTTAACACCAATAAGGCTTGCCAGTGGTAGTTATTATGACAATGTAACAGGGGTACACAATCTGTCTATGGTTGGCGGTCTTACTGTTGGTAGTATTGATACTTCGAGTTTAGATAATTACAAATTAGTTGTTAGCGGTTCGGCTATTGCTTCTTCTGTTGAAGTTGCATATTCCTTAGTTTTAAGGGATTTAAGCAATATAAATAAAACATATATATCTTCGCCAGAACAATATAATGATACCATAACTTATACCTTGCCTGAATCTCAAGCTGCTATTCCAGCATCTTTATTAGCCAATGATGCTAATGGTAATTTATCGTGGTTGCCTCAAACAGGCATTAACCAAGTTGGAACGATTACCCAGGGTTCTTGGAACGCAGGTAATGTTACTGTTCCTAATGGGACTGTAGCAGCTAGTGTTGGTATATTCTCATCAAGTCAAAAAGAGTATAACAATGATATTTATCCATCATCTTTTGTAAGCACAAATGCATTAATACTTGAAGATGGAACAGGGCAGAACTCTACCGCTATAGCATCGCCTATTAGTTATAACGGTAATTATATTTATGTTTTGCCACCGTCGATGGGTGCGACTGGCCAAGTGTTAAAGATTCAAGACACACACAACAGTTCTAATACTAGTGTTGCTACATTAACCTGGAGCACACCGGCTTCTGCAACAATATTGCCAGCAACATCATCGCAGGTACAATCAGAATCTCAATCAGGTGTGTATGTCGACCCAACCACATTACATAACCACAAAGGAATAGCCAAGGCTTGGATACGCTTCCATAACGTTACTAATTCAGACGGTACTATAGACCCAATTATATCTGACTATTACTTTGTTGATGGTGTGCCTTCTACACCAATTGTTAGAGTGGGAGTAGGCATATATGATATTAACTTCTACACTAATTTTACATCTGGTTTAACGTATTCAGTAATTGGCACAGGTTTTTATACCACGTCAGGCGGATTGGTTACAGTTGCTCAATATGCAGCTGATAACACTGGACACGGAGAAGATCCACAACCAGGCTCTTGCAGAATAGCGATTTTAGATAAAAACGGCAATTTAACTGATGCTGCCAACCCAGCTGGTTACCCAACCCCACCCGATATTTATGTAGCATTTTTTGGATATTAATATGGATTTTATATGCCAGACATAACAGTAGTAGACGTTCCGACAATAGTAAAATATTCAGCGGCACAAGGTGTGCCTAATGCAAACGGCAACACAAGCTTTACGTTTGCTTTTACAGTAAATAACTCTAATGCTGTGGATGTTTACTTAACGCCAGCTGGCAGCCTTTCTGATGATAGCAGTCAATTATTATTTGCCCCAGATTATACGGTAAAATTAAATGTAGCACCGATATCTGGCGGAACTGTTACAGTAACAAAAGCATTAAATGCTGGAGATCAAATTACTATAGTTAGAAATAGCAGTATAGCTAGAACTAGCAGTTATAGTGATGGCTCTTTGATGAGTGCGTCAAGTTTAAATAATGATTTTAATAACAATTTAATGATAGAACAAGAGATTAACGATAAAGTAGAGTCGCTTTGCCCACATTATAATTTAACTGAAAATCTAGAGCCATCTGATTATGTGTTGCCAAAACTACCAAACGGTTGCATCTGGGTTAAAAAATATGACGGCTCTGGTATTATCGCTCAAAATGTTAGTGGTATAATAACTGGTGGGGCTGTTGCTGCTACTAATGTGGCGATTAATGACGTTCCTGTTTTTGCTGACAACAGTGGAAATATAACAAGTAGTGGTATAACTATAGATTTAACAACTAAAAACATTGCTGGTGCAAACGTTATTGCGTGTAATCAATTAACTGCTGATACAATAGGTAATACTACTAATTCTCCTACCACAGTTTACGCCAGAGCAATAAATACATCTGGTATTACAAAGACTAATACATTATTTATACCAAATGGTGGCAGTCTAACAATGTCTATTAACAGTGCAGCTACATTAAACAATGTAACTGTAAACGGAAGCTTTAACGCACCAAATTTTAGACCAGACACTATTAACGCTATTACTTTGGTGGCAGCACCACATATAACGGCTTACGAACAATTAAATGTTAATAATATATCGGCAATAGGCCCTGTTAATAAAATTTCTTTTTTGTCTGACATGGACTGTAGAATTGTTAATGCAAGTTCTATTTATTGTTCTGGCTTATCTATGGTTACCAGTATCCCTAGTTCCAGTTTGAGAATAGGTGTCACAAACGACACGGGTAATTCTATATATACAGTTACATCGGGGCAATCTATTAATTTAGCACCAGCGAGCGGTGGGGCAGTGGCCATATGGAATAATACTGGTTCTACATCTGCGCCGTTACAATTGTATGATGGGGCTAGTAGTGGAGCTAGCAGTAACTATGTTGGATTAAAAGCAACAGATACAATGGGGGCTAATAGCAGTTATACATTAACGTTTCCACCAGCTGTACCAACAGTATCTAGCGTATTAACAAGCGATACTAGCGGCAACTTAAGCTGGCAGCCACCTGGTGGCGGTGGGGCTTTAGTTGGCGGTATGAAGGCATACGTTATATTTAGGTTAGTAGGCAACGGTACAACTGCTGAAGTGGTCAGAAAAAACCCTGATGGTGTCACTGTAACAAGAAAATGGAGTGGAGTATTTGCAATTAGCTTCCCTGCAGGACTTTTTTCACAAATAGATACGCTTGTTCCTACTACAAACTTTCCAACATATTTGGTTAATGGAATGGTCACAAGTAACACAAAAAGTTACACGGTATCACTAGTACAAGGCAAAACGTTTACCAATTGCAGCATTGGAATTCGTTATTCTGATACTGGCAAACCCGCCGACCCTGACTCTGGTAGAGTGGGTTTTATAGGGGGTGACTATGTCTATCTGTCCTTTTGGGAATGGTGAGCAATGGTATTTGAATATGTTGTGCAAATAAGTTATACTTTGGCTAAGTTTTTTGATAAAACAAGGAGGTTTTATGCCGTTAGTGTCAGGTAAAACTGCAACTACTAAAAAAGGATTTGAGGAAAATATAAGAATTGAGAGGAATGCAAAAAAACCTATCAAACAAGCGGTAGCAATTGCCTACCAAAAGAAAAGAGAAGGCGCTAAAAGAGGAGGCCGATAATTATGGAAGATAACGTAGCAAGTCGTAAACATTTCTTAGTAAATGAAAAAGTTGTACCAACTCAAGTATATGACAGTCATATGCATCCAGGAGACCCACACATAGAAGGCATTAAACACAAAGATTTAGGTCAATCTGTGCACATCAATACGCATGGGCAAAATTTTGCTGTTCCCAATGCAGAACAACACACCCCAGCTAACGGTGTTAATCCGTTTGTATATACTGGTATGCCTAGCAAAGAATAATTTATTTTAATTTCATCAATACAAGGAGCGTTTAAAATGGCTAAAGAAGAAAGAATAGAGAAGAAGTTAGAAAAGAAAGCTGAAGGCAAAAAAGTTGATGCTAAAATGGAAAAAGTGGGTGCAGAAGGAAAAAAGTTTGTAAAACCCAACAAAAAAAGATAAAAGAAGCAGGGATTCAAAGAGCTTTTGTTAAGTGGTTGCAGGAACATCCTAAAATAGATGAAATGGCTTTTTCTACAAACAACGGAGCTATCTTAAAGAATCCCTTGCAAATGATTCTTTTAAAGCTGGGTGGATTAAAAACTGGTGTTCCAGATATTTTTATAATGTATCCTTACAATGGGTATCATGGTTTGATTATAGAAGTTAAAAGACCAGACGGGGTGGTTAGTCAGGAACAAAAGACTTGGTTAAATAATTTATCTAGGCACGGGTATCGCTGTGAGGTTTGCCGCACATTAGATGGCGCTATTAAGGTAGTGCAGGAGTACTTTAAAACATAATACAAGGATGTTAAATGGATTACGAACAACTAAGAACTAGTTTTGTAGCACCGGTTTTAAAAGGTTTGTTGGCCTGGAGCCAAGACGCAGAAGATTTAATGATAGGAACGTTTGCCCAAGAGAGTGGTTGTGGTAAATATATTAGACAAGTGGGTGGCCCAGCATTAGGGTTTTGGCAGATGGAGCCAGCAACCCATGATGATATTTGGCGCAATTACATGCAGCAAAACAGTAGATTAGCTCATCTATTGCTAAATGACGTATGTAAATTATCAAGATTCCCAACCTCAGACTTATTGTTAGATAACATCAGATATGCTTGTGCTATGGCACGAGTACATTATATGCGTTTTCCAAAACAAATACCTAACACACTTGAAGAGCAAGCAGCTTACTGGAAACAATACTACAACACTAAAAATGGCAAAGGAGATGTCGATGAGTATATTGCAAACTTTAATCGGTTCACTAATAAAAAACCAATTAAGCAAGCTAGGGGTGGTTAAAATGGATAATGTGTCAACAGTTAAACTGGTAGTAACTATATTCGCCGTAATAGGTTGTATTGGATCATATTTTTATTTTGGTAAAATACACAACCCAGTTGAGGAAAAACTTGAAGAGATTATTAAGGCTGAAACAGGGGTGGATATTGACGATTATTTGCCTGCAGATACAGATGACACTAAGGCAAAGCAATAAATTAATACTAAAATAAGCACGGACGCCAATGATAATTGAGTATCCAACATTTAACCCTAGGCATTATCAGCGTGAGCTGCTAGATGCTTTTTTTATTGATAACAAAAAGCGCTTTTATTATTTATGCCATCGCCGTGCTGGCAAAGACATGTCATGTTGGAATCTTATGTGGGGTGCCGCATTACGCCGCGTAGGTGTGTATCTGTACTTACTTCCACAATACAACCAATCGCGCAAAGTAATTTGGCAGGGTATGATTGGCGACGGAAGCAGTTTTTTATCGATGATTCCTCGGCAATTAATCCATAAAATTAATAATACTAACATGTCGATACAGTTAATTAATGGCAGTATATTGCAGCTTGGAGGAGGGAATAATTTTAATGCACTCATGGGAATGAACCCGCTAGGTTTAGTATTGTCTGAGCACCCGATACATCCACCGCAAATATTAGATTATTTGTCTCCGATACTTGTAGAAAATGACGGATGGTTAATTTGCCAAGGTACTCCTCGCGGTAAAAACCACGCATACAGAACATATCAAGCTGCATTGCAAGATGACAATTGGTTTGTGAGGCGTTGGGGTATTTCTGATACTAAAAAACATGATGGCTCTCCGGTTATTACAGAGGCTCAAATAGAAGATGAAAGAAAAAGAGGAGCATCAGAAGAACTGATAAGGCAAGAGTGGTATTTAGACTGGAACATCGGTAACGTCGGCGCTTATTATACGCAAGAATTAGATAACGCTGAGTATGATGGTAGGATTTGTAATTGGGAGATAAATCGCAATTTGCCTGTATACACGTTTTGGGATTTGGGTATATCAGACGCTACTGCTATTTGGTTTTTACAGCCAGATGGTTATGATTTAAAATTGGTATATTACTATGAAGCGTCAGGGCAAGGTTTTCACCATTATGCTTGCGTATTAGATGAACTAAAAAATAGATTTGGTTTTAAGTACAGATATCATTACGCACCACATGACGCCAAGCAAAGACAATGGGGTTACAATCCACGCTCAACTTTACAACTAGCCGCCGATTGCGGTATTAATTTTTTACTTGTGCCAAACCATAGTATAGAAGACGGCATACAAGCAGTTAAAGCTATATTCCCGCAATTATGGTTCCATGCTGATAATTGTAGTTATGGTATTGAGGCATTAAGAGATTATCACCGAGAGTATGATGAAGAAAATAGATGTTTTAAAAATAAACCATTTCATAATTGGTCCAGCCATTGTTCAGATTCCGCACGGTATCTAGCTGTAACATGGAAAGAAGTGTATCAACGGCCAGATTTAAGTATGCCAGGTAAGTATCAAAACAATTTTTAAACTACAAAAAAATACTAAACTGGCGCACCAACAAAAAAAAGAAAAATTAATTGCCTCTACAGTGCATCCAGTCTAGCCCATAAATATTACAATAAACTGCCTCAACTTGCAATATCTACTGTATCGTAAAACTTTTTATATCTGCCTGCAGAAATCAAGTCTTTAGCTAAATTAATTTCTCTGTCAAAATACATACTAACTTTATCATGATAGTAGGTTACATCTTTATTATTGTGCAGCAGTGAATATCTGTTTAACAAATCAGCAACAATATCGTCTTTCTTTTTCTTAAGCATATCTAATGTTTTGCAAAATAGTTTTTTTACTTGATAGCTAGGCAGCACTTTAGATGCAAACGTTATTAATTTACGCTGCTCAGTGTCTTTGTGATTAAAACCGCTTAACCCTAAGTATTCTGTATCCAGTTCTTTTGTTCCGTTATCATACAGCTCACTCATTAATCCAAGCACATAAAATGCAAAAAATCTTTTTGTTGCACCAGACAATTCCGTAGTTATCATTGCGTCAATGATTGGTTTGATTTCCTTATCTATAGTCATAGTAAATCCTTTTACTGATTGTAATACCGATATATCATACCACAAAAAAACTTATATTTAAAACACCTCCGCAATGGCGGAGAAGATACTACCCTAACAACTTGCCCTTCGGCTGTGGGGGAAACACCTCCACTTAGGTGGAGAAGATATAACTTTCCATTCCCAACTTTTGGCTGCAGTAGAAACACCTCC
>Ga0114951_10005518_pt1 | contig 11636 bp, 10 predicted proteins | sample AM7aDNAmetaG_FD_88677 | JGI IMG/M metagenome (GOLD analysis project Ga0114951, IMG submission 88677) | Freshwater microbial communities from Finland to study Microbial Dark Matter (Phase II) - AM7a DNA metaG | ecosystem: Environmental > Aquatic > Freshwater > Lake | place: Finland: Lake Alinen... | reverse complement strand
CACAACGAAGAAGAGGCGGAATGGAACTTACTACTATGTTGTGACGGCGATTAACCCGTCAGGCATGGAGCAGTCCATCTCGACCGATTCCAAGTATAACGCTCAGATCACGATTCCTTAAAGGCAACAAGTATTTAAGAATTAGAGCCCCGGGAGCGAAAGTTTCCGGGGCTTTTTTTTGTGTGATTACGCAGATCAGAAAACGAAATTAGACGTATTAAAAGTGACAGGTGCGCTGAATTGGCAGATTGTTGGGTTTGAGATTTGTTGCTGATTATGATATAATTCATAAGTCGAAACCACAAATTCATGGCCGCTAAGTCAGGCCAATTTACGGAGGTATTATGGCGTCTGCAAGAATTTCAAGAGTGATAGGCAGGGAGATAATAGATTCAAGGGGCAACCCTACGGTAGAAGTAGATGTAATTCTGTCAAACGGAGTTCTCGGGCGCGCCGCGGTTCCGTCAGGCGCATCCACCGGCGAGAATGAAGCGCTGGAGCTTCGCGACGGTGACAAAAAAAGATACGGCGGCAAAGGTACCCTGAAAGCAGTCGCAAATGTGAACGAGAAACTGGCAAGGGTAGTCAAGGGAATGGACATCTTTAAACAGAAAGAAATAGATTATAAAATGATACAGGCCGACGGGACGGAGACCAAAGCTAATATGGGCGCAAATGCCATACTCGGCGTTTCTCTTGCAGCTGCCAAGGCAGCCGCGGAGACCGCGAAGAAACCGCTCTTTGAATACCTGGGCGGGAAGGACGCGAGGGTGCTCCCCGCGCCGATGATGAATATAATAAACGGCGGAAAGCACGCTGACAACAATGTGGACATACAGGAATTCATGATCATGCCGGTGGGCAGCAATAAGTTCAGCGAAGCTTTGCGTATGGGAGTGGAGACCTTCCACGCTCTGCGAAAGATTCTGCAGGGCAAAGGATTGAATACCGGTATCGGCGATGAAGGCGGATTTGCTCCGAACCTCAAGTCAAATGTCGAGGCCTTCGAAGTTATCATCGAAGCGATAGAGAGCGCGGGATACAAGCCGGGCAAGGATATTGTGCTCTGTGTCGACGCGGCTTCCTCCTCTTTCTACGAGAACGGCAGCTACCTTATGAAAGCCGAAAAGAAAAAGGTGAACAGCACTGACGATATGATAGATTTCTACGGAAAGGCTTTGAACAAGTATCCGATAAAGTCGCTTGAAGACGGGCTCCACGAGAACGATTGGGCGGGCTGGAAAAAGTTAACCGAAGCGTTCGGCAAAAAACTGCAGCTTGTCGGCGACGACTTGTTTGTCACCAACAAGAAGTTCCTGCAGAAAGGCATTGACCTCGGCGTGGGCAACTCTATCCTGGTGAAGGTAAACCAGATAGGAACTCTTACCGAGACCATGGAAACCATCAACCTCGCGAAAGCGGCGGGTTACACTACCGTTATATCGCACAGGTCAGGTGAAACCGAAGACGCGACTATCTCGGACATCGCGGTCGCGGTCAACGCGGGACAGATAAAGACCGGTTCAGCCTGCAGGACCGACAGAATATGCAAATACAACCAGCTGCTTCGCATAGAAGAGAAGTTGGGAAAGAAAGCGGTTTATAAAGGCAGATCACTCTTTAAGTAAAGCAACCGGGGCCGGCGAAAGCCGGCCCTTTTCTTTTTCAAGGTAAACCAAACCTATGCTGATGCAGCAGCTCATAAACGGAGTAACGCTGGGTTCCGTCTACGCGCTCATAGCGCTGGGTTACACCATGGTCTATGGAATACTGGAACTTATCAATTTTGCGCACGGCGATATTTATATGACAGGCGCTTACGCAGGACTGCTGGTCCTTTCTTTCTTTAATCTTCAGGCATTCCCTGGATTTCTGATAATAATACCTTTTCTTGCCGTCTTTATAGCCGCGATGCCCGCGTGCGGGCTCTTGGGCATGCTGATAGAAAGAGTTGCCTACCGGCCGCTGCGCAATGCTCCCAGGTTGGCGCCCCTAATAACAGCTGTTGGCGTTTCGATAATCCTCCAGAACCTCGTAATGCTTGTTGCAGGTTCCGACAACAAGGCTTTTCCTTTCATATTCCCTAAAGGGGAGGTTGCCCTGTTTGGGGCCGAGATTACCTATATCCAGGCTTTTATCTGCCTATTCTCTCTGGCGCTGATGCTTGCGCTTAATCTTTTCATTCATAAGACAAAGACAGGAAAAGCGATGCGCGCAGTGGCGATAGACAGAAAGATGGCAGGGCTTGTGGGAATAGATGTCAACAGGATAATATCTCTAACGTTTTTCATCGGTTCCGGTTTGGCAGCCGCCGCGGGAATAATGGTCGGGGTTTACTACGGAATAATAAACTTTACGATGGGCTATATGGCGGGTCTTAAGGGTTTCACCGCCGCGGTGCTGGGCGGCATAGGTAATGTGCGGGGCGCAATGGCCGGAGGCCTGCTTATAGGCATACTTGAAAGCCTGGGAGCAGGATATATCTCGGCCCAGTACAAGGATGTTTTCGCGTTCGGCGTGCTCGTAATTGTTCTCCTAGTAAAGCCGGGCGGGCTTTTCGGTGAAAGTATTACCGCCAATAAATAAAATACCCTCCTCAGTGGCCGGGTGCTATCCGGCTTGAAGAAAAGAAAAGAGCGGGTTTACGAAGAATTATTTTTATTGTATACTTGTATATATGAGAATTGTTTTCAGGGGAGAGTAAAATGAAAAAAACACTGACTCTGATGCTGCTCGTTGTTGCAATGGCAATTTCGGCTTTCGCGGCGGACCAGAACTCCATGCAAAAAGACGCGCTCTCCCGCCTCTACGGTTCGGTTTCGAGGATAACAGTAGCCGATATAAAGACGGTTATGATAAGTCAGTTCGAATACTCCAAGGAGATAACTCTCAAGACTGCTGAAGAGGCGATTGCGTCTGTACTGGCAAAGACCGGTAAGTACAAGGTCATAGATAAGAAGAGCCTTAAGGATCTATTAGACCAGCAGAAGTTCTCCCTCTCGGGTTTGACCGAGGAGACAGAGGCGAGGAAGATAGGCAAGCTGCTGAGCGCTGACGCGGTGCTTTTCGGCAACGTGAGTATTTCCGGTGAAGTAATGGTCATTACCCTCAGCTTGAGAGACGTTGCGACCGGCGCCCTGCTCTGGTCTGACAGGTTTGAGGGAGAGGATCTTACCAGAATATATTTCGGACCTGGCCTGCGCTCAGGGTTCTTTAGCGCTTCAATGCCCATCGCAATAATGCTGCCCGGCACACTAACTCAGGTAGTGGTTCAGCCGTTGGATATAAATAACGGTTTCTTTTTTGCGTTTTCTTTCAGTTATGTTCAGAGAATGCCTGATGTGAAAGCAGTCAGTTTCGGGCTGGACGGCGTGTTTTACAGAGGTTACGCTCAGTTTGATGATCTTACGAAGACCGGCATTGCCGACGGCGCGAGCGCATACACTTTCACGGCTAAAGGCAGTTACACAGATCTAAAACTTAATCTTTGTGCGCTTGTGCGTATACACCTAGGGCCGCTCCTTGATATGGGGAGCGACTTTCTGGTGCTTTACGCCGGGCCTGGTCTTGACGGCAACTACATGCTTGCCGACGCCACCTATAACCTTAAACAAACTGCCGGGGGTACCTACGCTTCCGGAGATGTAGTTTATACAAAGCAGATCGGGCAAGCACTGGCCTTCGGAGGCGTGACCTTCAGAATTGGCCTTGAAATGCGTTTCACTCCTGCGTTCTCGGTTCTTGTTGAGGCCTATTCAATCCCGTCTTTCACCTATAATTTCAACGATGTAAGCGTTCCCGGAGGCGCGGGGATAGATCCCAAACTGACAATAGGGGCAGGCAATAATTATTACGGGATAGGGATGCGCTACCTCATATTCTAGAACATGAGGGTCAGATGTTCAGAGGCTCGGATGCTTGAAAACGATTAAGACCAATATTGGGGAGGGGCACCCTTCCCCTAGTTATTGAATGGAGTTATGATGGAGTTAATCCGCAAAATAATACAGGCGGTAAAGAAGTTCATGATTAAGGACAGCGGAGGTTTCCTCTGTGATTCCTGCAGGTATGATTATCCGTCAGCGTGCAAAAATCCTCAGCGACCCAACGCCAAAACTTGTGCCGAGTACAAAAACCGCCGATAGTTCTTGCTTTTAAAAATGTGACAGGTTGTTCCCGCTCTCTAACCGAATAGTTCAATGATTACAAAGTAGATTAGCATTATCGCAAGCCCGACAGGAACGCCTATAACTGCCCACTCTTTGCTCTTTATCTTCAGTTTTCCGGCTGAAATAATGTTCGGGATATTTCCGGGAATAAGCATTCCGCCCGCTATTATAAGGCCCAGTATGGCGGATTTAATCTGAAGAATTGACATTGAAGGTCCTATTTCCGCGGCGGCCAGAGTGGCGTTGTCAAGAATCGCGGAAATCATGTTCAACCAGTAGATGATCTGGTAAGAGATTTTTGAGACATATTCGTCGACTATGGGCTTGAATCCTGTGCCGAGAAAGATCAACGCCATTACGAAAAGATAGACCTTTGCGGTCCGGATGATAACATCCTTTGTTGCCTCGCTGTTTTCTTCTTTGTGGCCGTCCTCTGACCTGTTGAGTCTGCCTGTCATAAAGAGCGTTGCGATACCTATTCCCATTACACCAAGGACTATCTGCAGGCCAAGATGCCTTACAAAGAACCAGAAATCAGCAGGCGGGGTAAGGTCTTTTAGTTTGGCAATTGCTATGGTTGTGAGGGGCTCGCCGAGCGGAGTTAGCGCTGCGCCCATTCCGATTGAAAAACAGGCCATAACCACAACCTTTATCTCGGTCTTACGCTCAAGTTTCAGGTGTTCGATAATTTCAACTAGTAGAAGCGCCGCTATTATGGCCGTGATTACGCTGGAGAGCAGGCCGAGCAGGACTACAAGCAGGAAAATAAAGGTTCTTATGCCCGTGAGCCTGATGAAGGCGTTTAGGTGTTTCGCGATTGGTTTCTTGAGGAGATTGAAGAGCAGTCCGGCGACCAGCACAGCTGCCGTTATTTTCAGAGGTGCAAGCAAAGCTTCTTTGATAAGCCCGCTGTTCCACTGCGAGGTCAAGGTTACCGCAGCGCAGCCCATAATGAAGAGGAAAACTTCCAGCTGTTCTTCCACTTTTTTGACGCTGAAGGGAAGTATGAGAACTGCAAGCATAATGGCTGCAAGGCCTGCCAGAACGAGCATGTGTTTTCTCCTTTATAAAAGAGCTTCTGTATTATACAATAGTAAAGTTGCTTAGACAATCCGGAACGAAGGGAAAAAGAATGAAATTTAAAGCCGTATTATTCGATATGGACGGGCTAATGACCGATACAGAAACCCTCCACATCCGCGCCTGGGATGTCTTCCTCTCGGATTTCGGAGTGAAGCTCCCTGAGGCCTCCCTGGGAAGGTTTGTGGGCATGTCTATAGATGCCAATATGCGTGAAGTTATGCAGACTTTCGGCGTGAAAGGCAGACTCGAGGAGCTGATTATCAGGCGGAGGGACAAGTATCTTGGTCTCGTAAAACAGGCAGGACTGATTCCTGCAAAAGGAATGAAAGAAATACTTGCAAAGATAGAAAGCAAAGGTTTGCCTAAAGCGATTGGCACTTCGAGCCCGCGGGTTGAAGTTGAACTCGTGGCGGGTATGGTGCTTAAAGGGCTGGGGATAAATAAGACGCCTTACGAATACTTTGACGCGGTCGTTAATGCCGAGGATGTGGCAGAGCCTAAACCCGCGCCTGATATTTACCTGAAATGCGCCGAAAAACTTAAGCTAAAGCCGGCGGAGTGCCTGGTCCTTGAGGATTCCTCTTCCGGAATAAAATCGGCGAAGAGCGCAGGTTGCTACTGTGTCGCCGTGCAAAGCCCTTATTCAGGACATCACGATCTCACGCTTGCCGATAAGAATGCAAATAGTTTGCTCGATGTGCTGGATTTGCTCTAAGGAAATAAACGGAGGCCCAATGACTAAAGCGGAAGCCCTCAAAGAACTTGTCAAAGCCGGAAAGAAGATAGCCGAACTTGGTTATGTGATAGGCCCGGGCGGTAATACAAGCGTCCGGTGCGGGAAGACGGTCTATATCAAGGCTTCGGGCGCTTCTTTCGAAGACTGTAATCCGAAGGATTATGTAGGCGTTAATATAAATACCGGCGAGCTGGTTGACGGCAAGCGGAGGCCTTCCTGTGAAACACTCGCGCATCTTGCGTGTATGCAGGCCGGAAAGGGAATAGGCGCGGTAGTGCACTGTCATCCTATATATGTCCTGGCCTGGGGGATGGGCGGGAAGATGCTCAGGGCTTCCAACCCTGAGATGATAGCAATTATAGGTTCAGATGTCCCTGTCATGAAATATACACCGTCCGCAGGCGCTTCTTTTGCAAAAAAACTTCAGAAGTATATAAAAGACGGTTACAATGCGGTCATAATCCAAAACCACGGCATTTTCACGGCCGGAGACAACCTCAGGCAGGCGCTCTACAGGACCAGGCTTATAGAGGATGGGATAAAGACAACGGTGGCCGCGAAAATTCTGGGGAAGATGCGCTACATGACTAAGCAGGAATGGCAAGCAGTGGACAGCGCCGAGTTTGAGGATTACAGGCGCACATTGCTTAAGTTGAAAGGCTGAAATTGCTTCAATGCTCTTTTTTTAGCAGTTTTCCCGGCGCTTGACTACCCCGGTAAGCCGTGATAATATCAATAATTGCTTGAAAAAGCAGTCTATCTTTGGAAAGGGGAAAAAATGGTCAACGAACTTGAAGTAATCAGGCATAGCGCGTCCCACGTACTCGCGCAGGCGGTAAAGCGGCTCTACCCTGAGGTTAAGCTTGCTATAGGACCGTCAACAGACGAAGGTTTTTACTATGATATAGACAGGGACACTTCTTTTACCGAAGAAGACCTGGTCAAAATAGAAGCGGAGATGAAGAAGGTTGTTAAGGAGAATCTCCCTATAAAGAGAAAAGAGCTCAGCCGGGCAGAAGCCCTTAAGTATTTTGGGGACAAAGGCGAGATTTATAAGGTTGAACTTATCAGCGAGCTGCCGGAAAACGAGATCATTTCTGTCTACGAGCAGGGAGAATTCACGGACCTCTGTCGCGGGCCCCACGTAAGATACACAAAGGAAGTAAAAGCCTTCAAACTGCTCTCGGCTACCGGAGCCTACTGGCGCGGCAGCGAGAAAAACAAGATGCTTCAGAGGATCTACGGCACAGCCTTTTCCAACAAGGAAGAACTTGAGGCGTATCTCAAGCAGATGGAAGAAGCGAGGCAGAGAGACCACTCGAAACTCGGGAAGGAACTAGGACTTTATTGCACTAATCCCGCAATCGGCAAAGGCTTGCCTCTCTTTACGCCCAAGGGAGCGACCCTTAAGCGGGTTTTAATACGCTGGATAGAGGATGAAGAGATACGGAGAGGCTATCAGTATACCAGTACTCCTGTGCTGGCGAAGACGGATTTGTACAAGATTTCCGGCCATCTGGATCATTACAGGGAGAAGATGTTTGTTTTTAATACAGACGAGAAAGAAGAGGTCGCGCTTAGGCCCATGACCTGTCCGTACCAGTTCATGATTTATAAGGCCGATAAGCACAGCTACAAGGAATTGCCGATCCGCTACGCGGAAACTTCACTGCTTTTCAGGAAAGAGCTCTCCGGCGAACTGCACGGACTTATCCGCATCTGGCAGTTCACGCTTGCGGACGCTCACATAATCTGCATGCCTTCTCAGGTAGCGGAAGAGTTCGAGAAAGTGCTTGATCTGGTCCAGTATGTAATGAGGACCCTGGGGTTGAAGGATTATTGGTACAGGTTCTCAAAGTGGGATCCGAATAAGAAGGAAAAATATGTTGATAACCCGAAGGCCTGGGAAGATTCACAGGCTTTGATGAAGAAAATATTAGACAAGAACCAGCTGACCTACACGGAAGCGGAGGATGAAGCCGCTTTCTACGGCCCGAAACTTGATTTCCAGATGAAAAATGTCTGGGGAAAAGAAGAAACTATGTTCACCATACAGATAGATTTCGCGCTGCCGGAAAGATTTGATCTGACGTATACTGACAATGAAGGCAAGGATGTCCGGCCGATGGTTGTGCACCGCGCTTCCATAGGCTGTTATGAGCGCACCATCGCGTTCCTGATAGAGCATTACGCAGGCGCTTTCCCGACCTGGCTCTCGCCGGTTCAGGCAAAGATACTCACCATCACAAATAACCAGGATGAATACGCGAAAAAGATTCACGCGGACCTCATTGCCGCTGATGTGCGCTGCGAGCTGGATCTGCGCAACGAAAAGATAGGCGGAAAGATAAGAGATGCCAGGCTCGAAAAGGTGCCTTATATCTTGATAATCGGCGAGCAGGAAGCCTCCGGGAATAAAGTTGCCGTTAGGCGTAAGGGTGCGGAAGACCTCGGCCCTATGGATTACGCAAAATTCAAGGAAATGCTCCTGGCAGAGATTAAAGAAAAGAAAATCTAGGGTTTAATCTGCGTAATCGTTTTTTGTAATCTGTGTAATCATTTTCACGGAGGAAAGATGGCGTTATTTAAAAAAACAAAACCCAATGAAGTGGAAGTACCCTTGAAAAGGCGCGTCGGGGTTCCGAACGGTCTCTGGACCAAGTGCGAAGCCTGCAAGGAAGCGCTTTACACCAAGGTGCTTGAAGAGAACCTCAAGGTCTGCCCAAAGTGCGGCTACCATTTCAGGCTGACTTCAAAAGAGAGGGTGAATCTCATAATGGATGAAGGCACTTTCACGGAGAACTGCGGGCGGCTGGTAGCGCTTGATGTTCTCGCCTTCCCGGAATACAAAGAAAAGCTCAAAAAGAACCAGGAAACGAGCGGTCTTGACGACGCGGTTGTGACCGGAGAGGGAAGGATTGGCGGTATGCAGGTTGCTATCGGCCTGACGGATTCTTCTTTCATGATGGGTTCGATGGGATCTGTAGTCGGCGAAAAAATAGCGAGAATTATTGAGCTCGCCATAGGGCGCAAGTGCCCCCTTATCATAGTGTCTTCTTCCGGAGGCGGAGCCAGGATGCAGGAAGGCATACTCTCCCTTATGCAGATGGCAAAGACCTCGGCTGCTCTGGCAAAACTTGCGAAGGCAAAGCTTCCTTACATTTGCATTCTGACTGATCCTACCGGCGGAGGCGTTACAGCTTCCTTTGGAATGCTTGGAGACATCACAATAGCGGAGCCGAACGCGCTTATCTGTTTTGCCGGACCCCGTGTTATCGAGCAGACTATAAAACAGAAACTGCCCAAGGGCTTCCAGCGCGCTGAGTTCCTGGTGAGCCAGGGTTTTGTTGATATGGTTGTTCAGCGCAAGAATATGAAGGAGACGCTGGTGAAGGTTCTAAAATACTTTAAACCGGCGGAACACAATTGATCTTAAATTTTATAGGCTGAAATTTTAAAGCAGAAACCTCAGGGTTTCTGCTTTTTTTGTTAAGGAAGGTTTGTATGAAAAAACTTAGACCGGAAGTTCTTTTAAAACTGAAGTCCGGAGGCGCGTGGGTGCCAAGCCCGCTTGCTTTGCGCCCGGACAAGAAATACTTTGACGAAGATGCCCAGCGGTTGCTTGTTCTCTATTACATAAGGGCAGGGGCGAAGGCGGTTGTTCCCGGAGCCCATACCGGAGAGTTCGCGGGGAAAGATTTCTTGCCGGAAAAAAAGCATCTTGAGCTTTACCGGCAGTGGTTAAGGCTGACGAAAGAGCTGACCCTGTTTTTCGGCGGACCGGGAATGCTTTTGATGTGCATGGTGCACGGTATAAAACACGCTCAAATTGCCGCGGAAGAAGGCTACGATATTGCTGTGATTTCTCCGCGTCCTTTTAACGGGATGAAACTGAAGCAGCGGCTTGATTACTGCAAAAAAATAGCGGCACTGATCCCGGTTTACGGCTTTTACCTTCAGCCAAAAGCAGGAGGAGCGGAAATAACCCCTGAGTTCTGGAAAGAATTCTTTAAGTTCGGTTACGGCGCTAAGTTAGCTCCTTTTGACAGGTACAGAACGCTTCAGGGTCTTGAGGCGGCTGCTAAAGCGCCCCGTATGAAGGATCTTGTGATGAGCACCGGCAACGACGATCATATTATCGCAGACTTGATGCGTACCTTCACTTTCGGCGGTAAAAAAATTTCCTTTTCCGGAGGCCTCCTGGGGCATTTCGCGACCGACACGTTTAGCGCCGTAAAATGGATGAACGCGGCAATTAAATGGAGAAATAGCGGGAAATGGGTTTTAAAAGGAGATATCTGGTCTCTTGCGGACGCCGTTACTCTTTGCAATGACGCCCTCTTTGACGCTGCGCCGAATAACTTCAGTAATTCCATATTCGGAGTGAAATACAGGCTTTATAAACTCGGGCTTTTGAAAAGCCCGCTCTGTTTCTCTGAGAGGGGAAGCAGAGAGCAGCGCAAGCTTATAGATTCGCGCTATGAAGGCGGTTTCAAAGGCCTTGTTTCTGACAACGCAATAATGGTAAAAGCGCTGCCGGCTCTCAGGAAAGAACTCGGCTTGAGGAGTTAGTATGCAAAAAAACATCAAGGACCTGAAGACAGAAGGCGAGATAGAAGACTTTATGACCGAGCCCACGCCGGGACTGATTGAGCTCTCAAAGAAACTCAAGGGAAGCGTCATTGCCCTCGGAGCAACCGGTAAGATGGGAATGGAAATGACGGAGATGCTGCTTAGGGCTGACACGGCGGCGGGTGTCAAAAGGAGACTTGGCGTTGCTTCCGGTTTTTCAAATCCCGAGAACGAGAAGAAGCTGAATTCGCTGGGTGTCGAAACTTTCAAAGGAGACCTGAGCAACGAGGAATTTGTTGCTTCGCTGCCGGAAGCCGAGAATGTCTTCTTTATGGCGGGTTTCAAATTCGGCTCTTCCGGCGACTACACTAAAGCCTACCAAATGAACATTATAATGCCTTATATTTGCGGAACAAAATACAGAAATTCACGTATCATGGTGTTTTCCTCAGGCAACTTCTACCCGCACACGCTTGTAGGACTTGAGGGTCCGGCTGAGGATTCCAAAGTTGACCCGCAGGGGATTTACGGCTGGACGCTGCTTGGCAGGGAGCAGGCCTTTAAAATTATCGCCCAGAAGCACGGAACCAAATCCTGCTACTACAGGCTTGCCTACGCGCAGCATTTCAAATACGGAGTGGTGGTGGATATCTGCAAAGCCGTAATGGCTTCTGACGAGTTTAAGATAACTTTTCCCTGTGTGAATCTTATTTCCCAACGCGACGCCAACGATGCCGCTCTTAAATGTCTTTCTCTTTGCGAAAATCCTCCAAGGCCGATAAATGTTTCCGGCCCGGCGGTACCGGTGAAGGAAATTGTCGAGCGGGTTGCGAAAGTAATGAATAAAAAGATTAAGATAACAGATTCAGCGGAGAAGTCAGCCCTGCTTCTCAGCGATAATTTCGCGGAAAAGGCCTTCGGCCCTTACAGGGACGGAACGAACGATATCGTGGATGCTATTGCAGCTTACATCTCAAAAGGCGGGAAAGACTGGAATAAACCGACGGGGTTTACAAGTGTAAACCACAAGTATTAATAATTCAAAAGTTCTTAACGTTCTTAACGTTCGTAACGTT
>Ga0114951_10005513_pt1 | contig 11642 bp, 12 predicted proteins | sample AM7aDNAmetaG_FD_88677 | JGI IMG/M metagenome (GOLD analysis project Ga0114951, IMG submission 88677) | Freshwater microbial communities from Finland to study Microbial Dark Matter (Phase II) - AM7a DNA metaG | ecosystem: Environmental > Aquatic > Freshwater > Lake | place: Finland: Lake Alinen... | reverse complement strand
CGACCTGGTCGTAAAAGAAGCGAACAAAGGAGGCTTGCTCATCGATTGGCAGGGCATTATCGGATTCTTGCCGGCTTCACAGCTCAATTCCGAGCATTATCCTCACATTTCTGACGGCGACAAGGATAAGATCCTCGATGAATTGAAGAAGCTCGTCGGCATGCGCCTAGCCGTGACTATGATCACCGCTGATCCCAAGGAAGGCAAGCTCATCTTCTCAGAAAAAGGCGCAGGTTCCGGAGAAAAAGAGAAGATCGTCAGCAAATATGAGGTCGGAGATGTCGTCGAAGGCACGGTCACCGGTATCGTCGACTTCGGCGTCTTCGTCAAGCTTGAAGAAGGACTGGAAGGTTTGGTCCACATTTCCGAGATCGATTGGGGCTTGGTAGATGACCCTCGTAATTTCGTTAAGGTAGCTGCCAAGATCAAAGCCAAGATCATCGAGATCGCTTCTGGCAAGATCTCCCTCTCCATGAAACAGCTCAAGACCAATCCTTGGGTAGAAGTCGCCAAGAAATACAAGAAAGAGATGGCGGTTACTGCCGTCATCATCAAGTTCAACAAGCACGGCGCTTTGGCTTCCATCGAGGAAGGCGTAGCGGGCCTAGTGCATGTCTCTGAATTCGGCTCTGAAGAGAAGCTCCGCAAGACCCTTGAATTGGGCAAAACCTACAACTTCAAGATCTCCCTATTCGATCCGGAGAATCAGAAGATGGCGCTGTCGTATACAGGAGTTAAATAGCATTATAAACGCTCATCGCCTTCTCCCTCCCCTCCTTGATGAAGCAAGCTACAGCTTCGGCGGCAGTCTTCGCGACTTTCTTCACGGCCTTGATCTCTTCATCCTTGAATTTTCCCAGAATGAATCTCTCGATCACGGCTTCGCCATGCGGAACCTTGGCCTCGCCTTTTGAATTGGCAGAAGCAGTGCCTACGCGTATCCTAGTGAAGGCGGTAGTCTTCAAGCATTTGATAACGGATTCGAGGCCATTATGCCCGCCAGAGCTACGATCGTAGGAGATTTTGATGCGCCCGATAGGCAAGCTGAAATCGTCATAGATGACTATGAGCTTCTGCGCCGCCTTGGGATTCTTCACGGCCTGCATCACAGACTTTCCAGAATTATTCATAAAAGTCTCTGGCGCGATCAGTACGACCTTCTCTTTTGAGATGACGGCTTCTGATACCAGAGCGTTGAGCTTTTTATTGAACTCGAATTCATCGCCATCATACTCCTTGCGTATATGATCGAGGACGATGCGCCCGGTATTGTGGCGCGTCAGAACGTATTCTTCTCCTGGATTGCCGAGACCGGCGATGATGTAAGGCATAGTATTGGTGGTTTTCGTACTTTAATAGAGCTTAAGTATAGCCAACCAGAAACATTAAATCAAAAATCGAATATCAAAAATCAAAAATACAGAAGAATAGAGTTAAATATCCCACGGCGATGCGTTTCGACTTTTTGACTTTATCCATCTGTATTTTTGATTTTTGATATTTAATATTTGATTTGAGAATGCCGAAGCAAGCAATGATCTCATTTCGACCAGAGTACACGTCGCCAAATGATGAAAACTTGTGTCAATCGTCTCCGCATATTACAATAGCCCCATGAATCCCTCTTCTCCAGAGAACGCAGGCCAAACATCACGTTTTTGGCACGTCGTACGGGAGTGGGTGCAGACGATAGTGATAGCCCTGGCCATAGCCCTCCCTATCCGCTATTTCATAGCCGAGCCCTTCATCGTACAAGGGGCATCCATGGATCCAACATTCGCATCCGGACAGTTTTTGATCGTCGACAGACTGAGCTATAGATTCGAAGAGCCACAGAGAGGCGATGTGGTCATATTCGAATATCCCAATGATCCAAGTTTATTCTATATCAAAAGAATCATAGGACTGCCAGGAGAGACAATAAAGATCAACGATGGCATCGTGACTATAGTGAATAAAGAAAACCCCAAGGGATTCCAACTCAAAGACCAGTATGTCGATCCTGATCACGCTTCGCATGATAGCGAAGAAGCCACTCTCTCAACGACTCAATATTTCGTGATGGGAGACAACCGCTCACAAAGCTCTGATTCCAGGAAATGGGGTGCGCTCGAGAAAAATTTCATCGTCGGCAGGCCGATCTTTAGGCTGTTGCCTGTCAATACGATATCAGTATTTCCCGGAGAACAGCGCCAATAAAAACCATGACCCAAACAACCACAAAGAAACCCTATCCCGAACGCAAAGATTCGAAGCTCATGTCATGCGATCACTTGGACAAGGTCGGTGAGATCGCCGTTTACTATGGCTTCACCCCATCGAAGAGTCCGACTATTTCCAAAGCGGATATGGAAGCCGCGCGAGATATACTCGAGAATGATTCCATAGACGATGAGACCAACGCTCATGGCCGGCTTCCTCTCCATGCTGAAGAAAAAACGGCTCTGATGAGAAAGTATCATGAAGAGAATATGCATATGCTACCGCAACCGATCATGCTCTATTTCAAGGATGTCTGCCACAGACCAAAAACCGGCGGATATCATCGATACGCTGATCTAGAGATACTCGGAGCTTCGGGAAGCATCGCCGAAGCAACCTTGATACAGACCGCCAGAGCCATGCTCGCAGAAGAAGGCTATGAGAATACGCTAGTAGAAGTCAATAGCGTAGGAGACAAAGATTCTTTGGCCAGATTCACCCGTGAATTGACCGCATACTACCGCAAGTCGATAAATGAGATGTCGCCTGAATGCAGACAGCTTTTGAAGAACGATCCTTTTGACCTGCTCTCTTCGCAAGAGCCTTCCGCCAAAGAGCTCAATGAAAGAGCTCCGAAGTCTTTGGATTTCCTCTCCGAATCGAGCAGACATCATCTTGAAGAGATCTTGGAATATTTCGAAGCCTTATCCATACCTTATGCCATGAATAATTCCCTCATAGGGAATCGCAAGTATTGCACCGAAACGGTTTTCACCATCATCAATGGAGAAGCAGAGCGCGGCTGCAAGGGACAGCGTATCCTAGCTGTCGGAGTCAGATATAATGGGCTATCAAAAAGACTCAGCATGAAGAGAGATGTCCAAGGAGTCGGCATCTCCCTGCTAGTCAAGGGCAATAAAGCTGAACTTCGAAAGCCGGTCTCGAAGATACGTCGCCCATTCGCTTCATTCGTCCAATTAGGCTTAGAATCAAAGATGCTCTCGCTCAGCATCGTCGAGAGCTTGCGCCTGATCAAGGTGCCTCTATATTTCTCCCTGGCAAAAGACAGGCTCGGCGCCCAAGTGTCTTCCATCGAACGATTCCATGCGCCTTACACCATCATCATGGGCAAGAAAGAAGCCGTCGATCGCACGGCCATAGTCCGCCGGACCGATACGCATGCCCAAGAGGTCATTCCTTTGGACTTATTGCCAAAACATATGAAAGCCTTGGAGACGGAATATTGGAATAAAGAGAAGTAGTTAACTGAGAGATGATACCTCCTTGAATATTCTCCGCCAGTTGGCGGATTCAAATTCCAATTTACAATCAATATTCAATTGATTGGTTTTATTAGGCCATCAATACAAAATCATACTGATATTTACTCCGACAATTTGACAAATAGTATTATTAGTGTAATATCTGACTAGATTATTGTTATGAATACTAAACAAAGTAATGCCGACAGAGATGCGAAATTTGGAGCATATCTGAAAACGGCCCGCAAGAAGATGGGGTTGACTCAAGCGGAGTTTGCAAAAAGATCTCACATCGGAATTCGAACGGTCGTTGCGATCGAGAAAGACGATCACAAACCAAATGCAAGGACAGTCAGCAAGATCGCTATCGCGCTCAACACTGACCTTAAAGGACTGCTCGAAAGGGCAGGACTTGAAGCATCGGATTCTGAGATTGCCGGTCTCCAAGAGAAAGGCCTGCCAATTGAGACTTTCGACGTTCGGCCGGAAGTTGATATAAAATCGTTGATGCAGGGCCTATTGAAAGACAACACACGTGAGACGATTCCTCTCTCTGATCTACTGTGGCTTCTGAAATCACAACAGGGACTCGGAGTCGTCCTATCAGCCGAATCAGCCAGTGCGCTTTACAAAGACTACTGTAACCGTAGATGATGGTGCAACATTCAAACCATCACCTCTCACACCTCGCGACCAGCAATGGTCGCTTTTTGTAATATCAGACCACACAAAAAGATCCTAAATACAATCTATTGCACCAGTCGCTGTTTCAACCACAGAGGATCAACTCAAGTATGAATTCTCTGTCATAAAATACAGATGAATCACTCTTTACCCTCAGAAGCTAAACTTTACACTGGATTCCCGCTTTCGCCCTACTTCGCTCCTCGTGGTTCGACTAGCTCACCACAAGTACCTCGGAGCTACGAAGGACTCGCGGGAATGACATCGTTGTTTGCATGCGTTATATTTGAATATTGAAAATTGATTGTAAATTGGAATTTGAAAATTGAAAATTCAAGTAAATACCATCCTGAGAAAACCCAACCGCTTGCGCATTTACTCCATCCCGTGTTAAGCTATGCTCCATGATAAACGTAGAAATAGCCCGCAATACCAATGAGAGCAGCCTGAGTCTTTTGCGCCGTTTCAGCCGCAAAGTCCAGAGCTCCGGAGTCATCCCCCGCATCCGTTCCATCAGATTCAGCGGACGCACCCAGAGCCCTTACAAGATCAAGCAGCGCGCCCTCACTCTGATCAGCCGCCGCGCCAATATGGCTGAGCTCATCAAGCTCGGCAAAGCTCCAGTCAAGCCAGCCCGCCGATAATCTCGCTCTAGCTTTTGGGTATGAGCCTCATTCACGATCTTTTCCACCCATAGCACGAGCTATGGGTGGTTTGCGTTAATCATTCCATGTTCAAATGAATATCACGAATAAAACCAGAGCCATGCTGCCGCGCCTCCCATTCAAGGCCATGAAAGAAGCTGCGCTTGGAAAAGCATATGAGCTAACAGTCACGATCATCAGTGCTTCCGAGATCCGAGCCTTGAATAAGGCCTATCGCAACATAGATGAGCCTACCGATATCTTGAGCTTTCCTCTTTCCAAGACCGAAGGTGAGATCTACATCTGCCCCGCCATGACCAGACTCGAAGCAAAGAAATTCGAGCGTGATTATGAGAATTTCTTTGCTTTCCTCTTCATCCACGGTTGTACACATTTGAAAGGATACGAACATGGAGATACAATGGAGAGACAGGAGATTAAGATACGAAAGCAATTTAATGTCTAGAAATATCATCACCGGAATAGATGTCGGCACTTATCATGTCAAGGTAGTCATCGCGACCGCCAAGGAGAAGAACGAGAAAGGCTTCCCCAAGATCATCGGGATAGGCTCTTCTGAGTCCCACGGCATCCGCCACGGATATGTGACCAATGTGAACGATGTGGCCAAAAGCATCCGCCGCGCTGTCTCTATGGCTGAAGAAAAAGCTGGAGTCAAAGTTAAAAAAGCTTTTGTAGGCGTCAGCGGCATAGGCATGGCCAGCATTGCCGTGACAAGCTCGATCATGACTTCTAGGGCTGACGCCGAGATCACCGCTCTCGATATAGAGAAGCTCCATGAACAATGCGAAAAAGATATACCCAAAGCTTCTATCGCCAATCGCCGCATCGTCTACGCCATACCTCTGCAGTACAAGATCGATGGCTCCATAGCCTTGAGCAAACCAGAAGGTCTAACAGGTAATAAGATCGAACTCAAGACCCTCTTCATCACTTGCCTGGACCATCACGTCGCCGATCTCATTCAGGGTGTGAATGAAGCCGGTATAGAAGTCGAAGATATCATGGCTGCCCCTATCGCTGCTGGATTCGTGACTATCTCAAAATCCCAGAAGATGGCAGGCTGCGTTCTGGCCAATATCGGCGCGGAGACAGTTTCGATAGCAGTATTTGAAAACAATATTCCCACTTCCCTCGAAGTCTTCCCTATCGGCTCAACGGATATTACTAATGACATAGCTCTAGGATTGAAGATCCCTCTTGAAGAAGCAGAACAAATTAAAATAGGCGCCATCACAGGAAGCTCATATCCTCGCCGTAAATTGGAGGAGATCATAGCCGCCCGCCTGTATGACATATTCGAATTGATTGAAGCTCATTTGAAGAAGATCGGCCGTAATGGTCTATTACCTGCTGGAATAATAATTACTGGCGGAGGCTCTGCTCTGAATGCCATCGATACCGTAGCGCGCGCCTCGCTCCGTCTCCCTTCAAGAATAGGCACTCTCGGACTCACCGAAGGCAAACAATCTTTCAAAGACGCCACCTGGGCAGTCTCATACGGCCTCTGCATCTGGGGGCTTCATAGCGATGATGATTCGGACAATCTGGAGACGACTTTTACTACTCTAGGGAGAAGGGCGTGGAGGAGAGTGTCGGATTGGATCAAACAGTTTCTTCCATAAATAACCGCTAGTTTGTTAATAATAGACCGTAAATGTTCAATTGATGATATTTACTCGAATTTTCAATTTACAAATTCCAATTTACAATCAATTTTCAATGCTATAATTCTCAATCATGTTGAAGAATTACAACCTTGAAGAAAGAACGGCGAGATTCGGCGAGGCAGTCATTAGATTCGTTAAGCGGATACCTCAAGATGCGATCAATAAAAGATTAATCAGTCAGATTGTCGCATCTGCCGGTTCTGTCGGAGCTAACTATTGTGAGGCAAATGAAGGTGAAAGCAAGAAGGATTTCACCCATAAGATTTCGATTTGTAAAAAGGAAGTCAAAGAGACAAAGCATTGGTTGAGAATGCTCGCCTCATCAAATCCAGAATGTAAGAATGATTTAAGAATTCTTTACAAAGAAGCTCATGAATTGTTACTGATTTTTGCAAAAATCATCCGTTCCTCACACGTCTTGAAAATTTCTTAATTGAAAATTGATTGTAAATTGGAATTTGAAAATTGAAAATTCAAGACAATACCATCCCGCTATCACCGCTTCTCTCTCAATCCAATAAGGTCTTCAAGCTCCCTTGCGCCCTCTTCCTCATATGGTAATATACAACTTATAACAAACCCAGAATAATCCCTTTTTCCTATGCCTAATATCACTCCAGAAATCGAAGCGTTCGCAAGGATCAAAGTTCTAGGTGTAGGCGGATCCGGTGGCAATGCAGTCAATCATATGATCAACTGCAAAGTTCGAGGCGTAGACTTTATCGCAATAAACACTGACTCACAGGATCTTCATCGCTCATTGGCCAAGAAAAGGATCAATATAGGCAAGAATCTCACTCGCGGCCTAGGCACTGGTATGAATTCCGATCTAGGCAAGCGCGCCGTTGAAGAGACCAAGGAAGACATCCAGGAGGTAGTAAAAGGCGCAGACATGGTATTCGTCACCTGCGGACTGGGCGGAGGCACAGGGAGCGGTGCAAGCCCTCTAGTGGCTCGTATCGCCAAAGAGCTCGGCTGTCTCACGGTCGCTGTCATCACCAAGCCATTCTTCTTCGAAGGAAGACAGCGCACTCGCATTGCCGATGCCGCTCTGGAAGAGCTCCGCAAAGAGGTAGACGCCATCATAATCGTCCCCAATGACAAGCTTATGACTGTCGTAGACAAATCAACGACTGTACGCAATGCTTTCGCTATGTGTGACGATATACTAAGGCACGCGGTCGAAGGTATTTCTGACCTCATCACCACCCCAGGTATAGTCAATATCGACTTCGCTGATATACGCGCCATCATGGAGAATGCCGGGCCAGCGCTCATGGGCATCGGTTCCGCTTCTGGGGAAAATCGCGCTATCGAAGCCGCCAAAGCTGCTATCAATAGTCCTCTTCTCGATGTTTCCATCACCGGCGCCAAGGGCGTGCTCTTCTCGATTGCTGGTGGAGAAGACCTGACCATGTTCGAGATCCAAGATGCCGCCAAGGTCATCACCGAATCCATAGACCCTGAAGCCAAGATCATCTTCGGTACAGTCCGCGATGACAAGCTCAAGAAGAATGAGATCAAGATCACCGTGATCGCCACAGGCTTCCCAGAAGGAGTGGCCATGCGCGCCGTCAACGCTGCTCAAACTACCACCCGACAAACTATGGAGCCGGCCGCGGAATCCCTTACCAAGAAAACGGAGAAGGAGCGAGCCGGCAGGATATTCAATTCCATTTTGGAGCCCAAAAAAGAAGCCTCTGCGCCAGAGAAGATCGTTGAAATCAAAAAAGAAGTCAAACCTGAACCCGCCGACGATGATGACGATTGGGGCGCGATTCCGGCATTCTTGAGGAGGTCGAAGTTGAAGTAGGAGTTTCGGGAGGTCGGACCTCCAGATTTATTCTCATAAATGTTGAACCCCACAAGAATGCTTCTTGTGGGGTTTTGAAAAGCATCTCCTCAGGAGAGATTATAAGCAGTAGACCTAACCTCCCCCTTCTGGTTGAAAGTGATCTTGAATTTGTTTAGCAGCTTCCCTAGCCTGTCAAATATTGAGGTCTCAAGCACCATGTCATCTCCCTCAACGAAGACATGAGACTCCATCCTGTTGCACAGGGAGATCGACTCTTTCACCGCGTCGAACACTCGTTCGATCTTTTCACGAAAACGCACATCTAACCAGTCTGGCAGACTGCACACCCCCAACTCACTACTAAGTGCAAGCAGGCTCGGTAAACACCAAACCGCCCAACGAAGAGTCCCGCTAGGAAAGTTACTCTTCATCAATTCTCGTGTCCGTCTGTCGAATATCAGTGTATTTTTCTTCATGATTTACCTTTCGGTCTGGCTCATTATGGCCAATTGTTTCTTGTACTGACAGGACGATCGCAGCCATCAGGCCGAAAACACCCTGTATTTCAAAGAAGATGATAACCCATGCCATGGTATATTGTCAAGATGTCTAGCAGATCAATCGGCCGACAAGATTTCTCCTCGCCTAACATTAAAATTCACGCTATTATATCCCCTATGAACAATCAAAACGAACAGCTATCAAATAAACGCCATACGCTCGCCCACCTATTAGCGGCAGCGGTTTTGGAGCTATATCCGGACGCTTTGGCCACGATCGGTCCCGTCGTAGACAACGGCTTTTACTATGACTTTGAATTCAAAGCGCCGATAGCAGAGACAGACCTCAAGGATATCGAGAAGAAGATGCGCAAGCTCCTCCCTTCCTGGAAAGAGATGAAAGGTGAAGAGATGGCGGCCGATCTAGCTCGCGCCCAATTCAAGGAAAATCCTTACAAGATGGAATTGATCGAGGAGATCATTTCAAAGAAAGAACCAGTGAGCATTTATACTGCAGGAAAATTCTCTGATCTTTGCCGTGGAGGACATTCGACGAATCCTTCTAAAGAAATTGCGGCAGATTCATTCAAACTAAGCCGTATTGCAGGCGCTTATTGGAGAGGAAGCGAGAAGAATAAAATGCTGACGCGCATCTATGGAATCGCTTTTGATTCCAAGAAAGAATTAGATGAATACGAAGCCATGGTCAAAGAAGCCGAGAAGCGCGATCATCGCAAGCTAGGCAAAGAGATGGATATCTTTGAATTCGATGATGATGTCGGACCAGGTCTTCCTTTGTGGTTGCCAAATGGAGGTGCGATGATCGAAGAATTGGAGAAGTTGGCCAAAGAGACAGAATTCAAGGGCAATTACGCTCGTGTGCATACCCCTCACATCGCCAAAGAGTCAATGTATCTTCGCAGTGGTCATTTGCCATACTATGAAGATTCAATGTTCCCTCCCATGGAATACGATGGCGGCAAATATTATATGAAGGCCATGAATTGCCCGCATCATCACAAGATCTTCGCTTCGAGGATGAGGAGCTATCGCGATCTGCCTCTGCGCTTGGCTGAGTACGGCACTTGCTATCGCCATGAGAAATCGGGCGAGCTCTTCGGCATCATGCGCGTTCGGATGATGCAGATGAACGATGCTCATATATATTGTTCCGAGGAGCAATTCGCGCAAGAATTCCAGGCCGTGAATGAGATGTATCTCAAATATTTCAAGATCTTCAATGTGCAGAAATTCATCATGCGCCTTTCCACCCACGACCCCAAGCGCCTCGGCGAGAAATTCGTGAATGAGCCGGAGCTGTGGAAAAAGACCGAGGATATGGTACGCAAAGTTCTAGTCGATTCCAAGATCCCATTCGTAGAAGTGCCTAACGAAGCGGCTTTCTATGGACCCAAGATCGATGTCCAAGTCTGGAGCGCCATCGGCCGTGAATTCACCCTAGCGACCAATCAAGTGGACTTCTCCGTGCCCAAGCGCTTTGACCTTGAATACACCGACAAAGATGGCTCAAAGAAGACTCCTCTCTGCATCCACCGCGCTCCTCTCGGCACCCATGAGCGCTTCATCGGATTTTTGATCGAACATTATGGAGGCAACTTCCCTCTCTGGCTGGCACCCATTCAAGTCAAAGTCATCCCCGTTGGAGAAGCTCATTTCGAAGCGGCAACCAAGGTCAACGCTTTGCTGCGCGATGCCATGATCCGTTCTGAAGCTGACTTGGGGAATGATGGGCTTGGCAAAAAGGTCAGGAATGCCAAGAATATGAGGATACCGTATTTCATCATCATCGGAGACAAGGATCTGGCAGCCAATAAAGTCACCCTTGAAAGCAGGGATAAAGGTCAGATAGGACAGATGGAGGAAAGCGAGGTGGTGAAAAGGCTGGTGGAGGAGGCGAAGGAGAGGAGGTAATTATTACATATTCAATGGATAAACCGAGAGAATCCAATATCGCCTTTATTGACGGTCAAAACCTACATCTTGGTACTATTCAAGATGGTTGGAAGGTTGATCTGAAAAAATTGCGCATATATCTTAAAGATAAGTACCAGATCACCGAGGCATATTATTTTCTCGGGTATGTATCCGAAATAGAACAAGATCTATACGACAATCTACAAGAATCCGGCTTTATCGTCCTATTCAAAGAGCACAATCCTGCGCTAAAAAGTGCAAAGAAAGGCAATGTTGATACTGATATTGTCTTTGAAATAATGAAGAATCTTATCGATAATAAAGACTTTCATAAGATAGTTATCATATCTGGAGATGGAGATTATAAAAAAGTAGTTGATTATCTAATCAAGAAAGACAGATTCGAGAAAATACTCTTCCCAAATAGAGACTTCGCTTCGTCTTTGTATAAACATTTCGGAGCTGAATTCTTCGATTATTTATACAATGTAAAGACCTATATCGAATGGCATAAAAAAGAAAAGGGCTCCTAAGGCACAAAAACCTTTCGGATCCCTCTTCGTGTGGATACAACACTAGTATACATGAATGTTAGAGGAAAGCAAGCAGTTTGACAAACATACTTGAATAGTGTACTGTATTCGTAGACTGATTTTTGAAAAATCACCGCGTCCCGACGGTTTTCGGGTATGCAGAAACGATGGAAAACTATGAAAAGACTGATTATGGTTTGGTTGGTAGTGATGGTTGTTGGGGTGGGTAGTGTGGTGGCAGACAATTGGAGTTTCGTCGAAATGCCCGGAGCAGGTTTCACCGCGGCAACAGGCATCGATGGAAATAACATTGTCGGAATCTGGGGTGGTCCTCCCAACCATTGTTTTGTTTATAACGGTGGAAATGGGAGTTGGATGACTCTTGATATGCCAGGG
>Ga0114951_10005512_pt1 | contig 11645 bp, 4 predicted proteins | sample AM7aDNAmetaG_FD_88677 | JGI IMG/M metagenome (GOLD analysis project Ga0114951, IMG submission 88677) | Freshwater microbial communities from Finland to study Microbial Dark Matter (Phase II) - AM7a DNA metaG | ecosystem: Environmental > Aquatic > Freshwater > Lake | place: Finland: Lake Alinen... | reverse complement strand
TATTCTATAATCTCGGAAACGACGCCCGCCCCAACCGTGTGGCCGCCTTCCCTGATTGCAAATCTTAATTCTTTTTCCATCGCGATGGGCGTGATTAACTCCACTTCCATCATTACATTATCTCCCGGCATTACCATCTCTATTCCTGCCGGCAGTTTTATCGACCCTGTTACATCCGTCGTCCTGAAGTAGAACTGCGGCCTGTAATTATTAAAGAACGGCGTATGTCTCCCGCCTTCTTCTTTGGTCAACACATAGACCTGCCCTTTAAATTTCTTGTGCGGAGGTATTGACCCCGGCTTCGCTATTACCTGACCCCTTTCTATCTGGTCCTTTTCTATGCCGCGAAGCAATACTCCTACATTGTCCCCCGCGATTCCTTCGTCCATCAGTTTCTTAAACATTTCTACCCCGGTTACTACAGACTTCCGGGTGTCTTTTAAGCCCACTATCTCGACTTCTTCGTTTACTTTTATCCGTCCCCTTTCTATTCTGCCCGTCGCCACTGTTCCGCGGCCTGTGATTGAAAATACATCTTCCACGGCCATTAAGAACGGCTTGTCTATTTCTCTCTTCGGCTCCGGTATAAATGTGTCCAGCGCATTCACCAGATCTACTATCTTCTGGCCCCATTCGCCGTTAGGATCCTGTATCGCCTTTATCGCCGAACCTCTGATTACAGGCGTTTTGTCTCCCGGAAATTCATACTTCTTTAACAGGTCTCTTACTTCTTCTTCCACTAAATCCACAAGTTCTTTATCTTCTACTAAATCTACTTTGTTTAAAAAAACTACTATGTGCGGTACGCCCACCTGACGCGCCAGCAAGATATGTTCTCTCGTTTGCGGCATCGGGCCATCCACTGCGGATACCACCAGGATTGCTCCGTCCATCTGGGCAGCTCCGGTTATCATGTTCTTGATATAATCCGCGTGTCCCGGACAGTCTATATGCGCATAATGTCTTTTTTCAGACTGGTATTCAACATGGGCTGTTGATATAGTCAATATTTTTGAATCATCCCTTCTTCCCTGCGAGGCTGACGCTTTCGCTACTTCATCATACGACACTACGGTCGTCGCATTCCCGCTCTTGAGCGCCATCACACTTGTCAGCGCTGCTGTTAATGTCGTCTTTCCATGATCAACATGACCGATGGTTCCTACATTTACATGCGGCTTTGTCCTTTCAAATTTTGCCTTACCCATATTGCTTTACCTCCATAAACTACTTTTTAGCTACTGCTTTTCCGTTTGCTTTCGCAATAATTTCTTCCGCCATACTCTTGGGAAGTTCTTCATAATGCGCAAATTGCATGGTAAAATTACCTCTACCTTGTGTTAGTGACCTTAAATCCGTAGCATATCCGAACATATTAGCTATCGGAACAAAACCTCTGATAGCCCTTGCATTGCCTCTTTGAGTCATGTTCTCAATTCTACCGCGTCTTGAGTTTAGGTTGCCTATAACTTCACCCATATATTCTTCGGGGATGGTCACTTCAATATCCATTATAGGTTCAAGAATCATCGGGCTGGCTCTTTTAAAGCCGTCTTTAAACGCCATCGAACCGGCAATTTTAAACGCCATCTCTGAAGAGTCCACATCATGATACGAACCATCAATCAATGTAATTTTGACATCCACCACCGGATACCCGGCGAGAACTCCGCCTTCACAGGCTTCTTTAATACCTTTGTCTATAGGCGAAATAAATTCCCGGGGAATAGAGCCCCCGACGATATCATTAATAAATTCATAACCCTTACCTTTCTCGTTAGGCTCAACTTCAATAATACAATGCCCGTATTGACCTTTACCGCCGGTCTGTCTTATATATTTGCCTTCAGCTTTAACTTTCTTAGTCAGGGTCTCTTTATAAGCAACCTGGGGTTTACCGACATTACACTCGACATTGAACTCTCTTTTCATTCTGTCAACAAGAATATCAAGATGTAATTCGCCCATACCCGACATAATTGTCTGGCCGGTTTCTTCGTCTGTCTTTATTTTAAATGTAGGATCTTCATCGGAAAGCCTGTTCAAGGCCATACCCATTTTATCCTGATCCGCTCTTGTCTTGGGTTCAATAGCAACAGAAATTACCGTGTCCGGGAAATTCATGGCTTCAAGAACAATCGGAAACTCCTCGTCACAAAGAGTATCTCCCGTGGTAGTGCCTTTCAAGCCGACAACAGCGGCAATGTCTCCCGCCATAATCATATCTATATCTTCTTTTTTATTGGCATGCATTCTGACAAGACGGCCGATTCTTTCTTTTTGACCGGTCAGAGAATTGTACACATAGGAAGACGATTTTATAACACCGGAATAGACTCGGACAAAGGTGAGTTTACCGACAAAAGGATCAGAAAGTATTTTAAAGGCTATGGCCGCGAACGGCTGATCATCTGCTGCTTTTCTTTCTTCGTCAAGTTTAGTTTTAGGATTAATGCCTTTTATTGCCGGAATATCTATCGGCGATGGCAGGTAATAAACTACGGCATCCAGCACCGGCTGCACGCCTTTGTTCTTAAACGAAGAACCGCAAAAAGCAGGAACAATTGCACACTTAATAGTCCCCGTCCTGATAGCTTTTCTGATTTCATCTATGGATACTTCGGATTCTTTCCCATCCAGATACTTTTGCATAATACTTTCGTCGAACTCTGCACAGGCTTCCATAAGCTGTTCTCTGCATTTTTTTGAAATTTCAACCAGGTCGGCGGGAATTTCTCTTTCTTCAAATTTGGCGCCTAAGGTCTCATCAAGCCAGACTAAAGCTTTCATTTTAACAATATCAACAACCCCGATAAAAGTGCTCTCCTCACCAATTGCAACCTGCATTAAAACAGGCTTAGCCCCGAGTTTTACCTTCATAGAATCAACAGCCATGAAGAAATCAGCACCTATCTTGTCCATCTTATTCATAAACGCAATTCGCGGAATATTATATCTATCTGCCTGGCGCCAGACGGTTTCTGACTGCGGCTCAACGCCCGAACAAGCATCAAACACAACAACTGCCCCGTCAAGAACCCTTAAAGATCTTTCAACTTCTGCAGTAAAATCAACATGACCGGGAGTATCAATAACATTTATGCGTTTTTTCATCCAGGAAGTACTTATCGCCGCAGAGGTAATAGTAATACCTCTTTCTTTTTCCTGAATCATATAATCAGTGGTAGTATTTCCTTCATCAATATCACCGATTTTATGGATAACACCGGTGTAATACAGAACCCTCTCTGTAGTAGTGGTTTTCCCCGCATCTATATGCGCAATGATGCCTATATTTCTCGTATCATTTAAAGTATATTCTCTTGACATTTTCTAAATTCCCCTTAACCTTACCATCTGAAATGGACAAAAGCTTTATTGGCTTCTGCCATCTTGTGCACATCTTCTCTTTTCTTGCAGGCTGCTCCCGTATTTTTAGAAGCATCTAAAATTTCACCGGTAAGCCTTTCCACCATAGTTTTCTCGGAACGGCCTCTTGAGGCATCAACGAGCCACTTTATTCCAAGTGCAATGCGTCTTGCCGGAGCTACTTCCACAGGAACCTGATAAGTGGCGCCGCCGACTCTTCTGGGTTTTACTTCAAGCATCGGTTTAATATTCTCCATGCCCTGCTTAAGAACAGTAACCCCGTTTGCATTAGCTTTTTTTCCTACATCGTCTATAGAAGTATAGACTATAGTTTCGGCAATGCTTTTTTTTCCCTGTTTCATAATACTGTTAATAAGCTTCTGAACAATAACATCGTTAAACTTGGGATCAGGACTTGTCTCTCTCTTTCCTACCAGCTTTTTTCTTGGCATTTCTTAAACCCCTCTTCTAATTTATTTTTCCGTTATTAATTTTAATCTTCCCGGAAAACAAAAAACCACAGGATTATTTTCCGTGGTATTTATTTAGTTTCCGCAGGAGCCGCTGCCGGCGCTGCCGCTTTTGCTTTTGGCGCTTCGCCTTACCGGCCTTGACGCCATATTTAGATCTTCCTTGCTTTCTATTATCTACTCCGGAGGCATCCAAAGCGCCTCTTATTATATGATACCTTACACCGGGAAGATCTTTGACTCTTCCGCCCCGGACTAAAACTATCGAGTGCTCATCAAGATTATGCCCTATTCCGGGAATGTAGGCAATTATCTCATAACCGTTTACAAGTCTGACCTTGGCAACCTTTCTCAAAGCTGAGTTAGGTTTTTTTGGCGTTGTCGTATAGACCCTAAGACACACACCTCTCTTTTGCGGACAAGAAGCCATCTGCATTGACTTGGATTTATTTGTCGCTTTAATTCTCTTTCCTTTTATGAGTTGACTGAATGTAAACAAACCACTTCCTCCTTACACTTCCCTCTTCTTAATAATTATCCGAGGGTTTTTTTCCGGAACTTTACCGGAGAATCATAAACAAAAAAAAGCGGAAAACCATATACCATTCCGCCTTAGTTAGCAAGCATATAAAAACTTATCTGCATCCTCATTATGGCTTACGGTAAAAGCTTATTTTACTATTCTTTTTATTATATGTCAACACTTATTTTGTTGGTTCTTTTATCTCTTCTTCTTCTTTTACTGCTGCTTCTTTTTTGCTTTCATTTTCAAGCATTATTCCTCTATATACCGAAGAACCGGTACCGGCAGGAATAAGGCGGCCAATAATAATATTCTCTTTCAAACCTTTTAAATAATCTACCTTTCCGGAAGTCGCAGCATCAGTGAGTACTCTTGTTGTTTCCTGGAATGACGCAGCAGCAAAAAAAGACTCTGTAGAAAGAGAAGCTTTTGTAATACCTTGAAGAATTGGCTCCCCGTGAGCCTTTTTTTGGTCTTTAAGCATTTTACTATTTTCTTCCTCATAAATTTTCTTATCAACTTCTTGACCTTCAAGAAACGCTGTATCTCCTGGGTCGGTTATCTTAACTTTGCGAAGCATTTGTTTGACTATAATCTCAATGTGCTTATCATTAACTTTTACACCTTGAGAACTATAAACCTCTTGAATTTTTTCAAGCAGATATTCCTGAGTAGCTTTTTCACCTTGAACCATAAGATAGTCACGAGGGTCAGGTGCGCCGTCAGTAAGTTGATCTCCGGCAGAAACAACTTCACCGGTAGAAACAAGAATATGCTTGCCCTGAGGTACGGAATATTCCGCTGACTCAATCCACTTTCTTTCCTGACCAATCTTTTCTAATGCATCATTTTTCAATTTAGCAGTATTATTATTGACAGTAATTTTTCTCATCCTTTTTTCAATTTCACCTATTTGAACTACACCTTCAATTTCACTAATAGTGGCGAGTTCTTTCGGCTTCCTTGCCTCAAAAAGCTCCGCAACTCGAGGAAGACCGCTTGTAATATCTCCTGAATTTTTTCCGCGAGCTCTTCGTCTAGTCCCTAAAACATCAAAAGCTTTTATTTTATCTTTATCTTTTGCAAGAATATGGGCCTCTTCGGGCAAAGCATAACTAGCAAGTACTTTACCTTTAGCATCAATAATTCGAATATACGGCTGTTGACCCTCTCCTTTGTTCTTAATCACGATACGAGTTAGAAGTTTAGTTACTTTATCTACTTCTTCTTTGTATGTCACCCCTTCGACCAGCCCATCATACTCTATCCTACCTTGAACAAAAGACAAGATCGGTTCGTTGATGGTGTCCCATTTAGCAATGATTTTCTCTTCTGTAATTTTTTTAAGTTCTTTTATTCTGTTTGCTATTTCTCCTCCAACATCTCTTGCCTCATTTCTCTCTTTTTCCAATTCCTTGATTCTGTTATGAGTCACTTTTTGTTTTTCTTTAAGCGCTCTTCCTTCAAATGTTTCCCCTTCTTTAAAATATATTACTGTGCCAAAGGGCAATTTATAACTGTCTGTTTTACTTCTATTTTTAACTTTGTAGTTAACATTAAGCGTAGTCTCTCTGTTAACAATAATCATTTCACCATCACTGTTTTCACCAAATTTTATATTCGAGTAACTAACTTCCCCATCATGTTCTAGATATTCCTTTTTAACTTCAATTTCACCTTTTGCAACCTTATCGACATTTCCACCGATATGAAATGTTCGTAGAGTTAATTGTGTTCCGGGTTCGCCTATCGACTGAGCGGCAATAATTCCTACTGTTTCCCCGATGTCAACAATACGCTTCGTACTTAAGTTCTCCCCATAACACATAGCGCAGATACCTCTTTTAGCAGCACAGGTAATAGACGAGCGTATCATAATAGTATCTATTTGGTCGGACCTGGCTATTCTTTCGGCTTTATCACTGTCAATTATTTCTCCGGCTTTCGCATATATTTCGGCGGTCAGCAAATCAGCAATATTAAAGAGAGCAACACGGCCAATTATTCTTTCTTTAAATCTCTGCAGCGCCTTATCATGGTTTTCTTCTGTCCCGATCTTATCTACGCGGGTACCATTTTTTGTTCCACAATCATCCTCCGTAATAATAACATCCTGAGCAACATCAACAAGACGCCTGGTAAGGTAACCTGCTTCAGAGGTTTTAAGCGCAGTGTCGGCAAGACCCTTACGGCCACCGTGAGTAGAGATAAAATATTCTATTACTGACAAGCCACTTCTGAAATTTGATTTAATAGGATATTCTACAATCTCATCCTTTCCACCTGTAATATTTTGAAGCGGCTTCGCCATTAGCCCTCTCATACCAATTAACTGCCGTACTTGCATAATATTCCCGCGCGAACCTGAGTGAACCATAATTGATATAGGGTTAAATCCTTCTTTATCATTTTTAAGTTCTTCTTCCAAACTTCTAGACACTTTATTAGTAGCTTCCATCCATACATCAATATGTTTGTGATACCTTTCAGTGTCGGTAATAATACCTCTAGTGTACTGATCTGCTATTTTTTCTGCTTCTTTTTCAGCGTGCTTAATATATTCTTCCTTCATAGTAGGTATTATCATGTCATCAATACCAATAGTAAGACCGGATTTAGTTGCATACTCAAATCCCAAATCCTTTAACCTGTCTAAAAGTCCCACAGTTCCTGAAATACCATAAAGTTTAAAACACTCCTCAACTAAATCTGAAAGTTCTCTTTTATTGAGCTCTTTATTTGGAAAACTCACACCTTCAGAAAGACATCTAAAAACAATAATTCTCCCGACAGAAGTGACCAAAATATTAGCAGGAATTTCAGTTTCCGCAGTTATTCCAAATTGTTTTCTTGATTCGATGTAAACTTTTGATTTAATTTTTCTTTCTTTATCTCTTTCTTCTATTTTTTCACTCTCCTGCTCTATTAATTTTTCCCCGGCAAAGCCTTTTTTTGGAACAACTACACGCGAATGCAAAGATATCCGGCCAGAATCATAAGCAAGGACTGCCTCCTGAAAACTGGAGAATACTTTTCCCTCTCCTTTTGCCTTAGTTTTAAGTTTAGTCATATAGGCAATTCCAGCAACTATTTCTCTTGAAGGGGTCGCAAGCGGTTCTCCACTTGAAGTTGCGAAAATATTATTTGTTGAAAGCAGGAGAGTCCTGCATTCAATTATTGCTTCCGGAGATAAAGGAACATGTACGGCCATCTGGTCGCCGTCGAAATCTGCGTTAAACGCCGTACAGACCAGAGGGTGGACCCGGATAGCGGAACCTTCTATAGGCACAATTTCAAAACCCTGTATACCCTGTCTGTGAAGTGTAGGGGCGCGATTTAACATTACCGGGTGGTCTTTTATTACCTCTTCGAGTATCTCCCAAACTTCGGGCTTAACACTCTCAACCATTTTTCTGGCACTTTTTACCGTATGAACATAGCCCTTATCTTCAAGTTTTTTAATTATGAATGGTTTGAAGAGTTCAAGTAACATTTTCTTCGGAATACCTGCCTGGTAAAGTTTGAGTTCCGGTCCCACAACAATTACGGAACGGCCGGAATAGTCAACCCGCTTGCCCAGTAAATTTTGTCTGAACCGTCCCTGCTTCCCTTTAAGCATATCAGCAAGAGATTTCAAAGGTTTATTGCGGTTGCTCTTTACCGGGACGCCGCGCCGGCCATTATCAAATAAAGCGTCAACACCTTCCTGTAACATTCTTTTCTCATTATTGATAATTATACCAGGAGCTTTTGCGTCCATTAATCTTTTCAGTCTGTTGTTCCTGTTAATAACTCTTCTATACAAGTCATTTAAATCAGAAGAAGCAAACCGGCTACCGTCAAGAGGAACCAGCGGTCTTAGGTCCGGCGGTATTACTGGCAGTGCCTCTAAAACCATCCACTCGGGCTTGTTGCCTGATTTCCTGAAATTCTCAACAATCCGGAGGCGCTTGATAGAGTCTTTTTTCTTGTTTGCAGACTTAGTGTCTTTAATTTCTGCTTTGAGCTCAGCGGAAAGAGTTTCCAAATCAATTTCTCGTAAAAGTTCTCTTATAGCTTCCGCGCCTATATTATACTTAAATGATTTTTCACCCAACTCTCTTAGCATTTTCTGAAGGTTCTCCTCAGAAAGCAACTGTCTCTTAGGAAGCCCCGTCGTACCCGGATCAATAACAATATAACTTTCATAATAAATAACTCTCTCAAGATCTTTTGTCGTCATTTCAAGCAGTACACCTATGCGCGACGGAATAGATTTTAAAAACCAGATGTGAGTTACCGGGCTGGAAAGTTTAATATGTCCCATCCGCTCTCTTCTTACTTTCGAGGAGGTGACCTGAACTCCGCATCTTTCGCAGACTATTTCGCGGTACTTTATTCTTTTATATTTTCCACAATAGCATTCCCAGTCCTTGGTTGGACCAAATATTTTTTCGTCAAAGAGACCGTCTTTCTCGGGTCTATAGGTCCGGTAATTAATAGTCTCCGGCTTTTTCACTTCACCATGGGACCATTTTATTATAGTTTCCGGAGAAGCAATTTTAATAGAGATAGAACTAAAATCCTGCTTTCTCTCGACTTCTGCTTCTATCGGCTTTGCATTTTTTATAACTTCTCTGACTCTGGCCACTTGCAACGCTCCTTAGTATAGTTCGATTTTTAACAGGAAAACCGGACTTTTACTTTTTGGATTTCTTTTTCTTTTTGCCTAATACTTTGCCTTTTTCTTCGCTTTCTTTAAAAATATCTTCCTTAACCTCAGTTGCAAAGACTTTCGTAATATCTTTTATTTCTTTAACCACCGGGCCTTTTGTAAGATTAACATCCAGTCCCAATCCTTGAAGTTCTTTCACAAGGACATTGAAGGACTCCGGTAAGCCGGGTTCAGGCAGGTTGCGCCCCTTAACAATGGCTTCATATACTTTTGTGCGGCCGTTGACATCATCACTCTTTACGGTCAACATCTCCTGGAGAATATTAGCCGCGCCATAAGCTTCAAGCGCCCAAACTTCCATCTCGCCTAATCTCTGTCCACCAAACTGGGCTTTTCCGCCTAACGGTTGCTGTGTTATTAAAGAGTAGGGTCCCGTAGATCTTGCGTGGACCTTATCATCAACAAGATGTGAAAGTTTCATTATATACATATTGCCGACCGTTACTGGTAAGTCAAACTCCTCTCCGTTAACCCCATCGTAGAGACGGGTCTTTCCACTTTCAGGCAAATCTGCTTCTTTAAGAGCCTGCTTTACTTCCGCTTCAATGGCTCCGTCAAAAACCGGAGTTGAAACATAGTAACCCATTACTCTGGCTGCCCAGCCAAGATGGGCCTCAAGAACCTGCCCTACATTCATACGGCCGGGGACACCGAGAGGATTGAGTACGACATCTACAGGTGTACCGTCAGGCAAATAAGGCATATCTTCCTGCGGGACTATTTTCGCTATAATTCCTTTGTTGCCGTGCCGGCCGGCTACCTTGTCCCCGACTTCTATTTTGCACTTACTTGCGATATATACTTTAACCAGCTTAATTACGCCGGGAGGAAGATTATCGCCCTCATCCAACTTAGCCAGTTCTCTATTCATTTTATAATCTAGTTCTTCCAGCCGGATCTTCGCTTTCTCTTTTTCTATTCCAACATTTTCTTCAATTTTTTTCTTGTCTTTTATGTTCTTCTTTATGGCTGCAATCTCCATATCTTTCTCTTCGTTTATCTCTTTTTTCCTCTCCTCATGTTCCTTTGAGATAAGTTTTCTATTTTCCTTACTCTTTAACTTCGTTGTGGACTCCTTTCTGGAAAATATTTGAATATCAACAACAATACCCGAGGTACCCTGAGGTGCTTTAAGAGAGGCATTCTTTACATCTTTGGCTTTCTCCCCAAAAATGGCTCTCAGTAATTTTTCTTCCGGAGTGCTTTCTGATTCTCCTTTAGGCGTGACCTTACCGACCAGAATATCTCCGGCATGAATTTCAGCTCCAATCCTGATAATTCCATTTTCATCCAAATCAGCCAGAGCTTCTTCGCTCACATTGGGGATATCGCTGGTGATTTCTTCTTCCCCCAGTTTGGTATCCCGTGCTTCTATAGACAACTCCTCTATGTGTATAGACGAAAATTTATCCTCTTTTAATAGATTTTCACTAAAAACAATTGCATCTTCAAAATTATAACCGCGCCAGGGCATTAAGGCGACCATTACATTCTGACCGAGCGCCAACTCGCCTCTCTCGGTGCAAGGGCCATCAGCAATAACCTGGCCTTTGGCTATCTTCTCTCCTCTTTTCACTATAGGCCGTTGGTTAATATAAGTGTCCTGATTGGACCGTTTGTACTTAATAAGAGTGTAAATATCCAGTTTGTTTTCAGCATTGTAAATCTCTATTCTCTTAGCGTCAACATATTCAACCATACCCGCATTTTTCGCCAAAACCATCACCTCTGAATCATAGGCAACTTTATATTCCATCCCTGTTCCTATAATAGGGGCTTCTGATTTTACTAAAGGTACAGATTGACGCTGCATATTTGAACCCATAAGAGCCCTGTTTGCATCATCATGTTCTAAGAATGGAATTAACGCCGTTGATATAGAAACAAGTTGCATAGGCGAAACATCCATATAGTCAGCTTCCTCAGGCTTTATCATTGGAAACTTATCTTTTTTTCTTGCAACGAGAGAATCTTCAGTCAAATATCCTTTACCATCCAAGTTTGCGTTCGCCTGAACAATTAAGTATTTATCCTCTTCATCAGCGGTAAGATAGTGAATATCAGAAGTTGCTTTGCCTTTATTTATTTTTCTGTACGGGGTCTCTATAAAACCGAGTTCATTTATTCTCGCGAAAGATGAAAGAGAGGCGATAAGACCTACATTAGGGCCTTCAGGAGTTTCTATCGGACACATCCGACCATAATGTGTATAGTGAACATCGCGGACTTCGAAGCCGGCACGGTCCCGGTCAAGACCTCCCGGACCAAGCGCAGAGAGCCTTCTTTTATGTGTCAACTCTGCAAGGGGATTGGTCTGGTCCATAAACTGTGACAACTGATTTGTACCGAAAAACTCTCTGAGCGAGGAAAAAATAGGTTTGGTATTAACGATGTCAGAAGGGACCGCAATTTTGGTATCAACCATTGACATTTTTTCACGGATAAATCTTTCCATACGGACCAGACCGATTCTAAATTGGTTCTCTACTAACTCACCTACGGCCCTTACTCTTCTGTTTCCAAAATGGTCGATATCATCTTTCTCTCCTACGCCATTGCTAAGTTCAAG
>Ga0114951_10005511_pt1 | contig 11645 bp, 6 predicted proteins | sample AM7aDNAmetaG_FD_88677 | JGI IMG/M metagenome (GOLD analysis project Ga0114951, IMG submission 88677) | Freshwater microbial communities from Finland to study Microbial Dark Matter (Phase II) - AM7a DNA metaG | ecosystem: Environmental > Aquatic > Freshwater > Lake | place: Finland: Lake Alinen... | reverse complement strand
ACCGGATCGGGTGGCAAAAATATCACCACCGATAATATCACCGCCAAGCATCTGCTGAATATCCAGCGGCTCGCAAGGCGGATTTTCATCCCCTGTAACCCCGATCTCACGGAGATCTATCTCGATGAATCTATTGATGCACAAAGGATCGATGATGAGTGCGGGCGATAAACCAAACCCCGGGTTGAAACCCGGGGCTATTAATAATAATCGGAACTTTTAACCCGAAAAAATTTCACGCCATGAAACGCTGCCGCTTCTTTCTTTTGCATTGCGCCTTGCGCCTTGTGCCTTTCCTTTTTGCCTTACTGCCCTTTTGCCCTTCTGCCTTCGGACAGCTTGCCAACGATAAACCAATTATCGTTAAAGTGGCCGTTGTTGTTCAGGATCCGGTGTTGCCGCAATATGGAGGCAAAAAATTGCACGAGGTGGTAAAAACTCCCGGCCGTAAGTTCATGTGGAACGATCCCCGCGAACTGGCAAAGCAATACGAGGCTGCATTGGAGAAGATCAGCCACGGTGCCGTCCAGTATGAGGTGGTAACCATCATCGATGATACCCTGCTGTTCTCCAACCGCAACGATAATAACAAGCCGGTGGGATTGAATGAGATGGTGAACCTGCTGATGGAGCCTGACTGGAAGACCCTGAAGAATATCGGAACACACTTCGATTATAAACGGTTTGTGGAACATTACGGGTTCGATAAGATGCGCGACCGTGATGAGATCAATGAAGTTTGGGTATGGTCGTTCCCTTATGGCGGAATGTATGAATCGAACTATTGCGGGAAAAAAGGTTTCTGGTTGAATTCCGATCCAACCACTACAACAACAAACGAGAAGCTCCTGGTAGTGATGGGCCTGAACTATGAACGCCAGATGTCGATGGCCCTGGAAAGCTACGGTCATCGCACCGAATCAGTGATCTGGCATCTTTACGGCTGATGGGACAGGGAAGCTGCTTATCCCAATAATTGGGAAAAATATACTCAGTTCGAAAAGTATCACCCGGGACAAGCCAATATCGGAAATATCCATTTTCCTCCAAACGGAGAGCATGATTACGATTGGGTGAATAAAACGCCGGTGACCACCTGTGCCGACGGATGGAATTTTTATCCTGATATTAAGTCCGATATGACCCGTACAGTGGATTGTTCCGAATGGCAATGCACGCATGAAGGATACATGAGCTGGTGGTTCGGCCATCTTCCCCATTTTGAAGGGATAAATCCGGCCGATGGCCACCTGAATAATTGGTGGAGGTATGTGGTTAATTGGGAGGATGCTGTAAAAGCCGAGAAGGTTATTGGTGAGGAGGGTAAGAAGACAGGCAAACATATTAACACGAAGACTGAAAAGATTGGGTTTGTGAATGGGACCGGGGGACTGGAGCAGATTGCAGCGCTCAGATATCTGCAGGATCAGCAGCAATATGAGGTGGAGGAAATGGACCTCAGCTCCATAAAAAAGTTCGGAAAACCGGAAAATTGCCCGGTCATCTGGTACCATAAATCCGATACCCTTTTGACTGAAAGCGATACTTCAAAGCAGACTATTGCAGCACTTAAAAAATATGTAGAAGCAGGCGGAAGCCTTTTTCTGTCGCTCGATGCCGTGCGGATATTGCCTTATCTGGGATTAGAGAAAGAAGCTCCAACTATAAATTATGTTGAACTTAAAGATGAGGGCAACGGAAGGAAACTGGGATTGCATGGGTTCCGCAGCCATCCGATATTTGATGGGCTTTTGGGAGGTGCCTACACTTATGCGCCGAAAGAAGATATCAAGGTGCGACGTGTGGGATGGTTCGGGAATGCAGTGCCACAGGGGAAAGTTGTGGCAGTGGACTGGGCCTATATATTTATCTATGAGGATAGTAAGCTGATAACGGAATATCAGTTGGGAAAAGGGAAAATTCTGGCGGCAGGAGCCTATTTGTTTTTTAATCAACCGAATTATAATAGGGCACATCTGGAAAAATTCACCTCAAATGTATTGTCCTATCTAGGCGGGCAGAAAACGGAATCAATTACCCGATACTGGGATTTTGAGCCCGGAAAAGTGGTGGCTGAGGAATTTGCAACTCCTGACATTACCCGCGCAGCACCCGTAAAATGGGTTACTGAGCAAAACCCGGTCACCATGTACCGAGTGGCAAAACGGGGCGGCAAGGACATGTGGGACATTGCCGGGGAACGAATGGTGATCATGGGCAAGGAGAACGCAGGGATCGACGAGATCTGGGCCCACCCGTTCATGGCTCTCAGGGATTTTGCAGTAAACGTGAAATTACCCAAGTGGACAGAACCGCTGATGCTTGATAATAAACTGGCCCCCCGTACCTGGATAAATCCTGAATCTTTTATCCGGTCGCACCATTTCGGGAATGAGGAGGAACTTAATGAGATCATTACGTGTCATCCAACGGATGGCACCGCAGTCATACATTACGATTACACCGGAAGTGCTCCCCTGGATTTGAACCTGTCGTTCAAGAGCAATCTCCGATTCATGTGGCCCTATTCCGAAAAGGTGACCGGTGCCATTAAGTATGGCTGGGACAAGGGCTTGAATGCCTGGGTAATACAAGATAAAGCTGGTGATTTTGTCACGATAGTCGGTATTAACAGGCCAGCTCAGAATCAGAAAGCCAATCCGGGTGAAGGACTTTTAGTCGATGCCGGGATGACTGTAGTTCTGAAATCTGAAGAATCTTTAGATGTTGTTATTGCCACCTCGGCCACGGGACTCACTGAAGCCATAAGTGCCTACCGCAGGGCAATGCTCGATCCAAAAGCGGTATATCTGGCTGCCGCAAAAAATGCAAAATCACTGTTCGACGGTAAGCTCAGTATCACCGGTCCGGATGAAGATTTTAATACGGGCTATAAATGGGCTGTGGCAGGTACGGATAAGTTTATTGTGAATACCCCGGGAGTAGGGCGTTCACTGGTGGCTGGATATGCAACCACCGATTATGGATGGAAAGGCGGACACAAGGTAAACGGCCGGCCCGGATATGCCTGGTACTTTGGCCGCGATGCCGTATGGAGCAGCTTTGCCGTACTGGATTACGGCGACTTCGACCGGGTGAAAACTGTGCTGCAACTCTTCTCCAGATATCAGGATATCTCAGGAAAGATTTACCATGAACTTACAACTTCAGGGATCGCCCATTACGATGCTGCCGATGCAACCCCATTGTATATCGCGTTAGCTGGCAAGTATTTACACCATTCGGGCGATACGGCGCTGATACGTAAGGAGTGGCCGGCGATAAAAAAAGCAATCGATTTTTGTTACTCCACTGATACAGATGGTGATCATCTGATCGAGAATACACAGCAGGGGCATGGCTGGGAGGAGGGTGGTGACCTGTATGGCACGCACACCACCCAGTATATGGTGTCCTGCTGGGCTGAGGCGTTGAAGCAGGCAGCCTATATGGCTAAAAACATTGGGTTGCCCGACCTGGCAACTAAATATGCTGATGAAGCTGAAATCGTGCTGATGAAGCTGAATAATGATTTCTGGAATCCGGAAACCAAGTTCTTCAATCATGGTTTGTATAAAGATGGCAAGTATCTGACCGAGCCGTCAGTGATGACTGCAATTCCGGTGTACTGGGGCCAGATCAGGGATCCGAAAAAAGCGAAGTTAGTGGTGGAGAAATTGGCTTCCTGCAATTTTACAACCGATTGGGGAACGCGAATCGTGAGTGAACAGGCAAAATTCTTTGCTCCCGGCGGATATCACACCGGAAGCGTTTGGCCGCTTTTTACAGGCTGGGCATCCCTTGGCGACTATGCCGCAGGTAATCCGGCTCAGGGATTTTCGAAAATGATGAGCAACCTGCTGGTTTATAAAAACTGGTCGTTGGGATATATCGAAGAGGTGCTCCACGGAACCCAATATAAATATTTTGGCGTTTGCCGTCATCAGGCCTGGAGCGAGACCATGGTTTTACAGCCGGCCATGGAAGGGATGCTTGGCCTTAGCCCCGATGCCATGAACAACACACTGGGGCTTGCACTGCGATTCCCATACGACTGGGATTCCGTAAGTGTGGATAATATCCGCCTGGGCGATAACCGGCTAAGTTTTAAACTGCTTCGCACCCCGGGAACCACTACCGTTAAATTCCTTAACCTCCTCACCTCCTCGCCACCTCTCCTTTCCCTCACTATTCCGCTTGCTCCTGGGACCAGGGTCATCAAGGTGTTGATAGATGGCCAGCTCGGAACCTTTAAACGAAGCACGACGGGTTTGGAATTAAAGGTGAAGGCAGCTGAGAAAAACCAAATCGAGATAACGCAAACTGGCGGAATATCCGTTTTGCCGCTTGTTTATCACCCCAATCCCGGCGATTCATCCACTGGTTTGAAAATCATCAGTGATGAGCTGATCGGGAAAAAATATATAGTGAAAGTGGAGGGATTGAGCGGAAAAACTGGAAAAATCCGGCTGATCAGATCGGGTAAAGTCACGGAGCAGGAATTTGTTTTCCCGAAAACCAAAGAAAAGTACGCCCGCAAAGATCTGGCCTTCTATAATGGAAAACCTGATAATGAGGTGTTTTATTATGTCTTGCCTCGCAGCTTCTACGATAGCAATGGTGATAAAATTGGCGACCTGAACGGACTTCGTCAAAAGCTTGATTATCTGCAAGAGCTGGGTGTGACCACCCTCATGATGCTTCCCCTGTATCAATCAGATCTTTACCATAATTATTTTGCTACTGATTATCAAAAGATTGATCCGGAATATGGAACGATGGAGGATCTTATGGCCCTGATTCGTGATGTACATAAGAGGGGGATGAAGATTTACCTCGATATGGAAACACAGTATATCACTGAGGGTTCCGAGTGGTATGCCAAACGGCCCGACTTGCAGATCAAGGGGACGCTTTGGGGCAGGATGTTATCCTACGATGGCACCTCGAGAGATGCAAGCATGGCAAATCTGTACAATCCGACAGTATGGAATTATTTTCACCAGCTCTATCTTTATTTTCTCGATCCCAATAAAGATGGCAGGTTCGACGATGGCGTCGATGGTTACCGAATCGATCATATCATGGATAACCTCGATAATCTGGGTAAGCTCACCAATCTGTATGCCGGGTTCTGGAAGCCGTTATTCGACGAGCTCCGGTCGGTAAACCCAAATGTAAAAATCATCGGGGAACAGGCCAACTGGGCATCTTATGGAACCGAGGTTTTCGACGGGGCCGATTTGGATTACCTGTTTGCATTTCAAGAGGCGCTGGCTATTAGCTCATTCGATAAAAACCAATTGGTTAACAAGATAGATTCAACCAATCTGCTGACACCGGTCCGGAAGGATCAGCTGGTATTTATTGAGAATCACGATCTCGACCGCTTTGCTTCGCGCGTGAAAGGTAGCCTTCAAAAAGAAAAAGTTGGCGCTGCCTTTAATATGCTGCTCAAGGGGACCCCTTTGATTTACTATGGACAGGAGCTTGGGATGAAAGGAGTTAAGTATGAGGGTAAATCCGATGGAAATGATATTCCCCGCAGGGAGGCATTTGAATGGTATACCAACACCGATGGCCCGGGAATGGCATTTTGGTATAAAGACAGCGGTCCATGGTGGACCAACCGAAATGGCAAATCAAACGATGGAATATCCCTGGAAGAAGAGCATGCAGACAAAAATTCACTTTGGAATTTTTACAAAACACTAATTAGCATCCGGAAACAATACCCGGCCCTTCAGGGCGGTGACCTTCGCGTGGTTAACAATGATAATCCCGGTGTTATATCGTTTATCCGCAAACTTGATGATGAGGAGTTGCTGGTGGTCATTAACCTCACTGCGAGTGCACAAACTGCTTTACTGCTGGAGAATATAACGGCGGCAACTGGTAAGGTTGTTCTTTCAGAACCTGCAGGATGCGTCTGTAGTCAAAAAAAGATAAAATTGAATCCTTATGGAATTTTCGTCACAAAGAACAAATAGGTATTTTTGGTGTTAGATAAGATAAACCTTAACAATCAGAATATGAAAAAATTTGCATTGACCATTTGTGCGCTGGCAATTGTTGCCCTTTCATTCGGGCAAAAAGCAAGCGATGTAAAAATTGACAAAAGCAAGCTGCAATTCAATGCAGGTGTTGGTCTCTCAACCTGGGGAATCCCTCTGTATATTGGAGCAGACTATTGGATTACTCCTGAAATCACAGTCGGTTTGGAGGCTTCATTACGTTACCGTGTTCTGCATGGTTATGGCGCTATCGGCGGATCCATCAATGGAAACTACCATTTTGCCAAACTGTTGGATTTGCCGGACAATATGGATTTATATGGCGGTATTAGTGCCGGTCCGTATATTTATATCGGAAGCGGATTCCTTGATGCTTTTAATGTCGGCATCGGTCTGCAGGCTGGTGGTCGTTACAGAATCAACGACCATTTGTGGATAAATGCTGAGTTGGGCGGAGGAACACTTTCCGGAGCCAAGTTTGGCATCACGCTTCGCAGGTAAGCGATCAATATTAAATTATTCAGATACCCCTGGTGCGGCGAAAGCCTGATCAGGGGTATTTTAATTTACCGACTTCGAGAACAGCCTGATCGCCAGTGCCACCAGTACAACCATAATCCCGGTAAGGGCAGCCAGGGCAGGCAAAATATCGTGCCAGATCCATCCCTGGGTTGAGATAGTTCGCATGGCTTGTACTGCATACGAAACAGGGTTTGCCATAGCGATACCCTTGAGCCAGGCAGGCATTGCATTGGTCGGAAACATGGCGTTACTGGTAAACATGAGGGGCATGGTAAGAAAGTTTGATACCGCCATCAGTGTTTCCATCGATTTGATTCGCGACGATAGTGACAGCGAAATTCCACCCATGATGATTCCGAAAAGTCCGGCAATAGCTAACAAAGCGATGACCCCTGGAATGCCGGTTTTAAAATGAACACCCAGGAATAGCGCGATAATAACTATGATCAGCGCCTGGAGAACAGTCTGTAAACCAATTGAAAGTAACTTCCCAAGGGGAATGGCTGCGCGGTAAATAGGGGCCGCCAGCATTTTATTCAGATAACCGGTACGGCGATCCCAGATAATAGTTGTTCCGCCAAAAACCCCACCGAACAGTGCAGTCATGATCATGATACCCGGGGTCATGAAATCAAGATAATTCCCTGTCCCAAGCATTTGTGCAGCTTGGGGGTTACGGGTGAGTCCCGACATGGAATTGCCCATCAATACGAGCCAGATCAGGGGTTGGATCACCACCATCATCAATCGCGCTTTTTGCTGGAGAAACTTTTTTATCTCGCGCCAAAAAACCCAGTAAATATCTGATAATAATAATTTTATGTTCATCGCCTTGCCCTCCTGATATTATTCCTCGCTTTAAATGATTCTTCCTTGGTGGTAAAATCTTCCCTCATTTCTTTACCTGTGTGATGCAGGAAAACATCATCGAGAGTGGGGTTCTCTACCTCATTTTTTATCGCTTCTTTCAATGCCGTTGGGGTATCCAAAGTTTTGATGACGCCGCGGTCGATGATCGCTATCCGGTCGCAAAGCGAATCCGCCTCATCCATATAATGCGTGGTGAGAAAAATAGTCATGTTATTTTTTTCGCGAAGGGTGTTTACGTATTTCCAGATTTCGCGTCGTGTTTGGATGTCGAGGCCGAGGGTGGGTTCATCGAGAAAAAGAATTCTCGGCCGATGGATGAGTCCGCAGGCTATATCCAACCTTTTGCGCATCCCGCCGGAATAGGTTTCTACTTTATCTTTTGATCTGCCGGTAAGGTCGACCATTTTCAGTACCTCCGCAATCCTATCATGAACTTCGGTGCGCGAAAGATGATAAAACCCGGCCTGCAGCCTGAGGTTATTGTACCCCGACAACGCATCTTCGACTGCAAGGTCCTGTGACACAAAGCCCAGCTCCAGCCTTGCCTGGTAAGGATGTTTGGTAATATCGATACCATTAATGGTGGCCGTTCCCTTGGTCGGACTTAACAGCGTGGTGAGCAGTGCGATAGTGGTTGACTTGCCAGCCCCGTTGGGTCCAAGAAAGCCAAAAATTTCCCCTTGATTTACAGAGAAACTGACATTGTCGACGGCTAGAATTCCCCCGGAATATACCTTGGTTAATCCTTGTGCTTCGATTATTGTTTTCATTGATTCGAAAAACCTATTTTTAGCGGTGCAAACTTAAACAGATCAGTGATAAGATTGTTTGTTATAAAAATAAATATCTAAGATGGATCAACAGGAAATAGCGAAGAGGAAGAATTTCATTCTTTCATTGATGATGATCAGTTCCTTTCTTTCTCCTTTTCTCGGAGCGTCGGTCAACATTGCGCTTCCCAGCATGAGCAAGGAGTTGGGGATGAATGCTGTTACCATGAGTTGGGTAGCTATGTCATTTCTGTTGTCATCGGCAGTTTTGCTTGTGCCGCTCGGAAAGTTGGCCGATATAATTGGCCGGGTAAAGGTTTTTATCATCGGAAACCTGATTGTTGCTACGGGATCACTGCTTTGCGCATTATCGAAGGATTCCACCACACTGATCATATTCAGGATATTTCAGGGAATCGGAAGTGCTATGATGTTTGGTACCAATATGGCAATCATAACCGCTGTTTTTCCACCAAACCAACGGGGAAAAGCAATCGGAATAAACGTGACCGCTGTTTACCTGGGCTTATCAGTGGCTCCGGTCCTTGGAGGAATCCTAACCCAGACTTTTGGCTGGCGGAGTATCTTTTTTGTAACCATACCCTTTGGATTGTTTGTCGCCACAGCAGCTGCACTGGTAATTAAAACCGATTGGAAAGAAGCCAAACATGAGGCATTCGATTACCTGGGCTCTGCAATATATATAGTATCCATGTCGGCCTTTATGTATGGATTCTCTAAAATGCCCGATCCATTAGCTATTGGTCTTGTAATCTTTGGTGTGATTGGCCTGCTGACATTCTACCGGGTGGAGGTAAAGACCCCTTTCCCGGTATTCAATATGCAGCTTTTCTTCGGTAACCGATTATTTGCCCTGTCGAACCTGGCCGCATTGATCAATTATGCAACCACCTTTGCAGTCACTTTTGTGCTGAGCCTGTATCTGCAGTATGCCAAAGGGTTAACACCGCGCGATGCAGGGTTTATTCTTATTGCTCAACCGATGATGATGGCTCTGGTAGCTTCCTTCTCCGGCAAGCTTTCCGACAAATACTCTCCGGGCATCCTTTCATCCATGGGCATGGGAATCATCGCTGTCGGCCTGATGATGCTTTTGCCTTTAAACGCGGATACCACCACTACTTACCTAATCACCAGCCTGCTGCTTCTGGGTATCGGTTTCGGCCTTTTCTCCTCACCAAACACCAATGCTGTGATGAGCTCGGTGGAAAAGAAATATCTGGGAGTTGCCTCAGCCACTGTTGCCACCATGCGAATGACCGGTCAGATGGTGAGCATGGGTATTGCCACCCTGGTAATACATATTTTCATAGGCTCCAACCGGATATCGAAGGTGAATGAACCGGCCTTCTTACACTCAATTACCATCACTTTTGCGATCTTTATTCTCCTCAGCTTTGTAGGCATCTGGGCTTCATTGGCGAGGGGAAAATCGAAGAAGAAGATCGGTTGACGCAGAAGAAGATCGAAATGCGCAGTGAAAATAATTAGCGAACCGCAGGTGAGCAAAATTAGCCTTTAGATTTACCTCCTACATTTCGACTGCAGGGAGCCAATTAGTGAGCGCAGCGAACCTAAAAGCTATTGGTATATTTTCCCCAGAGCTCTTCTGATAATTTCCAATATCTTGATACAGAAGAATTAGCCATATCTGTACAATACTTTGTCAGCAACTCTCTTACCCGGGCCGGATCTGTTTTGTAAAGCTCAGCCATCTCCTTTTCAAAGGTTATCTGATTCGAACATGCTTTATCCTCAATTTCCTTCCATACTGCCTCAACATCTTTACTCATAGGCTGATAGCGCAACATACACATCTGGCTGACCTGTCGGAAGGCCCACCAGGCAGATTCATGGTTGAACTGCCGGCGGCCATCAACCATGTATGACTCGGGCATGGAGGTAATACCGCAATAGAAAGGGGTATGCGGGGTCGTAGCAGGATTGTCGTAACCCAGCCAAACCACTCCGCCAATGGCATCGGGCATCCAGCTGCGTGATTGTGTGATTTGCAGATAAGTAGCCCGGGCACAGCAGATAGTGCGCTCCGACGGCACTTTCAGCAAATTTTTCAAATCGCCGGTCATAAACGGATTAGCCACGGGACTCTTAATTACCTTGCCGGAGCGGTCAATGACGGTGAGACTGCCGGTCATGTCGTAAGGGGTATCCTGATAATAATTCCGGAACATGACGAGCATATCCTGAACAGAGATTTTTTTCTCCGCTTTTACCGACATCGGAAAATTTTCGCCATTCGGATCGAGCTTCAGCGAAGGGGCAACCAGGCTGAGTACACGCCATTCGCGCCGGCGGCAGGCCATGCTGGTACGGTCGGCATAGGCATAACAAAACTCGAAAGGCTTACCACTCTTCGGATCCCAGAAACCCAGTTCTTCGGCTAGTGTATATACATTGTCAGAAGCCATATAATTATCCGGATCTTTCAGGTTGATTGTGCGGATACGGCTGGCATTTGCCGAAACCCCAACTTCATCATCGGGAATCCGCTGGGCTGCCCAAACGGCGCCTTTTTTGCCTTTACCCGGCCCTAAAATTTCGAAGTGCCAGGTTTCCTGCGGATCGGCAAATGTAAAACACTCACCGGAATCGTTATAGCCATATTCCTTAGTAAGCTTGTCTATTATCCTGATGGCTTCACGGCAGGTTTTTGCCCGTTCAAGTGCCAGCCGGTAAAGCTCGGGACAGTCGAGTATGCCGATTTCGGAATGCATTTCACGCTTACCGCCGAATGTGGTTTCGCCGATAGCCAGCTGATATTCATTCATCACCGGATAGGCCGTATTGATATAGGCAAATGTTTCTGGTACCTGAGGAATGGTTCCGGTTTCCACACGGTCGGGATCATTCGGACCTTTGGTTTCCTTGGGTTCCAGATACACCGCACACATTGAGCCCGTCGGATATTTCTGGTGCGGGACAAGATTGATCCAGGTGCGGTCGGATCCGCTGTCGCACGAATGCGAAGTCATGGTGGATCCATCTGCCGATGCTTTTTTCCCAACGATAATGCTCGTGCAATTATCATTTTCACGCACTTCCTGCGCAAACAATCCGCCGTACAGCAGCATGGCAGCGCAGAGGAAAATTAATGGTAGATGCTTTTTCATAAATACTGTATTTCGAAGAAGAAGACCGATGAACGAAGAAGAAAATCGTAACACGTAAAACGAATCCAAATTATCGAATTATCGAATTAGCACATTGGCTAGAGTCCTGTCGCAAACATGGTCCACAACTGCCCTTTCAATTCAACCCATTTGGTGGCTGTGGCGCGGGCGAAATCATTTGTGTATTGTGTCATAAACTCACGATATCTGGCTGGCTTGATGTTGCCGCGTGCATCTTTTTCGGGTTCTTTTCCTTTATCAGCCTTCATCATTTCAACTGCCATCTTATCCATCATCGGCAGCTCGGTGAATGCTTT
>Ga0114951_10005510_pt1 | contig 11646 bp, 8 predicted proteins | sample AM7aDNAmetaG_FD_88677 | JGI IMG/M metagenome (GOLD analysis project Ga0114951, IMG submission 88677) | Freshwater microbial communities from Finland to study Microbial Dark Matter (Phase II) - AM7a DNA metaG | ecosystem: Environmental > Aquatic > Freshwater > Lake | place: Finland: Lake Alinen... | reverse complement strand
CTGCTACTGCTACTGCTGCTACTGCTGCTACTGCTGCTGCTGCTGCTACTACTGCTTTCTTCGTCTTGATTGTGTTTATTTTCGCTTTCAAACATTTTTAAATCTTTGGTCAGAGAGTCGTCAAACACCAAACCTTTGCTTAATCGTTGGAGATCTCTGTACAGATCATCTAATAAAGAAGGAAGATCGTTGGAAGGAGGAACCTGTAATTTTCTCAAAAATACCAAAAATTCATCCGAAAAACGATTTCCGGTGTAATGATTTACAGTTTCTTCTGTTAACAATAACGTTTTCAAAGAGAAACAATAAATCCGATAATTTTCAATGTAGTAAACAATATCATTATCTTCTAAACCAATCTCATTGCACTCTTTTTCGGACAGAGTCTCGTAAACTTTATTTGCTTTAAAAGGAGAATATTCCAGATTCAATAATTGAGCCATTGATTTATTTTTGTAATGTTTTAAGGAGGAGTTGACCTTACCATGAATTTCTTTTAATTTCAATTTCACTTTTTCGTCGATTTCATGGTGAAGTAAAGCTACTGTATAATCATACACATTCATTTTTGGTACCAAAGGTTGTGCCATCTTTTTATCCATTCTGTTTAGTTCTAGTTTTAATTTAGCTTCCTCTTCAAGAAGATTCTTGATTTTTTCTGCATAGTTTTCGCGTTTACCTTTTCTTAATTCGAGGTCCGCTTCATCCATGACATAGTCTTTGTTGAGCCTCTTTAATTTTTCATTCATTTCTTGTATGATTTGCTGTTTTTTAGTTTCTTTCACTTCTTCATCTTCTTCTTCGTTTTGCTCAAGGTATGCCTTAAAAAATTCTTTTTTAACTAGAAAAAGAGCCATTTCCAATTTTTGTTTGTCTCTCTTTAAATTCTCTTTTTCCATTTCCAAATTTTCTTTTTTACGAAGCAATTCTTCTTCTTCTAATAACATTTTAAGAATATTGTCTCGCTTTAATTGCCATACGCGTTTATCTTTTTCGGTGACAAGTTTAGCCTTTTCATCGTCAAGGCGAATCAGTTCGAGTTCGGCTTTTTCAATCACAGATCTATCAAACTCTTTTTCTTTCGGTGTAAAAGCGTAATTGGAGAAGAATTGTTGCAAGTATTCAGTCGATATCAAGAACGGTTTATCAAACATAGTTTCAAATGGATTCTCGATGTAATTCTCCGTCACGAACGTATCGCTGGTCATATCGAGAGCGTGAGCTTCTTCTAAACACATATGAGTATCTTTTTCTAAACAATAAACTAACTTTGGATGTTTTACAGGACAATCGCACATGTCAAATTTAAATTTGCTGTGATAGTTGCATAATGTTCCTTTTTCGGCAAAGTAGGGACACTTTTGACGGGATACAGTAAAGACGCATCTTTCTCCCAAAACATGATTGAATTCATCTTTGTAAAGTGATGATCCGATAGGTTGTTTTAAGGCGTTCAAAACATCTACGTCCAAAAAATTATCTCGAGTTAATTCGACTACTTTCGATAGACCTGCCAAGAGTTTGGTGATCGATTGATTTTTATATTCTTCGACTAATTTCTCAGCTACAAAGATTGCTTTATCGAGCTCAGTACGATCGTCCACCTTAAAATTATCCTTTAATTTTGAAACGATGAATTTTTTCACTTTGTCTTCGTATTGATAGACATACAGATCGTCGCATGTTTTGTAAAGTCTCAAACTATTGATAAAATTGGAAACCATTTTTTGTGCGATAAGAACTGATTCGGATTCAAACAATTCGTAGAGGATATCAGATTCCGATAAGTCCAAAAGATCGTTTAGATGCGAAGATTTCAGCCGTTTATTGAAAACGATGGCTTCATTGTACATGTACGTTTTGTCCAAAAAGATGACGAGTTTTCCAAGACGTGTTAGTAATTCGTCGACTGTTTTGTGACGATATTCTTCCATTAATTTATTTGAAAGCTCTTGAACATTTTCTTCTGACAAAAATTTAGATAATTGAAGAATGACAAAACGTTTCAAATCTTTTTCATGATTTATTGTCAAATCTTTTGAATAATCTTTCTTTTTACCGATTTTCCATTCATTTTCTTTTTCATGCATTTTTTCGTCATTGTAAACAAACGTCGAATCTTTCAATTTGTATTTAATGATCGCTTTGTACTCTTTTTCATTAAATGTAAATACAGTTACATTCTGATCTTGTTTTATGTCTCCACATAATAAAATGTCAAGATATTTACTTCCTCTGTAGAATACACCAGGTTTCGGTTTGGCTTTTTCGAGCGCAAGTTTCTTTGGAAGCAAGACAAATTTGTTTGGAATATCATCATCCAAAAAGTTGACATAAAATTTACCAGAATAACCTTTGATCCAAGATTTCTTGAAATGTTCGGGCATACAAGAGGTTGTGAAAAAAGAATCCGTTTCAATCAATTTCAGTTTCTTTCCGAATCCAGAGAGATTTTCCAATTTCATGTTTAATTCGTATATTTTATTTTTCAATAAAAATTGGCTATCATCTGGATTAATTTTGCTACCATAATCGTATTCTTCTTTTTCAATCGACGGATCATCTTCGATTTCTTTTATTTTTTGTTCCAGTTTTTTAATTTTCTGATTGTTTCTTTCATCGACACGTTTTTGAAGCTCGATCAATTCTTTGACTTCTTTGTCAAAGGTTTTATCTAGACTTACCAAATATCTAATATTTTTTATGTTTTCGGATGAAAATCGTTTGATGTAATCCATTTTCACCTTTTTTACGTCTTCGCATACACATAATTCTTTCAAGATCAAAATTTCCTGATTCAAAAACTCTCGAATTTTATCAATGTTTTGGGCTCTGTAAGATTTAATATCTTTCAGATCTAATTTCGAATTTGTGAACGGGTCTTTAAAGACATACTCACCGTACGTTTCTTTTGATAACGTAAAATTGGTATCAGCAAAGTTTGTAAAGGGGTTCAAGTTTAGTACATCAATTTGCATTTGATAATCTTTCAGTTTTTCTTGTTCTTCTAATGATTTAGGAATTTTTGCGAGTTTTTCTTTGAGATCTTTGATATTTTTTGCAAATGTAGTTTTTAAATCCATTTCAAATTTTAATATCCAAACTTCCAAATCTTTTTCTTGTTCTTTTAATATTTTTAATGTATCAAACAATTTCTCTTTTTCACCATCATCGTCATCTTGAAGAATATCCAATTTCGTTTCCACATCTTTGATTTTTTGTTTTACACTTTTTAAATCCTTCTCTGAAATCTGTTTTTGAGAAAGTTCGATTTTGGTGTACCTTTCATTCTTTTTCAATTGGTCGGATGTCATGAAAGAATTTTCCAGTTCGTGGTATTTTTCAATTTCAAGTTTGTATTCTTGTTCTAGATCCAATTCAACAAGACAATCTTCATTCGATTTTTTACGAATAATCTCGTAAAATAAAAGTCTGCTGTATCTGGTTAAAGGACTTGAATTTATGTATTGGCGAATGAGTGTTTTAAAACAACTTTTCTTGACTTTTTGAAACAATTTGAAAAAAGATTGAATTGCTTCTGAAATTTTAATGTATTTATCAAGTTTTTCTGGAGTAATTTTATCCGACTCAAACAATAATTTCAAAATATTCGGCAATTTTTCACCAACTTTAAACTGTTCGAGAGACTCGACGCAGTTTTCGAGACGTTGAAGATATATCTCTGTTTTATCCGATGAATTTAAGAATAACATTGCATCAAGTATTTTAATTTCTTCTAATTTATACATTTCATACGCGTCAAGTTTCTCATCATCACTTTGCTTCTCTTCCGCTTTTTCGTTGATTTGTTCAATCATTAAAAGAATAACAGCCAATTCGCGCTTGTCTTTGGCTGTAGCCTTCTTTTTCTCGAGCATTTTGTCTCTTTCGGCTTCTAGCTCTTCCAACGGTTTTGTTTTCTTTACAAATTTACGTTTGACTTCCTCCTCTTTTTTATCGTCCAGATTAAAAACTTTTAATTTATTATACAATTCGACTTGTGTAAGCAAACCGCCTTTATTGTTAAAAATCGAAATGTTGTTATCCGTTGCTTTTTTCTGTAAGGCTTCCAACTTTGGTTTTTTTTCTTCTTTTACACCAATTCTTGAAGCAAATTCCTTTATTTGCTTTACATTCATTTTAGCGTATTTTTCCATGACTTTTTTCTTTTGTTTGCAAATTTCCAATTTTTTTTTTAACAATTCCAACTCCTTTTCATTTGTAGTCACTGAAATGGCGTATTCGATTTCCTCAATCTCTTCTTCATTTTTATCTTCTGGAACAATTGGAACAACGTTTGTTTCGTCCATTTTTATTAAAAGAAAAATTTATTTAACGCAATCTTTTAGTTAATTTTTATAGTTAAAAATTAAACAATGAATTCGTTTTCTTGAATATTTTAATTTCAGGTTCTCGTTCTTCCACATTTCCTTTGAATACAGATGGAGGTATCCTTTTAATTGCGTCAATGTCCATTTTCAAATCGAAAACACCAGTCCCAATTTTAGGCAATTTTCCAAGCATGATACTCGCCGAAACGCCATCTGTTGTCTCTTTCTCGCTGTTCAAACCTGCTTTCAAGAAATTTTCCAAACTTTCTTCGAATGACGCTTTTGACAGTGGACCCGAACCTACTTTTTTTTGTCCATAACGACTAATTGATATAATTGAACCTGTATATATCATCAAATCAACCAATAACTCAACGTGGCTTGAATTTACAAAAGTACCGTCGCTGGTAACAACATCCATGAATTCCTCTATTAAGAATTGTCGTGTTGCTTCAATCCCAAACACTCGATAAATTTCCCACATGTTATTGCACAAGGTTTGTTTTTTGTCGACGAGCGGATTTACAAACAAATCGTAGAGATTACTTCCTTCTGTTGTAATTACCCATTGTTCGTCTTTTTGGGTTTTACGTTTTTCAAAAAAAATTTCTTTGATTCCTGAAATACCCGTGATTTTCACATTTAATAATTGAGGTAAGATTTTATCTTCGATTGTAATCAATTGTTCAATTTCGTGTGGGATATCCTTGACCAAATCTTTTACCAACTCTACTTTATTTTTTTCTATTTCGACTTCTTCGATTTCATCATCTTTATCATCTTCCTTATCGTCATCTTTATCATCTTCCTTATCGTCATCTTTATCATCTTCCTTATCGTCATCTTTATCATCTTCTTTTTCGTCGTCCTCATTTTCCTTCTCTTCTTTTTCATCGTCGTCTACTTCACTGCAATTTTCATCTTTAAATTCGTCGATAAAGACATCAATGATTCCATAGGATTCGGGTTTATAGAGGATTGTTACGGGGTACATTTCTTCCACAGCTTTTTTGATTTCCTTCATTTTGATTTGGTATTCGTACAATATATCTAGATTGATGCTTAGACGTAACCTCCACCCTAAATTCTTGTCGATTTTGTACATGTCGCAAAATAAGTAGTGCCACTTTTCTAGTGGACCCTTTACCAATTCGTGGGATTTAACTAGTCTTTTTAGAGTGATTTCGGTAAAAGAGTTCCCGATGCGTTTTCTGATATCAAAAATTTCGTCGAACGATTCCGTCAGAAAAATGAGACAATTCACCATCTTTGGTTCTTTGGTGGCATTCAACAACTCACTGAATCGGGGAACTCCGGTAACAACTGTTTTAATAGTTAACCCTGCACTGTGGAAAGAATTTAAAGTGGTTTGCGTTTGGCGTTCGCCGATACTCTGGGCCGTGATGATGCCAACTGCCTCTCCGGCCTGGGTCAATGTTTTGTAATAACATTTGACGATTTCTTTTTTAAAAGTTTCATATATTTGTGGGTAAATCTGGATACTTTTTAAATCATTTCGTAACTTTTCTCGAATTCGACCTGCAATAGACTCTGCGACTTTTATTGGAATCGACCTGTTTAATGGTATTAAAGTGCATATTTCGTTTATTTGTTGCGTTGTTAGGAATTGTTTATTCATTTTTAATTTTCAGACTGATTTTAAAGAATAAATCAATTTTATAAATGAAATAATAATTGAAGCTATATAACCTTTATTAGTAGGGGGGTTAAGAAATTCTTAACCCCCCCCCCCTATATCCAAAACTTAACACCCCTTGATTATATAAAAGGGTATCATTTCAAATGATACCCTTGGAGGTAAACAAAACGAGGCTATATAACCTTTATTAGTAGGGGGTATATCCAAAACTTAGACCCCCCCCAAGGGGGGTATATCCAAAACTTAGACCCCCACTCCCTATTTTTACACATATAATTAACTATTGCAATAAAATTTTTTAGTAGCTAAAAAAAAATAATTCCCATTTAAAGATAACATGTAATAATAAAAATGAACTTTGAGATTGAAATTCATAATTTTGAAAATAAGGATGTACGAATTATTGGAACATATCAAGACCCTTGGTTTGCTGTAAAAGATATATGTTCTATTTTAGATTTATCAAATCCATCTTTAGCATTGAAAAATATTCCAGAAAAATGGAAAGGACTCAAAAATATCACAAGTACTTCTGGAAATCAAGAAATGCTTATTGTTAATGAATCTGGTCTTTACAAACTAATTATGCGTTCAAATAAACCCATTGCTGAGAAGTTTCAAGAATGGGTTTGCGAAGAAGTATTGCCATCGATTAGAAAAAAGGGAGAATTTGTATTGCAAGAATATAAAAAAAAATTAGACCAACAAAAATCTCTTTTAGAAGAACAGCAAAGTGTTGTAGACCAACAAAAATCTCTTTTAGAACAAAAAGATGATCGTATTAAAAAATTACAGCGAGAGACCCAAGTTATTGATGGAAAAAATGTTGTTTATTTGGCAACATCAGATGATTTAGAAAAAGATGGTATTTTTACAGTGGGAAAAGCGATTGATCTAAAGAATCGTTTGCAAGTTTACAATAACAACAAATTGCATAATTTCAAAATAGTAAAGTATTTTTCATGTAAATCTTTAAAATTGATGGATGCAATTGAACAGATTATCTTGGCTAAATTCAATAAATACAAAATTGTTAGTAAACGAGATGTTTTTCAGTTACCGGCAGGAAAAGATGTTTCTTTTTTCACAAAATCGTACGATTATCTATCAAAATATTGTGAAGATATTGAAGAGGGTATTGAATTAGAAGAACGTTCGGAAGAAGAGAAAAAAGAGATGATTGATGAAGTAAAAGAAGAGAAAAAAGAAGATAAATCAGAATTTAATAAAAAATATAGAGAAGAGCATCATGATGAAATTCTGGGCCGAGAAAAGTCCTTTCGTGAAAACAATAAAGAAGCTTTAAAAATTAGAAATAAAGAATACGTTCAGAATAATCCAGAAAAAGAAAAAATAAGAAAAGCCAAATATGCGAGTGAACATCAAGAAGAACGGAAAGAATACATGAAAGAGTATCGTGAAGAAAAGGCTGAAGAAATCGCAGAATCTAAAAAACGATACAATTTAGAACATAAAGAAGAAAATGAAAAGAGATGTGAATGTCCATGCGGATCGATTGTTAGTCGACAAAATCTCAAATCACATCTTGATACAGAGATTCATAAAATATTTTTAGAAACAGGTGAAACGTTACAAGATCAACGGAAAGAAGAAAGTGTCGAATGTGAGTGCGGTTTAATTGTATCAAAAAGGGGTTTAAAGAGACACGAAAAATCGAAACTTCATGTAAAGTTTACAAAAGATGGGATAAAGATTAAAATTTAAGAATAATAAAATGACAATATCTATTTAAAGACATACTTTAAATATAGAAATGCGTAAATAGTTCAGTGGTTAGAATCTCGGTTTTCCAAACCGAGGAGCAGGGTTCAATTCCCTGTTTACGCATATAAAAATCAATTGATTTTGATTTTTATTTCGTTGTCTTTTTTGATTTTTTCGACTTCTTTTTTGACTTTGATTTCGTAGTCTTTTTTGATTTTGTCGACTTCTTTTTCGACTTTGATTTTGTCAATTTCGTAAACATGAGTGGACAACCTATTGCGCCCTGTTCTTCAAATGAAGCCAATTGAAGCGGATCTTGTGGAAAACGTTTCTTTTCAAAAAGAGCGTATGCGTTAATACTTTCACCGATTTTGAAAAATAAAACTTGGGTATAATATCCTTCTTCTTCTTGTTGTCCAAGTTTTATTTTTATATTGAATAATTTATCTATTTCTGAAAGATTTTCAATAAATGCTTCTATAGTAAGAACGTGTTCAACTTCTATTGTATTTATTGGATTAGGGGGGGCAATTGTTTTAAGCCTTCCTAAATTATTGTCAAAATTATTATCTGTACTTCTGGTGATATAATCAAGTAAGAGAAATGGTCCAACTTGTCTTTTTCCGACAATTTGTAAACCGGTAAACATTTATTTAAAAAGAAAGAATTAATAAAATGGATAAATTTCCCGATTTATTTATCGAATCGTTTTGTGAAACTTTGGATGAGTACCATTTGAAAAAAATGCGTAAGAAAGTGTACTATCACATCTTGAAAAACAACCAAAATGATTTTTTCGATCTTGAATTATTTGACCGAAAATATGTAAAAAATATGAAAAAAACGGAGGAGTTATCTCAACTTATTATCTCAGAACTCGAATTACTTGGTTGGAAAACATTTGTCGGGTACGGTGGAACCGGTCTTTTTTTCTACGATAAAGAAAAACCTTTAAATGCATGGTAAACTTCAGTTTTGTCTTTAACGGTCTTTTATGCTTTCAAAAATGTGCTGTAATTTTTTTATTATTAGATAAATGGCTCAAATGATTAATCCGTTTGAAAATGCGTTCATGTTTAAAAATCTATTGTTTTTTATTAATAATCAAAGTTGTCGTGATGAATCGATAGTAAATTATTTGAAAAGCTTTAATTTTATTCCGCAAGATAATAATGGTCGAACAATTGTTGTAAATGGGAACGAGCTTTACTTTTTAGACATTGTTGAAAACATTTTCACGATTTATTCCATTGACGGGAAATATGTGGAGCTAACTGTATCTCTTTTGAACACATTTGTTGAAAGTATAGAGTTAATGATAAAGTCAAAGTATGCTTCTGTATCTCTCGCCAATTTTATTTCCTTCAAATTATGTTGTTATTTACCTGTCGATAAAAAAGTTCCGTTTGGTTTTGTGCAACAATCATTTTCAAATTCACTTGATTTATTTGGCAATTCTCTTCCACAGCCAGATATGGTTTTGTACACAAAGACGTTTGAATTTGATGATAAGTACAGTCTCAAGCGTTTATCGTTTGAACATCTTGTTGATTACTCTGAGATGATTCGCAAATTCGTTGCGATACCATCTGTACCTCAAACAAATTCAATGATTGTAAGTCCACCGACGATGCCGTTCTTTAAAAAATTTTAGGTTTTTTTATTTCGTTTTAGATCTTTTCGTTTTAGATCTTTTCGTTTTAGATCTTTTCGTTTTAGATTTCTTTAAACTCTTTGAGTTCTTCTTTAAACTCTTTGAGTTCTTTGAACTCTTCTTTTTAAACGCGCTTTTAGCAGAATCTAGCAATTTTAATGTACTAAATTGGTCTGAAAAATAGATACGAATATTTGTTGTTTTATCCATGGCATCTATCAAGCTTCTTTTTCCAAAATTATTGATTTCATTATCAGAAAGATCAAGTATTTCCAATGAAGACAATGCTAAATTAGCGGCCAAAGATCTCGCTCCCGAATCTCCAATTTCATTTTCATAAAGAAAAAGCTCTTTTAAATTAGACAGGGAAGAAGCCAAGACGGTTGCACCATAATCTCCAATCTTGTTATGAGATAGGTCGAGACTTGCCAATCCAAATAGTTTTACTTTGGTAAGAGCTTGTACACCTTCGTCGCCTATACCATTATGCGATATGTCAAGGATGCGTAAATGGTGCAATTTATCAACTATTGCTTCGCATCCAACTGGTCCCAAATTATTATGACTAATAATAAGCTTTAAAAGCGTTTTGTTTGTTCCAAGATATTCTGCCAAAACTTCACCATTAATTTGGTTATGACTGACATCAAGTGTAATCAATGTTTTATTTTTTCCAAGAGCTTTTGCGAGAGAAATTGCACCGAGATCTCCTATTTTATTGTTTCTGATACCGAGTGTTGTTAGAGACGTATTTTTTTCTAGCATTTCGGCTAAGCAGGTAGCACCCAAAAAACCCAAATCGTTATTACCGATGTCAAGGATTCGTAAATGGTCGATAGAATGAGAGAAAGTCACAACATCTCTTATTTTGTTCTTATTCAAATTAAGTTTTGGTATCTTTTTTGTTCTTAAAAGTTCAGATAAACTTCCTAAGTCTGTTAGTTTGTTGTTGGAAAGGTTGAGTAATGAAATTTTTTTTTGTAAAAGAGAATCTACCAATTCTTTAAATTTAAAACTAGTTAGGTCTAATCCTGAAAGATTAATTTCCGTATTTCTTAATTCTAAACTACTCATTTATTATTATTTTAATAATAAAATAATATGAAACGAATTTCGGTGGCAACGCTTTTGGTTATCGCATTCGCCGTTTCTTTAATGACACCTACACTGACTTTAATGTATCTTGGTACATCTTTCAAAACAAAAGAACTTAAAAATGACGATTGGAGAAGAAAGTGGTTGATTTTCTTTGCCTACTTTAATATTGTAACTCTTGGAATGTTTGCTCCTATTCAAAACTGGACGTGTGTATTGTCTGTAATGAGTTCTACCATTATTTTATGTTATTTGGGGACGAGTTTTGGTGACAAAAAAATCATCAATCCGGATGATTGGGAGCGGAGATGGCTTATTATCATGGCTTATGTTGAAATTGTGGTGGTTGGACTTATTTTATTGACGTTGGTGGGTACATTGTCTTTTATTGGCGTTGATTCAATCATGAATAAATTATAATTTTAGTAATAAATGAAAGCAATTTGCATTTTACCAAATCACGGAAGAGTTATTTTTAGTCAATCTTCATCTGTAAAAGTTGAATTTGATTTGACACACTTTGGTCCAAACGAAACTCATGCGATACATATACACGAATTCGGGGATTTATCTGATGGGTGTAAGACTCTTGGTCTGCATTACAATCCGGAAAATGTAAACCATGGTTGTTATTCACATGACACGGTACGACATTCTGGTGATTTGATCAACAATTTCAAAACGGATAAAGATGGAAATTTTAAATTTGAATACAATGACGATTTATTAGCAGTCAATGATATTTTAGGAAGATCGGTTGTTATTCACGAAGGAATCGATGATTGTGGGCACGGAAAAGATAAGGAAAGTTTGATCTCTGGAAATGCCGGAAAACGAATTGTGTGTGGAGTAATCGGAAGAATGATGAATTTAAAAAAATAATCTGATATAAAAATGGATTCAGAGGCTGTACCAGAAGTCGTACAGGTTGTGTCAGAAGTCGTAGAGGATGTGTCAGAAGTCGTACAGGTTGTAGAAGTCGTAGAGGATGTAGAAGTCGTAGAAGTCGTAGAGGTAGTAGAAGTCGTAGAGGTAGTAGAAGTCGTACAGGTTGTGTCAGAAGTCGTAGAAGTCGTAGAAGTCGTAGAAGTCGTAGAAGTCGTAGAAGTCGTAGAAGTCGTAGAAGTCGTAGAAGTCGTAGAAGTCGTAGAAGTCGTAGAAGTCGTAGAAGTCGTAGAAGT
>Ga0114951_10005509_pt1 | contig 11646 bp, 5 predicted proteins | sample AM7aDNAmetaG_FD_88677 | JGI IMG/M metagenome (GOLD analysis project Ga0114951, IMG submission 88677) | Freshwater microbial communities from Finland to study Microbial Dark Matter (Phase II) - AM7a DNA metaG | ecosystem: Environmental > Aquatic > Freshwater > Lake | place: Finland: Lake Alinen... | reverse complement strand
GTAGACGGCGGTGTTTGGTTGAGAATACCAGATGAATGTAAACAGCCGATAAAGATTGCGGCATACCTTGGCAGCATGACTGCGGCCCCATGAAGGAGGCAACTTTCTTTTGGCGTGCCCACACCCGCTCCAAACAAGAGTCTCGGCCGTCAGGCCAGCAGCCATTGACGAGCAAACTACAGCTTTAAGGTGGCTGCTGAATCCTTCCTTCAGGCCTTAGCGCCACCCGCTAAAGCGGGCGCGGCGGGCGCGAAACCAGATGCCGTAGGGGGCTATCAGTTAATGAGATTGCAATACCTGCCTGCCGCCACGGCGCAGTTGGGCTGCCATCGCGAAGCGATGGCGTGCTGGTAGCCGTGTGGCTTCAGCCCACGGGGAGGTGGTGGTTTGGAGCACGGTCCAGATGCTAATAAACCGAAATAAAGTTCTGTTGATTTGCAGCCACTTACAACAATTCAGTGAAATAATTTCACCCCCCAACCACACCTTGCCGGCGGTCCAATAACGTTAACGGTACGCGTAACTACGCACCCATCAACCACTTTCCGCCAACACTATTTTCACAGAACGGCTCCCCTATATATGGAGAGGCGCATTTATTTGGAGCCATGTCTTCGGCGGTGTGAGGGTGGCCGCGTTCGTAAGCCTTGGGAAAGATGTGGCAAATCGCCCTGCGCCGCATGTGCGGGGGCGACTAATCTGCGGGATAAAGCGGCTTCTGGGCACAAACGCATCCGCCAGATCAGGAGATGTTGCCGCTGTGCCAATAAAAGGATTAGTTACTGCGAGCGAACGCGGTAGAAACGGCCGGGATAGTTTGTCCAATTCGGATCGCTGAAGGAAATGGAGCCGCCGGTCAGGGTGTTGGTGTAAATCGGCAACCATACCGGGTTGGCGAGCGCGGTGCAGGCTTCCACCACAACCTGCTGATTGCTGTTGCCAGTGATGTTGAATCCGAACTGATTGGAATGCGCGCCAAAGGTGTTGCCGGGAAGCTGCAGGCCAAGCGAACTGGACGGACTCCAGAGGGCGGTGGGAATGCCGCCCATGTCGGGACTCATAGGGCTCATCCCGCCGATGTAGGAACCCCACCCAATGGTGCCGGCCAGGTAATAGGCGATCGCCGCATTGTCACCATTAAAGACAAACATGCCGCTGGGTGCATTGCCGAGAAAGTAAACTGCTTTCAGACTGGTGCACCAGCCGAACGCATTGAAGCCAAAACTAACGACACTGGCAGGAATGGTAACATTTGTCAGACCAGAGCAGGAGTTGAACGCCATGTTGCCGATGCTGGTGACGCCGTTGGGCAGCGTAACGCTGGCTAGATTGATGCAGTTTTCGAACATGCCAAAGCCGATGCTGGTCATGCTGTTGGGGATGGTGATGCCAGTCAGGCTGGTGCACCCGCTAAACGCCCAATTGCCAATGGCGGCAACACTGTTGGGAATTGTTATCTGGGTCAAACCGCCGCACCCGGCGAAAGCATTATCCGCGATGCTGGTGCAGCGGTTGGTAATGGCATAGGTTCCGGTCTTGCCGACCGGACAGAGGAAGAGCGTGGTCTGGCTTTTATTGAACAGGATTCCCATTTCGCTGCTGTAGGCGGGATTATCGGCAACCACATTGATGGCCGTCAGGCTGGCGCAATTGCCGAACGCGTTCAGGCCGATGTTGGTGACACTATTGGGGATGGTGACACTGGTCAGGCTGCCGCAGCCATTAAAGGCGCTATTCCCGAGGCTGATGACGCTATCGGGAATGATGACGCTGCCCAGGTTGGGGCAGTAGTTGAACGCACTATCGCCAATACTGAGGACCCCTTTGGGGATGGTGATGCTGGTCAAGCTGCTGCAGGAACTAAATGCCATGGCGCCAAGATTGGTAATGCTGTTTGGGATGACGACATTGGTCAGGCTGCCGCAGTTCTCAAACGCATTATCGCTGAGGTTCTTAATACTGCTGGGGATCGTGACGCTCGTCAGGCCGGCGCACGAGGAAAAGGCTCCGTTGCCGAGGGCGGTGACCCGGTTGGAAATCGTGTAGCTTCCGGCCAAGCCTATGGGATATTGGATGAGCGTAGTCAGGGTCTTATTGAACAAGATTCCGGCCTCACTGGCGTAAACAGGATTACCACTGACCACGGTTATGGCTGACAGGCTGGCGCAGGAACTGAAGGCGGGGCTGCCAAGATTGGTAACGCTGCTGCCTATCACCACATTGCTCAGGCTGCTGCAATAATTAAACGCATAGGCGTCAATGCTGGTAACGCTGCTGGGAATCGTGACGCGCGTCAGGTTGGAGCTGGAGTAGAACGCATAGCCAGCAACGCTGGTCACCGGCAGCCCGCTGATCGAATCAGGAATAATCACCGCACCACCCGGCCCCTTGTAACCGGAGATGGTGATGCTTGCCCCGTTGGTGAAGTAATCAAAGTCGGCGGCCGGGCTTGATAATGTCACGGTCAACACTGCGCCAGTGCTCACGCGGCCAAAGAGATTGGTCACCACCACCAGGTAATTGCCCGCGTCCTGCAGCTTGATATTGTTCAGGGTCAATGTGGCCGTGGCAGCTCCCAAAATGGCCCCGGTGTCCAGCAGGTTGGTGCCATCCTTGCTCCATTGATAGGTCAGTTGGGCGGCGCCGGTTGCCGTCACGCTGAAGGTCGCGGTCGAATCCACGCTGTCGGTGCGGTTCTGAGGGGCCACGGATATTCGCGGATATGCAGGCACAAGCGGCCGCCCGCCATAAGTTGATTCCACCCACCCGGAGGTGACTGGCAGGTAATAGATCGTCACGGGAGTAACATCGAAAGCGTCCCAGCCAGGGCTTGGAGCATTGCCCGGGAGGCAGAGCCCCGCCAGGGCATAGCAGTAGGCGAAGCTTTGTTCGCCGATGCTGGTGACGCTGGATGGGGCGGTGATGTTGGTCAGGCTGGCGCAGTCATAGAACGCGGCATCGCCGATGCTGGTGACGCCGCCGGGGATGGTGTAACTTCCGGCCAGGCCCGCCGGAAATTGAACGAGCGTGTTCTTGCTTTTATTGAACAAGACCCCTCCCACGCTGCAATAGGCCGGATTGTTGGTATCCACGTTGATGGCGGTCAGGCTGGCACAGGGGCCGAAGGCAAATTTGGCAAGGTTGGTGACGCTGGCGGGGAGCGTCACACTGGTCAGGCGGTAGCAGTCGAAGAAACCACAATAGCCGATGCTGGCAACCTTGGTGCCGATGGTTATGGTGGTCAGGCCGCAATTGTCGAACGCCAAGTCGCTGATGCTGGTAACGCTGTCGGGAATCGTGACGTGAGTCAGATAGAGGCAGTAGGCGAATGCAGCGTATCCGACGCTGGTAACGCTGCCGGGAATGGCATAGGTTCCGGCCTTGCCCGTCGGACACTGAATGACTGTGTTCGTGCCCTTGTCGAACAACACCCCATCCATGCTGCAATAGGCCGGATTGTTGGTAGCCACGTTGATTGCCACCAGGCTGCTGGCATAAGAATTGATGCAGGAGAATGCCCTGGAACCGATGCTGGTCAGGCTGGCGGGAACCGTGATGCTGCTCAGGCTGGAGCAGCCATAGAAGGCGTATTCGCCGACGCTGGTGAGGCTGGTCCCGAGCGTGAGGTTGGTTAAGCCGTAGCACCACTGGAATGCTGAAGCACCGATGCTGGTCATGTTGGTGCCGAGCGTAAGGCTGGTAATGCTGGTTTTGTTCTGGAAGGCACCGCCGCCAATACTCGTGACCGGCAGGCCATTGGTCACACCGGGGACGACCATTATATCAGGGACAACTACCGCACCCCCGTCACCGGTGTAACCGGTGATGATGACATTGCCGCCATTAGTTACGTAATTGAATTGGGCGTGCACCACAGCCGGCAGCAATAGAAACAGGCAGGCTGATAACAGGAAACTGGTTCGGGGGCACCTGCAGTTACTTAGTGCTGCACGGGTGAAGGAGAATTTGTTGTTTATCTTCACACTCATATTGAGGTTATCTTATCAGTGAGAAAGTGGGCATGCAAGGGCTGTTTTTGTTTATTCCAGGGCATGGCGAGCACCCTCCTCACCTGTCCCCGCTCCTGCAACGCTTACAAATCCAACGAGTGGGCCACTGTCCGCTTGGCGGTGAAGTAAGCAGCTTGCAAGGGTTTCGGAAGGGCGAGACCGGTGTGCCTCTGCTTTCACGCGACCACCTCAGTTCCGTTGAAGGCTGGCTCTATGTGGCGGCGGCACGGAGGCTGTGGAGCCGGCGCGTCGTTGGCCCTGCCAGGGTCTGCTGACCCCGAGGGCAGAACTGGGGTGCAGCATCGTTTTGTCCTTCTTGGCTGGCTGGGGCGGCGCTTTGGGTCCGCCTTTGGCCGCCAAACAAAGGGCTAGAATCAGCAAGCAACTGAATAAACCAGAAGCTAGCAACAGCACAATCACAACGAGAGTCATCGTGCAGCCTCAGCTTTCTCTTGCTATGCGCTCAAGATTCATCTGACATCCACAGTAGTCCCTGGGGGCTTGCATCAACCACAACCATTCAACGAACGTGGTGTTTTCTGCAGTAAACGGAAGGTAATTCACAGGGAGCCTATTCGGTCGGGATCGCGCAGTGCTTTGGGAGCGCTTCCCGCACTTAACAGCTACCAAGCCAGCTCGGGCGTCGCGGAGTCCGCTGTCATAGCTGATGGCAGGCGCCAGACGTGGTCGCCACGCTGGGTGGTGAAGTAAATGCGGGATTCGGAAGCCTCCCGCGCGTTGCCGTCGGCCCACAAGGCGTAGAAATCCGGGTGGGCATTGAGCGGGCGGCGGGCATAGGTGTGGTTGCGCGGGCTGTCGCGCGTGAGTTGCTTGACGCGCTTCCAGGTGGCGCCTTGATCTGCGCTCGTCCACATGACCATCTCCCCGCCAGGATTGTAGGGCTGCGGCCCAAGCTCGGTTGGGGCGATGACGCGCCAGGTCCCGTCGGGTTCGATGTACAGGGAGCCGTGGTCGTAATTGTTGCCCGAGGTGGTAAATGGACGAATCGTCCATTCCTTGCCGGTCCAGCGCGCGGTCTTCCATTCGCGCGGGCCGTTCTCAGGACCCGGCTCGAAGCCCTTGCTGGTGAGGAACAGGATGACCGGGCGGCCCTGGGCGTCGAAGTTCAGGTCTTTGAGGTAGACGAGCTGCCCGGCTTTGCGTGAGTCATAGACTAGCGCGGCGTTGGGGACGTTGGTAATCGGCGTCCGGACGGGTTTGCCCTCGCCGTTGCGCCAAGTGCGGCCGAAGTCCGGAGTTTCCAGGTAGTAGAGATTGGCCCGGGCATTCAGGCCGATTGGCTTGGGGTGGTAGTCGAAGGCTGTAGCGACCCGCGTTCCCGTGCGCCAGCTAATCTGGTAATCGCCCATCTCAATCTTGGCCAGCTTATGGGGCTCACTCCAGTCGTGGCCATCGGCGCTGGTCATCCAGTAGAGGTTGCGCCCGTCGGCATACCGAGTGTGCAAGAACAGGAAGCCCTGGCCAGGGATATACCAGGGCTCGGTGTAGGAGAAGTTGGTCTGCAGCACGCGTTCGAACTCCTCTACCGAGTAAGGCTGCTTGCTGCGGTGGATGTAGGAAGGCCGGGCGGTGCCGTGCGACGAGGAGAAGATCCAGATGTGGCCGGCGTCGTCGATAGAGAGGGTGGGATTGTCGTGCGCGTCGCTGGTGTGCTTGTTCAGGAGAATGGTGGGGCGGGGCACCTTGCCGGTGGCGTGGTCAAAGTAGGAAACCAGGTGCAGCAGTTCCTGTTTGCCCTTGCCTTCGCGCGCGGTTGTGCCGCCGTAGCAGAAGAAGGTCTTGTTGGCCTGGGTGCTATAGATGGCGATGGGGACATGCTGCTGGGGATAGGTAGCCATCCCGCCGCTGTACTTGAATTTGTATTCGTCCTTCGTGGCCTGGTTGTAATACCAAATGCCGCGATACCCGTCGTCTTTGGGCTGGGGGGCGGCGGAGCAAATCGGCATCGCTGCCCACGCTGACAGGACCGCTGCCGCGATTGTTCGCATGGCTGGGGTTCAGAAGCGGAATCTCAATCCGGCCTGGACATAAGGGCTCGGATCGAACTTCACCGTCTCGTGCACGCGGGTGTAGTGGATTTGCCGCCCGAGCGAGTATCCGCCTTCGAGGTTGGCGAAAACGCGCCGGATGAGCTGATATTCCACGCCCACGCCCAGATGAAAATCCCAGTAGGTTGCCAGCGCGCGATTGAATTGAGGCAGACCGGTCCGGCTGGCCATCTGGTTGTCGGTGCGGAAGGTGGCTCCGTTGAGCCCGCCACCCGCGAAGAGGCTCAGTCGGGGAGCGGCCCGGTAGATTATGCCCGGCTTGGGGAACATAAGATTGAGGGTCAGGTTCGTGCGGATGTCCCAACGCGCGCCGATGGCGGGAAAGACTACGACGTCCGTGTCCGGATTGACGGCAGCGCCGAATGAGAGCAAGAGGTTGGGCCGGACTCGATAGGCGGCGTTCACCATGGCCACGATGCCCAGGTCGTTGCTTTCGATGTCTTGAAGCGCATAAAGCACAGGGCCCAGGCTGGCTGCGAACGTCCATTGCTCGTTAAGGCGTAGTCCAAGGCCGGCGTTGAAGCGGAGGGTGTTTATTTGATCGGGGACCGGCGCCCCGACGACCGAGTTCATCCAAATATTCTCCGACCCTATGCCCAGCGGCACATACCAACGGTCCGTTAGCGGAATCTCCCCGGTTACTGCCAGGTGGAAGGTTTCAGCCTCCGAATGCCCTTTGGTGCCGTAGTACTTCACGTCCCCGGCGGCGACATAGGAGTAATCCAGAAACCCGGCCAGCCTCAGTCGGTTGGTCGTGGCGCTGCTCCACAGAAAATCCTGCTTGAACGCGCCTGCCGAAGCGGCTGGGGCGGGCGGATTGTTCTGGGCCGCCAGCGAACCACTCAGGCAGGCCAAAATCGCCGGGATAAGCGCCCAGGTAATGCGGCCGGCCTTCCCCAGGAGGGAATTCGCCAGCCAATTGGAGTGAGGAGTCATCGCTCTCATATTCATGCGTATTAACCAGCGCTGTCGCGCCGCTAACGCTTAGCAAGTCCGCGCACGCGGGTCAATCTCGGTATTGGCGTGACATTCAGACCTTGCGGGTCGTGCGTAAATACATAGCCTCACGGGATGAATTTAACCGACATTCTCAGCAACGAAGAGCTGCGGCAGCACGAATTCCCGGTGACCCGGGACAAGATCTTCCTCGCGCACGCAGGGGATTGCCCGCTGCCGCGGCGCGTGTCTGAAGCAGTGGCCAGCTACGTCCGCCAAGCCACCACGGGCGACCAGGAGAAGTTCGCCTATCCGGCCATCCTGGAAACCGGCCGCAAGCTGGGGGCGCAACTGCTTAATTGCAAACCGGAAGAAGTGGCTTTCGTGGGGCCGACCTCCCTGGCGCTGAGTTTCCTGGCCAGCGGGCTGAAGCTGCGGAAAGGGGACAATATCCTGGTGTATTTTGATGATTACCCGTCGAACGTCTATCCATGGATGGCGCTGGCCGAGCAAGGGGTGGAGGTGCGCTTGATGAATACGCGTGGGCTGGGGCTGATCCGGACCAAGGATGTCATGGGACAGGTGGATGAAAACACCCGGCTGGTGGCGCTGGCCTCGTGCCACTTCATCAGCGGGTACCGGATTGATATCCAGGCCATCGGCAAATACCTGCGCGACCGGCACATCCTTTTCTGCCTCGATAGCATCCAAACGCTCGGAGCCTTCCCGACGACGGTCGAGGCCGTGGATCTGCTGGCGGCGGACGCGCATAAGTGGCTGCTCGGCCCCTGCGGGGCGGGGTTGATGTACGTGCGGAGTTCGGTGCAGGGAATGATCAACCCTCCCATCTACGGGTGGAACAACGTTCGCTGCCCCGACTTCGTTGCCCAGGAGCAAATCGTCTTGCGCACCGGGTCGCAGAAGTATGAGGCGGGCACCCACAACCTGCTTGGGATCGTGGGGCTGGTAACCGCGATGGAACTGCTCCTGGAAGTAGGAGTGGAGAACATCGCGCGGGAGCTGCTTAGAAAGCGCGCCCTTCTGGTGCCGGCCTTGCAGGCGAAAGGGTTAACCGTCTTGCAAGCCGATGCGCCGGCGGAGAACGCCAGCGGCATCGTGTCGTTCCACCGGCCAGGGGCGGACCTGGCTGAACTGCACCAGAAACTCACCGACGCGGGCGTGGTGACGTCGTTGAGGGTGGATCGAGCGGGGCAGAAGTACATCCGTCTGTCGCCGCACTTCTACAACACGGACGCGGAGCTGGAGCGGGTGCTGGAGTTGGTTACATGAGCCCTGAGCCTCTGAGGTAACTCGGGCAACGAGGCAACCCATTTAACTGAAAAGTTATGCGTCCGGCAGATATACAGCAGATCGGCGAGGAGCTGGCCATCAAATGGGATGACGGCAGCGAGAGTTTTGTTTCCCTCGAGAAGTTGCGCCGGTGTTGTCCGTGCGCCGGATGCAAAGGAGAAGTGGACATCATGGGGAACCTTTACAAGAACCCGGAGCAGCCGCTCTCTCCGTCGGCGTTCCGGCTGCTGCGGGTCGATAGTGTGGGGACTTATGGGCTGCAGCCGGTCTGGGCAGACGGGCATGCGACGGGCATTTACTCTTTCGATTATCTCCGGCGAGCAACCGGGGCGGGGGAGAGCCAAGCGGCAGGACCTTCTGCCGGCTGATCTGGTCGCTCCCCGGAACACCGGAAAGAGCAGCGGCGCATTGTTGAAGAATGCGCCGCTGACAGTCGGCCAAAGCACTAGTGCCAAGTTACGGAGCCACGTGCACGCGATAGAAGCGAACCGCGCCGCCGCTCGTGTCGTGAAGTTGCATATCGGCCCCGCTGCCGGTGACAGTGGAGACCTGTGTCCAAATTGGACCAAAGAGGCTGGTGGAGCGTTCGATGACGTAATGCTTGCCGGAGACGCTGGGCCAGCGGATCACGCAGTCCTGCCCTTGCGTGGCACCGACCCGGTCGGTCGAAACGCGCAAGTGAGAACTCCCATCGGTGGGGTCGGTGCCGGCGATGTACTCATGCCAGTTGCTCGCGCCGTCGCCGTCCGCATCAGCCGAAGCTTGGGAGAGGACATTATTCACCGTGCCGAAGTAACGCAGCCGCCAGGAGTCCGGGATGCCATCGCCGTAGATTGAGCTGGAACGGTCGGACAGCAGAATCAGGCCGGTGAGGGTCTGGCTGGGAAAAGCGGCGATGCCGTTGGGCGAGGCCGACGCATGGTCGAAGTGAATGGCGTAGGCGGCGCTGCTCGGGGCGTTGGCGGGGATAATCACAGTCAAGGTGCCCAGGGTGGCGGTGCCGGTCAACCCGGCGATGGAACTGTTGAGCCAGGTGCCCGCGTAGTTGCCGTTGCCAATTGAGGAAGACATGGCGGCATTGCCCAGAGCCGCGTTCGGCTTGAACTGAACCGGGCTGGTGAGTGCCGGGGAACCATCCAACGGCTCAATGCTCAGGTTGAGCATCAGCACCCGCAGGGGATAGTCGCCGAAGATCTTGGCCGTGATGGGAATCTGGACCGTTTGGCCGGCTGTGGCGGTGAAGTCTGCGGCGGCAAAGTTGACCGATGGCGGATTGGTCTGGAACGAAACGCTCAGCTTTGGCTGCAGCGGGGCGGCGGCCTGAAGGTGAGGTTGGGGATACAGCGCCTCGGCCTCCAGCACGCCGTTGGTCCAGAAACGACGATACCAGGTCAGGCTCGGATCCAGCGAGCGGCGGAACGTGACATAGACGTCGCAAACGTCCAGGAGCACTTGGGGGCTGTTGCCGAAAGCGATCTGGTTGATCAGGGTGTCGTTGCCATCGAAAAGGCCATTCTGTTGGGCAAGGGTCAGGGGGCCCGAATTGGTTAAGTAGCCGGTAACCGGGTCAACCCCGCCAAAACCGCCGCAGGAATCCATGCTGTCATAGAAGTCGCTGTGCGCGGGCGGATAGTTGAATTTGTAGACGGCCGACTGGAATACCTGCATCACGTCACTGTTGTCCAGGTTGGTGTTACCGTAATCACCGGCGTTGTACCAGCGGAAGGGAGCGCAATCCCCGGCGATGTACTTCCGCTGACCGGCGGTGACAACCTTGATGGCGTTAATGGTGCCACCACCCAGCGAGCCGTTGGTCGGTGTAGCGATGTACACATCCGAGCCTGGAGTGCCAATGCCATCGGAGGTTGCCGAAGGGCGGCCAATCTGGATTTGATAGGTGCTGCCGGGCGCGGCGGTCGGCGGCACCAGGAAGGCATACCCACCCACAACCACCTTGCCCATCGCGGGCGTGAACATTGTGTCGTGGGCCTGCGAGAATGAAATCAGGTCTTGTTTGGTGGTGTCATAAAGGTTGGTTTGGGTCAACCGCTCAAGCCAGCCAATCCCGAGGAGGTTGTTGGCCGCGTTTGTGACCATCATGTTAACATAGCGCGCCCCTTCCCAGTTAGTGACTGCCCACGCCGGAGGCGGGGCGCTGGCGTAAGCGATATACATGAAGGGCGGAATTCGCTCATACACCACCGGGGTGGTGTTAGGGATGGGCTTCTCCAGCAGGGATTGAAAACTGTAGGTTCCGGGCAGCAAGCTGGGACCCGGGTTGGGGCCGCCATTGGTGACGGTCAAATTGAACTGGAGACTGTAGATGTGTATGCCTGCAACGGGGCTCAGCGTTACCGGCGCATAGAAGAACTGGCCGGGCGAGGCGACGAACTCGCTGGAAGCCTCCCCGGACGCAAAGCCGAAGCTCATGCTGTTAGGCACAAAACTGGCCGAGGAGAAGAATGCCGTGACAATATCGCTATTCTGGTAATTGGCGCGGTAGGCGCGGATCTTGAAGGTCAAATTGGTGCTGGCGTTGAGCGACAGGCTGACCCCGTTGGTAATTGGCCCAACGCTGTTCGTGCTGGTCGGGCTGGGGTCGGAACCGTCGATGGTGTACCACATCTGCGCATTGGTCGTTACGTCCGAAACGGTGAACAACGCCGCGTTGTTTCCCGCGACCACCGGGTTGGCGGTCTTAAACTGAAAGCGGGCGGAGACCACATAGCTGCTTTGCCGTCCGGACGCGAATCCAATCGCCTTAACCGTCACATCCGGCTGGGGTATCACGATCGAGGGCTGCACCTGACTGTAGACCATGCCGTCAAAGTAGGTTGGTGGGGTGCCCCCGTTGCTGGCATCCGGATTGGGAATATTGCTGCCCGTTGCCCCCGAGTTGTAATGGACTTCGGCGCCGTCGCTGCCGGCAATGGCGATGGTGACGTCATTGTTAAAGACCGACGACGTATTGATCCCTTTGAGCACCGAGACCACTACGGCAGGAGGTATAGTAAAGTCTACCCAGCCGATCGAGGGAGAGGGAACCGGCGGCGGCGGCGCCGGCGGCGGAGGAAGGGGAGGGAGATTCGCGCCATTCACCTTGCGGATCAAATGATAATAATCTTCCGTGACATAGACGGTGCCGGCAGAGTCATTGGCAAACAGGACGCCTGCGGGGAGCCTCGCCTCGACATCGCCCAGGGCATCAGGCACGACGACATTGCCGTCCCGCCAGCCAGGCCAGGCGCCATACCAGAGGCTGGAGCTGACGCCGTAGAGATTGGTAACGGTGCCAACGGAGTTGACCACTTTGACGCGGT
>Ga0114951_10005508_pt1 | contig 11647 bp, 10 predicted proteins | sample AM7aDNAmetaG_FD_88677 | JGI IMG/M metagenome (GOLD analysis project Ga0114951, IMG submission 88677) | Freshwater microbial communities from Finland to study Microbial Dark Matter (Phase II) - AM7a DNA metaG | ecosystem: Environmental > Aquatic > Freshwater > Lake | place: Finland: Lake Alinen... | reverse complement strand
GCAATCAAGAGGGTTGAAAGAATCATGAATAACACCCCTCGCAAGAAACTTTGTTTCAAAACACCTTTACAGGTGTTTAATGCGGGTGTTGCACTTCCACATTGAATGTTGCACCTTATAAACTTTTTTATGTTTTACTTTTTCTTCTTATCCTCATCCTTCATAGCGTTCTTAAAGCTCTTAATACTCTTTCCGAGCTGGGACCCTATCTCGGGAAGGCGGCCTGCCCCAAAAAGCAGCAACGCGATGATCAGTATAACAATAAGTTCCGGGAATCCTATACTAGGCATTTTTTCCTCACTTGACCAGAAAATACTTTTTAGTGATTCCGCAGATTAATGCAAATTCGAGCAAGTGCGCCCTTCTCTTTTGAGTGCTACAAGCATAAAAAGGCTTAATCCATCTCCTTCTCAACGCTTTAATCCGCGTAATCTCTCTTTCTAATCCGTGTAATTCTATAGATTCTTAACAAACTTTTGGACGCGTTCCACCGCTTTTTTGATATTCTCTTCTGAATTAGCGAAGCAGAACCTCACGTACCCTTCTCCGCTCTCGCCGAAAGAAGAACCGTTAACAGCCGAAACCCCCGCCTCTTTTATCATCTTCAGCACGAAATCCTCGGATTTCATATTGAGCTTTTTGATATTTGCGAAGACATAAAACGCGCCCTCGGGTACCAGGCAGGAGATCTTTCCTGTCGCATTTAGCCCGTCAGCGAGCAGTTTCCCCCTCTTCTTGAATTCTCCGACCATCTTTTCCACGCACTGCTGCGGCCCGGTGATGGCTGCCACAGCGGCTTTCTGGACAATGGAGCTTACGTGTGTTATGGAGTACAGGCTGACTTTCCGAAGCGGAGCCATAATCTCTTTGTTTGCCGCGCAGTAGCCGAGTCTCCAGCCGGTCATCGCGTAGGTCTTGCTGAGCGTGAACTGGCTGATGGCCAGGTCTCTCATTCCGGGAAGAGAGGCAATGCTGATATGCTTTGAGTTTCCAAGGATAAGTTTTTCGTAGGATTCATCGGAGAGCACAAAAATGCCGTGTTTTTTCGCTATTTCCGCGATTCCGCGGATATTCTCTTCGGACATTACTCCGCCCGTCGGATTGTTGGGAGAGTTCAGACAGATACACTTTGTCTTTGAGGTTATCTTCTTCTCCACTTCCGCGGGAAGCATATTGAACTTGTCTGATTCTTTTATGGTAACAAGCACCGGTTTCGCCTCAAGTATCGCAAGAATGCCGAGATACACGGGCCATACCGGGTCGGACACGATGACCTCGTCTCCGGGATTGATTATCGCCTGCAGTCCGGAATAGATGGCTCCAACCCCTCCCGCCGTTACCGTTATTTCGGTCTCAGGGTCGTACTCCATTCCGTTGTCCTTCTTGAGCTTTGCGGCAATCGCTTTGCGGAGTTCCATAATGCCGGGGCCGACCGTGTAGTGGCTGAAGCCGTCGTTAATGGCCTTTATGGCCGCGTCCTTGATATGCTTGGGAGTGTCGAAATCCGGCTCGCCGAGGTCAAACCTTATTACATCGGGCATTGTAGCCACCGAATCGGCGATTTTCCTTATGCCTGACATCGGCGCGTTCACTACATTCAGGTTCATTTTGCTCTTAACATCCATTTACTCCGCTCCTTCGGTCATTTTCTGTTCCATGATAATTTTAGCAAACCGCCTGCTTTCTTTCAAATGGTTTCATTTCAATACTCTCTGCGTATCACGAAAGAAGCTATCTCCTTCAGCGCCAGCTTGAACTCGTTATCCGGCAGTTTCCTCAGAGACCTTATCGCCCCATCCGTGTATTTCATGGCCGTTTTGTAGGAAAGAGTTATACAGTCATACCGCGTGAGGATTGCCTTTACTTCCCGCATGGTATTTTCCGTGCCGTGTTTTTTTTGTTTTAGTTCAACTATTATCTGCGCCATTCTTTTCCTGTCGGCCGTTCCGGCCTTCTTCAGCGCGTAGATTATTGGCAGCGTTATCTTGCCTTCTGCAAGGTCCGAGAGGACAGGTTTGCCGAACTCCCTCACCTCGGCGGTATAATCGAGGATATCATCCACTATCTGAAACGCAATACCGAGGTTTTTCCCGTAACTTCTCAGAGCGCGTATACTGGCTGCCGGCGCTCCCGCGGCAACACCGCCAATCTCGCTGCAGGCCTCAAAAAGAGCCGCGGTCTTCTTCAGCACAAGCCCGATATACTTATTCTCAGTCATCCTTGCATTGTAGGAGTTGACAACATCCTCTATTTCTCCCTCGCAGATAAGCGTGGTTGCCCGGGAGATGAGTTTTATGACCTCGAAATTTTGCGTCTCCGAGACAATCTGTGAGGAAAAAGTGGATAGTAAATCTCCCACCAGCACGGCGGTTTTGTCGCCCATAGAGGCGTTCAGCGTCCTTTTACCCCTTCTGAGTCTCGCGCCTTCTATCACGTCGTCGTGAAGCAAACTCGCGGCGTGAAGCAGTTCCACGACCGTGGCGGAATCAACGGCCGTCTTCAGCGTGCCGTTGCCTTTGAGTCCTTTGAAAAGTCTGTAGGAAAGCAGCAGGAGAGAAGGCCTTATGCGCTTGCCGCCGTTAAGTATCAAGCCTCTCACGCCGGGAAGAATACCTTCCGTTTTATTAGCGTAAAAACCAAGCTTTTTCTCGACGAGCCTCAGGTCTTCTTTTATCCTTCCCGGTATGAGCAGCATCAGGCGGGCCTTTTAACCGGCATCAGGGCTGTCTTTTTCTTCATAGACATATTTCAAAGCCCTCCCGAAACGGCAAGCAGCAAATCACAAATAAAACAAACTACAAAATAAACTTTTAAACTACTTTATGATGCAAATGCCGAAGAAAACCCCGGGCGTGAGCCCGTGGGATGTCCGCCAAAGGCGGATCCGCCTTCGGCGGAAATTCGGCATGAATGATAATAAATATCACAACTCATCAGAAACCCCGAGCGTAAGCTCGGGGAGTTTCATTATTTTGCCTTTTGGCGTTTATTTGGTATTCAATCATGTTTTGCTTCGAATTTCTTGCTTCGAATTTCGAATTTTATCTTTTGGCGCCTTAATTCAACAACTTCTTTATTTCGCTCATAAACTCGCTTATGTCTTTAAACTGCCGGTAGACGGAAGCGAACCTTACATAGGCCACATCGTCAAGCTTCTTGAGGCGGACCATTATCATATCGCCGATAATTGTTGCGGAAACTTCCTTCTCCAGCTTGGATTGCAGTTCGCGTTCGATATCCGAAACGACCGCTTCCATGGCGTCAATGCTGACGGGTCTTTTTTCGCACGCTTTCTTTATGCCGTTCAGTATCTTGAACCTGTCGAAAGCCTCGCGCCTCCCGTCTTTCTTGACAACAACAGGCAGGAACTGTTCAACCTGTTCGTAGGTCGTGAACCTCTTGGAACATTTCAGACATTCACGCCTTCTTCTGACGGATTGTCCGTCTTTGCTTTCCCTGGAATCAAGGACCTTGTCGTTCTTAAAACCGCAAAATGGACATTTCATCTTTTTCCTTTTGTGGCAAAAGATTTTGTACTGTTTAATAGTATAACTTGAATACCCTTTAAAGTCAATTTCGCTTTCCCAAAACAGCGGCGGCGCTCAGCGGGCAAGTCTGACGGCAAGTTTCACCGCTTCAATGAAACTGCGCGGGTTTGCTTTACCCTTCCCCGCAATATCAAACGCCGTTCCGTGATCCGGCGAAGTGCGAATTATCGGAAGCCCGAGAGTTACATTCACTCCTTCTTCAAAAGCTTCCATCTTAAGGGCTACCAACCCCTGATCGTGGTACATGCAGACCACCGCGTCATATTCGCCTCTTTTTGCCTTGAAAAAAAGCGCGTCCGGCGCTACCGGCCCGGTAATAATTGCGTTCCTAAATTTTCGACGAGCTGACTTTATCGCGGGAATTATGACTTTGCGTTCTTCCGTGCCGAAGATCCCTCCGTCGCCGGCATGAGGGTTGAGTCCGGCAACGCCAATCCTCGGGCGATTTATCTTCAAACCGCCGCCTAGATATTCTGCGGCGAGTCCAATCTTAGCGACGACATCTTCCTCGTTAATCAATTTCGGCACGTCTTTTAGCGCAGCGTGGGCAGTAACCAGCACAACTCTGAGCCCGCCCCCGCAGAGCATCATCGCGAATTCACGCGTTCCGGTGAGTTTTGCCAGAAGCTCCGTGTGCCCGGGAAATTTCACTCCCGCTTTGCTGAAACTTTCTTTATTTATAGGCGCGGTAACTACAGCCGAAACATCCTCGACAAGCGCCTGCGAGACCGCTTCGACAATATATTCATAGGCCGCGCGCCCAGCTGCAGCGCTTACTTTGCCGGACCGTACCGGCTTTGTAATATTATTCAAATCAACAAGGGCAGCGCCGGAAATGTCCGCTCTGAATTTTTTCGCCTGGCTTTTCAGAAAGGCGCCGTCGCAGATCATAACGGGTTCGCAGAACTTAGAAATTATCTTTGCCGACTTAACTATTACTTCCGGGCCTATGCCGGCCGCGTCGCCCATCGTTATTGCTATTCGCTTTTTCACGGTCATAAGCACTTCCTCAGAACTTATTCGCTCCCAGCAACACGCCCAGAATACTGTGCGCGTCTTTCAGAAAAGCGAGAAATTTAAACTGCGGAGAGACCGCCGCAAAAATTCCGGCTATTACCAATATATTCGCAAAAAAAACAAAAGAATAGGAAAAAAGAGCGCCTGATTCGTTAAAATCACTCTGCTTCTGCATTATTGAATGGATTGTCAGGATGATGTGAAAACTTAAAGTGAAACCCACAAGAAACACTGCATAATCATAGAATTCCTTCTTAATAATGAGGCACTGAAGGAGCACGACCACAGTGTAGAGCGGAAAGAAATAGGGGGCAAGAGTGATCAGGAAATTGGTGCGGCTGACCTTTACGTTTCCACCGGCCCCTGTAACGTGGAACTCCGAGACCTTTCCCCCGAAAATCAGAGTCCATACCGCGTGAGTGAATTCATGCGCCATCACGTGCATAAACACCGGGCGGTAAAGCAGAATATGAAGGAGCAGATAGGAAACAATCCCGGCCAGGAAAAAAATCTCAGTTCGCTGGGGAGATTGCAGAAGTACAAGCGAATGGACGAAAGCTCCCGTCAGAAGCAGGCTGACGGGGATAAGGAAAAGGCCAAATACTAACTTGACCAGTTTCATTCTTCAGACTCCTTTTCCGGCTCAGACTGCTTAACGACAACGCAGAATTCTCCGAGCACTTTTTTTTCTTTGAAATGCGCCTTCACCTCATCGGGGGTTCCGCGCACGACCTCTTCGAATTTCTTGGTAATCTCCCTGCAGAGAGAAACAAAGCATTCGCCGTAAACCTGCTTGATATCATCCAGCGTATCCATTATTCGGTAGGGCGATTCGAAGAAGACCACGGGCAGTTTTGAGCCTTTATAGGCCTCAAATTCCTTCCTTTTTTTTGACGGCTTCTTCTTGAGGAAACCGAGGAAAATAAACCTGTCAGTGTCAATTCCTGATATTGAAAGGGCTGCCACAACCGCTGAAGGGCCCGGGACCGCTACGACCGCTATTCCCTGCTTTTCCGCTTCGTCAACCAGAAGCCAGCCGGAGTCAGAAATACAAGGCGTGCCCGCGTCGGAGACCACGGCAATGCTCTTTCCTGCCAGCAGAAGTTCAATGAGGTAGTTCCCCTTGCCGGTTTTGTTATATTCGTGATAGCTTGTGAGTTTTTTTTCTATGCCAAGGTGCTTGAGGAGGTTGCCCGTAACGCGGGTGTCTTCCGCGGCCACAATATCGCATTCTTTCAATACGCGCATGGCGCGGAGAGTGATATCTTCAAGGTTGCCTATAGGAGTTGCCACGATATAGAGGGTGCCGGGAGTCATTTTTTCCTCTGAACGGCGCTCTCCCCATTTGCAAGGAGCATTTCCGCGCGCTCTATGTTCAGACCGTATTTCTCGAGGTCAGGTTCCAAGATTATCGCGCGGCTATGACAAGCAGCGCCTTTAAAAGCGAAGAAAACTACTCTCCCCGGCAAAAGATGCGGCAGTAAACTCTGCGGATTAATCTGCCGGATATCTGCCACAGGCATTCCTTAAAGTATTTTCGTGCTCAGAAAAAGTCCGCTTATTCTTCTTCGTCTTTGGAAGCAAGGCGCGCGACTGCCATCGCCTTGTCCCCTTCCGAAAGCCGGATCAACCTGACGCCTGATGTGGATCTGCCGGTCTGGCGGATGTCGGAAACCTTGCTCCTGATCACCACGCCGCTGCTCGTCATCACCATAATTTCATCGTCCTTCGCAACTTCTTTAATCCCGATGACGAGGCCTGTTTTCTCGCTGGTCTTAATGTTAATAAGCCCCTTGCCACCCCGCCCTTGAACCCGGTAGGCGGATAGGTCAGTCCTCTTGCCGAAACCCCTCTCGGTAACGGTGAGCAGGCTGGACTTGTCAAAAACGACTTCCATTCCAATCATATAGTCGCCCTTGCCGAGCTTCATGCCTTTTACCCCTATTCCCGAGCGGCCAATTTCCCTTATATCTGATTCTTTGGAACGCAGCGCGTAGCCGTTCCGCGTTGCCGTAACAACATCCTGCTTGCCGGTTGTAATCTTCACCGCGATAAGTTCATCGCCGTCGCGCAGGCGCAGAGCGATAATGCCCGTGGAGCGCGGATTGTTGAACTCGGAGAGCCTCGTCTTCTTGATCATGCCCTGTTTCGTGGCCATTACCACGAATACGGTATCCTTAAACTCCTTGATGGCGAGCGCGGCCGTTATCTGTTCCTGAGTCTCAAGCTTAATGAGGTTAACAATCGGCTTGCCTTTGGAATATCTGCCCGCTTCAGGTATCTCATAGACCTTGAGCCAGTATACCTTGCCCCGGTTCGTAAAGAGCATCAGGTAGTCCTTTGTCGTGGTCACGAATATATCCTCGACAAAATCATCGTCCTTCGTCTCTGCGCCGGTGATACCCTTGCCCCCGCGCCTCTGCGCTTTATAGGAAGTGACCGGCAGCCTCTTTACGTAGCCCAGATGCGACATCGTTACTATGACATCCTCTTCCTTTATCAGGTCCTCGATGTTGATTTCGGCCTGCTTGGCTATTATGCTGGTTCTTCTCTCATCCCCGTAGCGCGTCCTGATATCAAGCAGCTCTTCTTTAACTACCGCAAGGACGTTTTTCGAATCGGAGAGAATATTCTTAAGCTTTTCAATTAGTTTGAGCAGTTCTTTGTATTCAGCCTCCAGTTTCTGGATCTCAAGGTTCTGGAGCTGCCTGAGCCTGTAATCAAGGATAGCCTGCACCTGCACCTGAGTGAGCTTGTATCTCTTCATAAGCTCTGCCTCGGCATCCTTTGAGAACCTTATAATTTTAATCGCCCTTTCGAGGTCGTTTATTATAATGAGCAGGCCTTTAATCAGGTGAACCCTTCTCTCGGCCTTGTCGAGGTCGAATTTGGTCCTTCTGATTATTACCTTGCGCCTGTGCTCCAGGTATTGGCTCAACATTCCTTTAAGGTTAAGTATCTGCGGCTGTTGGTCAACGAGCGCCAGCATGATTATGCCGAACGAGGTCTTGAGCGATGTATGCTTGAACAGGTTATTCAGTATTATCTGAGGGTTCTCGTCTTTCTTAAGCTCAATTACTATTCGCATTCCGTCCTTGTCAGATTCATCCCTTATATCGGAAAGGCCTTCAAGTTTCTTGTCTCGGACAAGTTCGGCGATGCTCTCAATTAGCCGCGCCTTGTTTACCTGAAAGGGTAACTCGTAAACTATAATTCTTTGTTTCCCGCCTTTCATCTCTTCTATACGGGTCTTTGCCTGAAGCGTCAACGAACCCCTTCCCGTGTTGTAAGCGTCTTTTATTCCGTCGCGGCCGAGAATATAACCGCCGGTCGGAAAATCAGGACCGGTTATTATTCCCATTAATTTGTCTATCGTGATTTCAGGATTATCTATGAGAGCGATAATTCCGTTTATGACTTCGGTAAGGTTGTGCGGGGGGATGTTAGTTGCCATTCCGACCGCGATACCCTCCGCGCCGTTCACGAGCAGGTTGGGTATCTTAGTGGGAAGCACCTGGGGTTCTTCTCTTGATTGGTCGTAATTGGGAATAAAATCGACGGTGTTCTTATCAATGTCGGCAAGCACTTCATCGGAAACTTTCGCAAGCCTTGCTTCGGTGTACCTGTACGCCGCGGCCGCGTCGCCGTCAATAGAACCGAAGTTTCCTTGTCCGTCTATGAGCGGATACCTGATTTTGAAATCCTGAGTCAGCCTGACCATCGTGTCGTAAACGGAAAGGTCTCCGTGCGGGTGGTATTTACCGAGCACTTCACCGACAACCATGGCGGATTTTCTGTAGGGCTTGCTGTGGGTAAGCCCCATCTCGTTCATAGCGTAGAGTATTCTTCGCTGCACGGGCTTCAACCCGTCGCGCACGTCAGGCAGGGCCCTGCCCACGATAACGCTCATGGCATAGCTGAGATAGGACGCTTTTATTTCGTCTTCGACATAGATAGGCTTGACCTTTTCATTCGCGCCTATTCTTACCTCGACTTTGGGTTTTACGGATTTTGTTTCGGCAAGCTCTTCCTGTACCGGTGCAACTTTTTCGGGCGCGCCGGCAGACTGCTCTTTTTTATGCGAGGGCTTGGGTTCTTTACTCCTTTTCTTTTTTGCCAAAACTGTCCTCCAAAATGCAATTTCCTGTCAGCTGCTAATTGACGATTTTAGCAGGAAACGCTGATAATATCAAGAATTTTACGATTTTACGGACGGTTTATTGTTGTGGATAGTGCCCTATGGAAACACTATATTTGGTGGGTTTTTTGCGGACTACTCTGCCCCGAGGTTCCCGGATACCCCGGCTTTTTCATCTTTTTCGATTTCATCTTGAGTGCAGGCTCTGAAATACTGCACAAAGTAGGAATCGTCTTTTTTTATAGCTACAGGGGAAAGAGACCAGATGGCAATCCTGTCCTTAAGGACCAGCGCCCCGCCGCCGTTGGTGCTGACGCCAGTTAGGGCAATCTCAAGGTCGTTCTTGCCGGGTTTTACAAGCAATTCCGCGTCATAACGGTCCTGGTATTTAATAGGGGTGGTAGGTTTAATAACAAAAATAAATTTGAGCGGTTTGCCCGTGGGGTTAAATATTCCCAGCTTGATAAAATCAAATCCGCCCCACACTCCTTTTTTCGGAGGACATTCAGCTATGCAGGCTCCCCCGTCTTCAGTAGCCTTAACCTTCAAGGTGACAGCATTCTTCTTCAGCGCGTGCTCTTCGGAGAGAGATACTTCCGCCTTTATTCCGTCGGTCGGGGTTTCCCCCTTGTTAAAGTTCAGAATATCCATCTTTTTAGCCTGCGCGGCGGCGGGCAAGAGAATGAAGAAGGATGTAACAAAAAAGAGGACAAGCGCCTTGTTTAGCTTCTCCGCGAATATTCTCATTACTTTCCCTGCGCGGCGGCTAAAAGAGCGGCCGGACGGGTTTTTTCCAGTCTAAAATTGCTCACATAAAAAACCTCGGGAGTTTTTCCGAAGACATTCTGCCTAAGAACCCATTCGTGAACATTATTATTCCACCGGACCGGCTCGCCATTGAGGTAGGTAGCTTCCCGAAGGTCTATTGCCACCCTGGAAGTTCCCGGTTTGACTCCTAATGAATAATTGAAGGTTCTTCCCTTGACGTTCCCCGTCTTTGCGCGCACGCGAAAATCAAAGAGCAGCACATTTTTTCCTGGATTATAGGCGTCGAAACAAAACGTATCGTATTCCTTCCACTGTTTTACTTCGGCAAAATCCTCGCCTACCGACCATTTTTCGCCGTGCGGCTGCACCCGTATCATATCCTTCCCGTCCAGCTGCACGCGCGCCGAAGCCGCATTAACAATGTTCGGTGGACGCGACCCCGGCTCCAGGACATACTTCACATAAATGCCGTAAGAACTCAGGTTCACCGGCGAGGTCAGCCCGGAAGAGTTATATTCATTGAAAGAGTTGGCGGCTACCGATCTGACGCCGGCCTTCTCGGCGGCTACGCCAAGGTTCATCCTGACCGCGGCCGCGAACTTTTTATCCTGTTTCCCGGCTCGTTCATTCTCGCTCTCGTTCTTCAATTCGTTAAAGACCAACGCTGACTTTAAACCGTAGCCGGCTTTTGAGAGCGAGACGCCGACAAGGAATTTCCCGTCGCGCGTTTTTACCCCTTCCTTTTCGGCGGTTTTCACTACCTGAAGGTAATCTAGCGATTTTACCAGCGCTTTAAGCTTCTGCTCGCCTTTGAGCTTCGCGGCTCTTTGATAGGCTTGCTTGCTCTCGGCGGATCTTTCCGCGAGCAAGGCCGAAAGGGAAGCGGTATAACTGTCTATACCCGGCCTTTTGCTTATATCGGAGTAAATTTTTATTGCATCGTCGAAATTCTGAGTCCTTTCGCTCTCAATGGCAGCGAGTATCTCATCCTGAACGCGCCTGACATTCGGGGAACAGTCTGCGGCTTCTACAACAACCCCCCCGCCAAAAACATCGTTGAATGCCTTAGCCGCGCTGCCGGAAAGGCTCCCCTCGGCTTTATGTTTTACTATATCTTGAAGGATGGCTATCATTCTGACGTTATCGTGTTTGTCCATAGAGTAGAGAGCGTTTTCCAGAGAGGCAACCGCCATGTAATCAACACTGTCCGCGGAAAGTTCACGTGCCTGCTGGTGCAGGAGCGCCGCCTTAACCACCGGTTCAGAACCCCCGAAAAATGAATATTTTGTGTAGTCAAGAATCTGCGTGTAATCGGAGACATTGATAATACTGTAGACAGCGTCATAGCCGAATATCACCGCAAGCAGCGCGGCAACGGCAAAAGCCGACCGCAAGGCGAAGCCCGGGAAAAACCGTTTCCTGAGCTTAAGCTCTTCCCGCTCCAGGCCATCGAATACCTTTGAAACCATGCCGGTATCTTCCTGACAGCCGCCGTCCTTAAGGAGAAGTTCTTTGGCGCCGGCAAGTTCCGCATATTCCTTACGGCAGGAAGCGCAGTCAAGGAGGTGCTGTTCCAGGGCCGCTTCATCGGCAAGAGTTGCTTCCCCGGCAATTTTCCGGGTTATCAGTATTTCGCATTCTTTACAGTTCATGTTCTCCCGTCACCTTTTCATATTCTTTCTTGAATAATTTCAATCCGTAGTGCAGCCTTGACCAGACCGTGCCTTCCGGAACTTTGAGCAGTTTCGCTATCTCGGCGCATTTAAGTTCCTGGTAGACCTGAAGAACCAGGACCTCTTTGAACTCCGCCGGAATATCATCAAGCGCCTTCCCGACAAAGTACGCGGTATCTTTACGCGTCACCGCTTCCTCGACCATATTCCGGCGGGTTCCCTTATTTTCCGCAAACTCCAGCGGAGAGAACCTGACCTTTTGCCGCCTTGCAATCTCGTTTATGTAGATAATCCGCGCCACCGTATACATCCAAGTAGTGAACTTGCTCAGGCGGCGGTAACGTTTCGCGGATTGAAAGATTTGAACAAAAACCTGCTGTGCGTAATCCTTCGAATCCTCGGTATTCCTGAAATAGCGGTAGAAGTAGTTTTGCAATGGACGGGTGTGACGTTTGACCAATTCCTCAAAGGCTTTTTTATTGCCTTTTCCGGTAAGGAGCATC
>Ga0114951_10005507_pt1 | contig 11649 bp, 2 predicted proteins | sample AM7aDNAmetaG_FD_88677 | JGI IMG/M metagenome (GOLD analysis project Ga0114951, IMG submission 88677) | Freshwater microbial communities from Finland to study Microbial Dark Matter (Phase II) - AM7a DNA metaG | ecosystem: Environmental > Aquatic > Freshwater > Lake | place: Finland: Lake Alinen... | reverse complement strand
TTCACAGGGCGTAGTAAAGAGAAAAAAGAAGCAAAAAAGAGAAAGCTGCTACTACTGATATGATTTCTCTACGAAGAACCACGATGATTATTATTGGTATCGTTCCGGTGATTACCTACAACTCACTATTGTACCGTTTGGGAAATTCAACCTTCAAAGTGTCCCCATTTTTCAGATTAAACCTGTCCCAGGAACAATTTTAGTCCTTGTGCCGTCAATGTTAAGTTATAAAAAACTAATGTATAAGCTGTTGCATATCTTAATTATATAGTGTAGAATTGACTTATGGAGGCAATGGTAGCACGCATAAACATTATCAAATACTCTAAAGGAGCCTAAGTGATTAGATATGATAGACGCTAGATCTAATAACTCTAATATTGGAGTACGCAGAAAATTGCCATTCAGGATGTCCGCGTGCCTGGTTACTCTGGTGGCTTTTTTTGTAAACATATTCGCTTATGACATGGCCTGGTCGACAACGTCGGATAACGTTTCAAATACCAAAACTCTGAATGTTAATACTTTTGCAATACCTGAGTATCTTGGTCACGTCAAGAGCTCTTGGCAATCATCATCGCCGTATACCGTTATCCATATACAGGATGCGCATTGTAACTATGACGCCCAGAAAAAGATCGCCGAAGTAGTCGCATTCCTAAATAAGGAGTATGGTGCAGCGACCGTAAATCTGGAGGGGGGAGCGCTGGATTATGACCTCTCGCCCCTTACATCAATCCAGGAGCCAATAATTCGCAATAAAGTCGCCGATCACTTCGTTAAAGAAGGGCTGGTTAATGGAGCTGAATTCTTTGCAATAAATAATCCTAATAAGATTTCGTTATGGGGTATTGAAGATCCCTCGCTATACATGAAAAACCTTCTTGTCTATAGAAGCTCGCTCCGGTACAAAGACGGGATAGATAAATCCCTAAAATATATAAGTCATCTTTTGGCCAATCTTAAGATCAAAATCTATTCTAAGGAATTGCTGAGCTTTGATGCCAAATATTCCCAGTATAAAGCAAATAATATCGAGTTTAGGGATTATATTGGCTACCTGCTTGACACGGCCGCGATTAAAGCGATCAACATTATTCCATATCATAATATTGACCTCTTAAGGCGCGCCTTGCAAGAGGAAGCAGGTATAGATTTTAAAAAGGCCGACGCCGAGCGAGATGAACTTATAGACGTCCTGCAGAAACGCTTATCCAAAGATGATATGGAAAAGCTCGTGGCTAAGACGATAGAATTTAAAGCCGCAAAGATCTCCCAGAAAGATTTTCACGACCTTGTTTTGGAATTTACAAATAGGCTGAAGATCGATCTCGCGGATATGGAAGAGTTACGTAAATACATTGACTACATAGCGCTATACGACTCGATAGATAAAACGAAGGTGCCGGATGAAATCGATAGCCTGGAGGCCAGTATAAAGAACGCGATGATTGAAAATGATTCTCAGGGGACCCTGGCGGCACTTTCGAAGAACCTGGCTCTCATGAAGAACATATTTAATGTAACGTTGTCCAGCGATGACTATAGATATTATAAGGCACATGAAAACGATTTTGCGATCCGCAATTTCACGAGTTTTATAGAGAAAGAAGCATCGATTGCATTTGATTCGTCATTACAAAGCCGCGAAGCGGCTGAAGCAATCTCCGCATCGGATCTTGACCGTTACCGGGAAGGGGTATCCGAATTCTATGAATATTCTTTTAAGCGCGATGAATCGTTCCTGAAGAATATTAAAATCACCGGTAAGATCGCTATTCTCATAACCGGCGGTTTCCATACCGATAACCTTTGTGAAATGTTCCATAAGGCAGGTGTTTCATATATTTCAATAATCCCTAACTTTAAAAACCCCAAAGGTTATCAATGTCCATATTTTAACATCCTTTCGGGGGAAAGAAGTCTGAAGATTTCCGATGCCATACCGTCTGTGATCAAAAACCTTCTTGCAATACCTGATCCGCTTAGTCCTGCCATGATGAGCGAATATGCATCCGAGGGGCGTACCGTTAAACCCGATATCAAGCGGGTGATAGAGGCGCCGGTTACCCCATCAGAGACCTATATTGGACTATCAGAAGCAAAGAATGCGGTAGGAAAAGTCGGCACTCCTATGACTGAACTCTCGTCAGTAAACTTGCCTCCTGCGGCGGTTAACATCGAGTCCGCAGGTATCCCCATAACGTCGGTAATGAGTGCTTCGGATATAGATCAACTCAGAACAGAAATAATGAAAGTTGTGCAATTAAAGATTGGCAATGCAGGCTCTTCCTGGATTCCTAGCTATAATGGCATAGGCAACGCTAAAGGGTTTGTGATTAACATGCCCGATAATATGGCTGGCGCAGACGCTGGTAGGCTTATGGAAGAGATTTTGGAGGCCTTAAGACCATTAGCGCAGAGTACGGGCAAATGGAAAGCTACCGGCACTTTAGTGAGGGAGTTAGATGGCAAACCGGTCTCGATGGATACCGAAAGACATAAAGTATATGTGCAGACCAAAGGTACCGATGAGGTCGTGCTTGAAGAGAAGGACGATTGCATCGTCATCGGAATATTTACAAGATCCGACATTCCGATTTTTAGTTTGACGATCTTGATGAGGGCGAGTGCAAAAAGAGAGCGTAAGGAAAATGCCGTTGTTGCAGTCCCTCCTACAGCCAAGGGCGCTGTTCACACGGAAGAGGTTCGAAAATCCGAAGTAGTGACAGCTCTTAATAAGGCAAGCGATAGAACCAGGGTAGTGAAAGTTGTGGTAGGCATCCCTGACGGAGAAGCCCATAACGGATACATTAAGGTAGTAAATGAACTAGGCGGGACGCTTGCCAGAGGAAGATTTAGTATTTTAGAATCCGATAAGACAAAAGGATATCAAGAAGGTGATGTGAAGCAAATAGTTCCATTTGTCATTGTCCCTGGCGATGATGTGCAGACAAAGCTGAACTATGAAGCCGCAATGAATAAGGCGCTGGCTACGGTCGAAGAATGCGATGGATATGTCGTTTCATTTGCGCCGCAAATTGAAAATGGCCCCAAAATGGCACACTTGTATTCAGGTAGATCTAAAACGATAATAATCCCCGACGCCTATACAGATCTTGATTCGAAAGAGGGTTCTATTCCGGATGTAATGGCTCGTGTTGCGCTTGCCAGGAACATAGCATTCTATATGTCGGGTGGTGACAAAGAAGGCGCGTGGACCATCATAAAGACGCTTATCAGAAGTATAGCCGATAACAACCTTGAAGGTGTGAATTCTGTAGAAAAGTTGCTCGAAAGTCTTAATGAGGATTCTCTCAGAATAAGACGATTAGATATTAACAAAGACTTTGCTGGATGGAAGCGCATGCAGATTGAGATCGCATCGTCAGCGTAAATTGTTGACATCACCTTATTCGCCTTGTAGAATACAGGCCATGGAGAAAAATATAGAAAAACAGCTCGATCTCATTAAACGTGGAACGGTCGAGATCATTCAGCTTGACGAGCTTAAGAAGAAGCTCGAACACGCCATTAAGACTAATAAGCCTCTTGTAATTAAGGCCGGCTTTGATCCCACTGCTCCGGATATACACCTTGGTCACACCGTATTATTAAGGAAGTTGCGCCATTTTCAGGATCTCGGCCATAAGGTTGTCTTCTTGATTGGTGACCACACCGCTATGATAGGTGATCCTTCCGGCCAGTCAAAGACCAGGCCGCGCCTCACAAAAGATGAAGTTATCGCAAACGCTAAGACTTACGAGCGTCAGGTCTCGAAAGTCCTGGATATGGATAAGTTGCAGATCAGGTTCAATAGCGAATGGCTCGGCAAGATAGACGCTGTTAAGATCGCCGAATTAACATCTCGTTACTCGGTTCAAAGAATGCTCGAGCGGGATGATTTTGCTAACCGAATAAAACAACAGAAGAATATTACTATTCTCGAATTTCTTTATCCGCTATTTCAAGGTTACGATTCAGTAGCACTGGAATCTGATATTGAATTGGGAGGGAGCGATCAGAAATTCAATTTATTGGTGGGCCGTGACGTCCAGGGAGCTTATCAAATGCCGCCCCAGGTTGTTATAACGATGCCTCTATTAGAAGGCTTGGATGGTGTCCAGAAGATGTCAAAGTCTCTCGGAAACTATATCGGAATTAATGAAAGCCAAAAAGATATGTTTGGTAAACTTATGTCGATCTCCGACGAGCTTATGTATAAATATTATGAGCTTTTAACGGATGAGAATACGTTAAAGATCCGGTCCGACGTGACCATCGGCAAACTTCATCCAAAAGATGCTAAGGTTAACCTGGCGAAAATCATTACGGCCCATTACCATGGCGCGGAATCCGCTGCGTTACAGGCAGCCGAGTTCGATAGAGCTTTTAAAGACAAAGGTTTTCCCGGGGATCTAACACTTGTCGAAGTTGTCTCAGGTAAAGATGAAGTTTCAATAATCGACATTTTGGCAGATCTGTGCAAACTATTATTCAGTAGGAGTGAGGCTAAGAGAAAAATTCAGGAGGGGGCCGTAGAAGTTGATGGCTCCAAGGTCTCCGACGCTAATATGATGTTTTATTCAGGCCGTGAATATAAGATCCGTGTGGGTAAAAAATTTTCGCGAATTTTTTTAAAAAAATAGTTGACAACTTTTCGAAATATGATATATTGAGAACCTGCCTGGTGGCAGGCCCGCCTACCCGAAAGGGCAATGGCAGTCGGGCAGGGTAAGACCTTGTAATTATTGATAAGTATGGTGCGCTCAATTAGCGATACAAGTGGTCCCCCAAAAATGGAGAGGTTGTTGAAGATTTTCCATTGATATTTTAGGAATGCGAAGTAAGCGGAGGATGTAACAGACATCATCTTGATGTCTTTCTTATTTATAGCCGCCCTCTGGGTGGTTGGTTTGTCTTCGCTCTTTAATAAATTTGAATGAGTTTTAATAACCGACGTACACCCCTGCAATTTTAGAGTAGTTTTTAGATTTGCGGGAATAAGCCAAGATTTAAGCTCTTAAATATTTACAATTGGAGAGTTTGATCCTGGCTCAGAGTGAACGCTGGCGGCGTGGATTAGGCATGCAAGTCGAACGATACCGCAAGGTATAGTGGCAAAAGGGCGAGTAACACGTGAGAAATTTACCTTTGAGTGGGGAATAACCTTGGGAAACCAGGGCTAAAACCGCATAAGACCACGACAGGGCATCCTGTTGTGATCAAAAGGGGGGACCGCAAGGCCTCTTGCTCGAAGATGATCTCGCGTCCTATCAGCTAGTTGGCGGGGTAATGGCCCACCAAGGCTTTTGACGGGTAGCTGGACTGAGAGGTTGGTCAGCCGCATTGGGACTGAGACACTGCCCAGACTCCTACGGGAGGCTGCAGTCGAGGATCTTTTGCAATGCCCGAAAGGGTGACAATGCGACGCCGCGTGTGCGATGAAGGTTTTCGGATCGTAAAGCACTGTCGGCCGGGATGAATCTCTGGAGGCGTAATATGCGTTCAGGGTGACAGTACCGGCAGAGGAAGCCACGGCTAACTCCGTGCCAGCAGCCGCGGTAATACGGAGGTGGCAAGCGTTACTCGGATTGATTGGGTGTAAAGGGTATGTAGGTGGTGAATTAAGTCGAACGTGAAATCCCTTGGCTTAACCAAGGAACTGCGTTCGAAACTGATTCGCTTGAGCGACGGAGAGGAAAGCGGAATTCCCGGTGTAACAGTGAAATGTGTAGATATCGGGAGGAACACCAGTGGCGAAGGCGGCTTTCTGGACGTTTGCTGACACTGAAATACGAGAGCTAGGGGAGCAAACAGGATTAGATACCCTGGTAGTCCTAGCCGTAAACGATGTGCACTAGGTGTCTGGCCCTCTGGGCTAGGTGCCGCAGTTAACACTTTAAGTGCACCACCTGGGGAGTACGGTCGCAAGACTGAAACTCAAAGGAATTGACGGGGACCCGCACAAGCGGTGGAGCATGTGGTTTAATACGACGCTACGCGTGGAACCTTACCACGGCTTGACATGTATTTGAAATCGTGGTGAAAGCCATGACCTGTCCTAAAGACACAATTACACAGGTGTTGCATGGCTGTCGTCAGCTCGTGTCGTGAGATGTTGGGTTAAGTCCCGCAACGAGCGCAACCCTCGTGTTTAGTTGCTAATCCGTAAGGATGCACTCTAGACAGACTGCCAGTGTTTAACTGGAGGAAGGTGGGGACGACGTCAAGTCAGTACGGCCCTTATGCCGTGGGCTACACACGTGCTACAATCCCCGCTACAAAGAGACGCAAAGCCGTAAGGTGGAGCAAATCTCAAAAAAGCGGGGCCAGTTCAGATTGAGGGCTGCAATTCGCCCTCATGAAGCCGGAATCGCTAGTAATCGCGCATCAGACACGGCGCGATGAATACGTTCCCGGGTCTTGTACACACCGCCCGTCAAGCCACCTGAATTGATTGCACCCGAAACCGTTTCTCCTGACTCGCAAGAGAGGGAGGCGACTAAGGTGTGGTTAGTGAGGAGGGCTAAGTCGTAACAAGGTAGCCGTATCGGAAGGTGCGGCTGGATCACCTCCTTTCTAAGGAGAATTAAACATTATCATATGGAGCTCAACTATCATAATATCGATTGAGAGCGAAGTATGATCGACTTAACAGATCGTTAGCTTAGAACTAACGAAAATAGGTGAAGTAAATTAGAGTTTAGTCTTGACTTATTCCCGCAATGTTTTACTGGGAGTGCGTCGGTTATTTATTATATTTAGTCGTTTGAAGTGCGAGTCAGGCCTTCGGTCCTACGGGCCGCGGGCCCGGAGGGGCCTATAGCTCAGCAGGCTAGAGCGCCGTGCTGATAACGCGGAGGTCTCTGGTTCGACTCCAGATGGGCCCACCAATTTAGCAGAAATTTAATCGAAATTTCTGGGGACATAGCTCAATTGGGAGAGCGCCAGCTTTGCAAGCTGGAGGTTACCGGTTCGATCCCGGTTGTCTCCACCAGCTAACAGCGACTACTCATTCTTATTTTAACGATTTTGCGCCAGGCATTGACTTGGCGCAGTTCGTTCTTTGACAACACAGGTTTAAGTAACAAAGGTTAATCGAGCATCAGCGTATCATTTTAATTACGAATTAAAATGGTCAAGCTACTAAGAGCTTACGTGTGGATGACTTGGCACGAGTAGGCGATGAAGGACGCGGCAAGCGGCGATACGCTCCGGGGAGTTGCAAGCAGACTTTGATCCGGAGATTTCCGAATGGGGCAACCCTATGCGGGTTATACCGCATAATCTTGCACTGAATACATAGGTGCCTGAAGCTAGACCGGGAGAAGTGAAACATCTCAGTAACCCGAGGAAAATAAAAAGACATTGATTTCCCAAGTAGCGGCGAGCGAACGGGAAACAGCCTAAACCATCGATGCTTGCATCGGTGGGGTTGCGGGACCTTGATATGGGATTGTGAAAGAATAGTGGAAGGACTTGGAAACGTCCGTCGAAGAGGGTGATAGCCCCGTACACGAAATTCTGAAGCACCCTAGAGGTATCCCAAGTAATGCTGGACACGTGAAACCCAGTATGAATCTGGCCTGACCACGGGCTAAGGCTAAATACTCACTCGTGACCGATAGTGCACAAGTACCATGAGGGAAAGTTGAAAAGCACCCCTTTAAGGGGAGTGAAATAGTACCTGAAACCGTAAGCTTACAAGCGGTCGGAGGCCTATGACGCATCTTCGGATGCGTAATGGCTGACGGCGTGCCTTTTGGTTAATGATCCGGCGAGTTGCTGGGCGTTGCAAGGTTAAGGCCTTATGGGCCGTAGCCGTAGCGAAAGCGAGTCCGAATAGGGCGACCATAGTAACGTCAAGCAGACCCGAATGCCAGGTGATCTATCCATGGCCAGTGCGAAAGCTGGGTAATACCAGCTGGAGGTACGAACCCGTTAACGTTGAAAAGTTATGGGATGAGCTGTGGATCGGAGTGAAAGACTAATCAAACTTGGTTATTGCTGGTTCTCCCCGAAATAGCTTTAGGGCTAGCCTCGTGTCATAGTTGGTGGAGGTAAAGTACTCGATGGGCTAAGAGCCTTACCAGGTTTCTGAACCCAACGAAACTCTGAATGCTACCAACCGTATCACGGGAGTCAGAAAGCGCGGGCTAAGCTGCGTTCTCAAAAGGGAAACAGCCCAGACCGACAGCTAAGGTTCCTAAATCTATGCTAAGTGGTAAAGGATGTGAGATTTCTTAGACAACCAGGATGTTGGCTTAGAGGCAGCCATCATTTAAAGAGTGCGTAACAGCTCACTGGTCGAGTGGTCTCGCGCCGAAAATAATCGGAGCTAAGCATAGTACCGAAGCTTCGGATTTGCGATTGTCTTCGGACAATCCAAGTGGTAGGGGAGCGTTCCATAGTACTGTGAAGACAGACTGCTAAGACTGCTTCAGGCTTTGGAGGTGATTATTTCGGAATAAGTAGCGCAAAAATACGCGAGAAACGTATTCGTCGAAAGCCTAAGGTTTCCTGGGGAAGGTTAATCCACCCAGGGTTAGTCGATCCTAAGCCGAGGCCGAAAGGCGTAGGTGATGGAGAATCTGTTTAATATTCAGATACCACTCATTGCGCGTTATCAATTATGGAGTGACGCAGGAGGTAGAGCCATCGACCGGTTGGAAGTGGTCGTTTAAGGTCGTAAGTCTTAACAGACTGAGAGCCGAATAGGACCCCAATCTACGGAGCGGGGGAACTGGCTTGGTCCACACTGTCGAGAAAAACCTCTATAATGAGTTCAATGAGTGATCGTACCGCAAACCGACACAGGTAGGTGAGGATAATATCCTAAGACGCTCGAACTAAGGGTCGTTAAGGAACTAGGCAAAATAGCCCCGTAACTTCGGAAGAAGGGGTACTCTCGTAGGGTCAAGTAAATTCTTATGTAGCCCGAAAGAGTGACACTAAAGTGGGTTCTGTGACTGTTTAGCAAAAACACATGACTCTGCTAACTCGTAAGAGGATGTATAGGGTCTGATACCTGCCCGGTGCTGGAAGGTTAAAAGGAGGGGTCAGTTGCCGTAAGGCGATGAAGCTCTGACTTGAAGCCCCAGTAAACGGCGGCCGTAACTATAACGGTCCTAAGGTAGCGAAATTCCTTGTCGGGTAAGTTCCGACCTGCACGAATGGTATAGCAACAGAACCGCTGTCTCAACGACTTAGTCGGCGAAATTGTAGCATCGGTGAAGATGCCGGTTACCTGCATCAAGACGAAAAGACCCCGGAACCTTTACTGTATCCTGGTACTGGATCTTGATCCTGTATGTGTAGTATAGGTGGGACGCTTTGAAGTCGCGGCGCTAGCCGTGATGGAGCGGAAATGTGAAATACCACCCTTATTGTATTAGGATTCTAACCTGCGGCCGTGAAACCGGCCGGGGGACAATGCCAGGTGGGCAGTTTGACTGGGGCGGTTACCTCCTAAATTGTAACGGAGGCGTACAAAGGTTCTCTCAGTGCGGACGGCAATCGCACGTTGAGTGTAAAGGCAGAAGAGAGCTTAACTGTGAGGCATACAAGCCGAGCAGATACGAAAGTAGGTCTTAGTGATCCGGTGGTGGCGTGTGGAAGCGCCATCGCTCAACGGATAAAAGGTACTCCGGGGATAACAGGCTTATCGCGTCCAAGAGTTCATATCGACGACGCGGTTTGGCACCTCGATGTCGGCTCATCACATCCTGGGGGTGGAGAAGCTCCCAAGGGTCCGGCTGTTCGCCGGTTAAAGTGGTACGTGAGCTGGGTTCAGAACGTCGTAAGACAGTTCGGTCTCTATCTGATGCAGGCGCAGGATATTTGAAGGGAGCTGTCTCTAGTACGAGAGGACCGAGACAGACGAACCGACGGTGTTCCAGTTATCACGCCAGTGGTAATGGCTGGGTAGCCGCGTTCGGAAAGGATAAGTGCTGAATGCATCTAAGCACGAAGCCTACCCTAAGAATAGATATCCCTGAAGACGCCTTGGAGACTACAAGGTTGATAGGCACCAAGTGTAAGAGCCGTGAGGTTTTAAGCTTAGGTGTACTAATCCGTCGTTTGGCTTGACCTTTTATTTTTCAAAAATGATAACGGTGCGATGTTTCGATTTACTCGCGTTAACTTAAATCAGTGTTGTCGGGGATTTTGAGAATTCCCGGTGCTCCTAGCGGAGGGGATACACCCGTTCCCATTCCGAATACGGAAGTTAAGCCCTCCAGCGTCGATGGTACTTGCTGGGCAACTGGCTGGGAGAGTAGACCAGTGCCGGGTTATAATTAATAGGCCTCGTGCGAAAGCGCGGGGCCTATTTTTACTAACGTTAAGTTATAAAATAGGTTAATATAGGCTATTGACTTCCTTTTTATCATGTGGTATGCTTGATTTAGGTTGGTAAGTATAGTGCATCAAAATATTTGATAGTTTAACAACGCATGTTAAAAATGGAGGGGTCAGGACATGAAGACGATAGTTAGGTTTACGTATATAGCTCCGTTCCGCCCAGCAAACATTAAACGCTTCAACAGAATGATGTCATATGCACTAAGCGTTACATTTTTATGGGGACAGTTATGTTGGGCCGGGGATATTGTTAATCCAATAAGCATTGTCAATAAACCGACCGGCAGCATGACCTCCGATGGCTTGCAAAAGAGTCAGGCATCCGCGCAAGGATCAGTTGATGCAAAGAATGATGCTATTGTAATGGCTTCAGCAATACCCGCGCAAGCCGATCAGGTTAAGTCTTACCCATCGTCCGGAGTCACATATTATAGCCAAGGTTATAGCGACATAATAGGTGATTTTGGTTCCAATGGTATGTACGAATACACCAATGATAAGTGGAGCTTGATCTCTTACCTGAACGCCGACTCATTCACGCTCGCACCTCTCAATAACGGCTCCCATGACATAATAATTGACTTCGGTTCCAATGGCATGTGGAAGTACGCTGATAATAAGTGGAATTTTTTATCTTATCTGAATGCTGATTCATTCACGATCGCACCTCTCAATAGCGGCACCTACGACATAATAGGTGACTTCGGTTCCAGCGGCATGTGGAAGTATTCCAATAATCAGTGGGCACAACTTTCTACTTCCAATGCTGATAGTTTCACGCTCTCACCCCTCAATAGCAATACCTACGACATAATCGGTGATTTCGGTTCTAACGGCATGTGGAAGTACGCCAATAATAAGTGGAATCAGATCTCTTTCTTAAACGCCGACTCATTTACACTGACACCTCTCAATAATAACACCTATGAGATAATCGGTGATTTCGGTTCTAATGGTATGTACAAATACACCAATAATAAGTGGAACCTCATCTCATACTTAAACGCCGACTCATTTACACTGACACCTCTCAATAATAACACCTATGAGATAATCGGTGATTTCGGTTCTAACGGCATGTGGAAATACACCAATAATAAGTGGAATCAGATCTCATATTTGAACGCCGACTCATTCACGTTAACGCCTCTTAGTAACGGCACCTACGACATAATCGGTGACTTCGGTTCCAGCGGCATGTGGAAGTACACCAATAATAAGTGGAATCTCTTATCTTACCTGAATGCCGACTCATTCACACTGACACCTCTCAATAATAACACC
>Ga0114951_10005506_pt1 | contig 11651 bp, 4 predicted proteins | sample AM7aDNAmetaG_FD_88677 | JGI IMG/M metagenome (GOLD analysis project Ga0114951, IMG submission 88677) | Freshwater microbial communities from Finland to study Microbial Dark Matter (Phase II) - AM7a DNA metaG | ecosystem: Environmental > Aquatic > Freshwater > Lake | place: Finland: Lake Alinen... | reverse complement strand
TATACAGCAACAGAATTAAAAGGTCAGCAATCAGATATCTCAACAGCTAGATTTTTACAAAGTGGTAGACCCAATTTTGGTCCGCAAGCGTCAATGAATGTAATTTTAATAACAGCTGCTGTTCCAGCTATCGACGATTTGTTTAGAGGAATAAATACATTATTATCTTTATTTCCTGTGGATATTTCCGGAGATTTTCAAGCTGCTAAAAAATTTACAGATGATTTTACAGAAAATATGAAAAAACTTGCAGCCGATAAAATTAAACATGCAGAAGAATATGCAACTAAAAGATGGGAGAGTATTCAAAACTTCCATAATGTTTATGGGACACTTGCTGGTAATAGAGGATTAGAACCAAATTTTATTGGAATCAATATGTATTCTCTATTTGCTCCATTTTTTGATTACGCTCAAAGTCTTATAGTATTATTAAGAAGTTTTACAGTTACTATTGATACTGGATTGGCTGCTATGCTTCTTAAAATAGTTGAAGGTATTGAAAAAGAAGTTGAAAGATTAGTTCAAGCAATTATGATTATCGGGCAATTAGTTACTATGATAGAATCTATTCTTGCTATAACTGGTTTTAGAATGCTGCACATAAATACTGATGAAGGTACTGATGGTGTTATACGTGCACTTAAAAATGCAACTAACTTTGCAGAAGGAAGTAAAACTAAAGACAAAGTACAAGCACGTATAGAAAGTAATAAAGCTCAAGCAGATATTAAGATATCGCAAAAGCAAGTAGACAAAGTTAATCAAGACTTAATAGTAATTAATTCTAAAAAAGAACATTTAATGGCTATTGATACTATGATAGGCAAATGGGCGATTTGGGTTAATGAAAATCCAAGAAGACTTTTAGAAAAACGTGCAGCATTAGCTTTACTTACTGCAGAGACTCACATGACAATCGAAGAAATCGATACTGAGTTATCTAATATAACTAATAACCATTTAGATTTACCTGGACTAGTTTTTAAGAGAGCGGAGTTAACAGCAACATTCACAACTACTATGTATGGCGGAGAATTTTTACCAGGTTTATATGCAGATAAAGAAGCCTTAGAAACTGAGCTAGCACAATTAATTGCTGATTACAATAATCCAGCTAAAGCAGAACCTGCTGATTATGCAACAAATAAAATTATTCTGGAACAAAAGATAGTCGCAAAACAAAATGATATAGATAAAACTATCGCAGACTATACTAATGCTATGAGCGACAATCTTACAAATGAAACTGAGATTACCACAGATGGAGACTATGAAGTTCAGCTTCCTATTGCTGTGGCAGAATTAATTGCTGCGAAGAATAATAAAAATCCAGATTTTCTCGGTGGAATTGCTAATACTTATAAACTTCAAGACGAAAGTTATACAACTCAAATCACTGATAAAGAAACTGAAATAACTTTATTAGAAGAAGAAAATTCTAGATTTATAACACGTATGGCAGATCTTAATGGAGAACTCGCAAATTACACAGCACTTACATATGGTGTGAATAATATGCTGAATATTGCAAATTATCCATATACAACTTATCGTGGTGCACAATCTTGGGAAGATATATTTTTAGCTCATGGTCATTTAGATCCAGATTTAATTCAGTGGCCTCCAGCTAATCAAGCATTTAAAAGTAATACATCTTGGAACATTCCTTATATGGGATATGAAAAAGGTGCTACAGTTTCTAATAGCAGTCCAGCACCGGTGTTTAATCCTTATTACAATAATATTTGGGGATCACAACCTAATGGAAGTTTAAGTGGTCCACCTAATTGGATTAATTTTGGATTAGATCCTGTAAGACAAGAAGGAAACTTAGAGCATTATTTTGAAAGTACAACGCCAGGTTCTGAAGGTTATTGGTTGTGTGAACAAAGAACTATAGAAATTCCTATAGAAATTTCTGCTTTAAGGAATGATATAGAATTACTTGAAACTGCACAAGAACTTAATATGACTAATTGGACTAATTATAATGCAACTAATTTAAGATTGCAGAATCGATTAGTTCAAAAGACTACTGTATTAAATTCGGAAATTCAGAAAATTGAGTTAGGAATAGAAAAAAATACCTTAATTAATAATCCATCGCAAGAAATTGAGGAACTTACGGCAGATATTAATAATATAATAGAGAATGGTTTTAATATGTTTTTAACTAATTCTATGCTATATTATACGCATAAGACACCAAGAAGTATAAAGCAAACAGACGATACTTATGTTTTAGAAGATTGGACAAATAATGAAGTAGGATATTTAATATACAAAAGTGATTATAATTATCGCGAGCCTGAAGTAACATTAGTCGGTAATATATATACATGTAGTGCTACGCAATTAGCTATAAGTTTATTAACAGACGAAAAAGCTGTTAAAGAAAATGAATTAAAAGCTGTAGTTGATGCACATGATGATAAAGTTAAGACTGAAGAAAAACGATTAGCTAAAGTCGAACAAGAAGAAAATGTAGCATGGACTCCAGACACAAAAATGTATTATGGTGGATTTTTATTTTGTGTAGGTTGGCCAAATGTCACTGATGAAAAATATTTTAATTTATCAGACATTTATAGTGCAACTTTGAAAGACCCAGGTAAAGACTCTAGTAGAAAAGCATGGGATCAAATTAAGAAAATAATAGGATAATAAATGAAAGCTTTTATAATTGATGATGGTATGTTTAGACTAGTTGAAGGTAATGATGCGGTGCATTTTAGGCTTAAGCGTTTATTTTTAACACCTATTAGTTCTGTGTATGGATTTATGAACAAGGGATCAAGAATCTTAAATTATTTTCATGATAAGGCTAAGCAAGAAACTGTATTAGCTATATTAACTGAAATCAAAGTTTTAATTAAATTATACGAGAAAAATATATCACTTAAAAGTTTAGGTGCGCGTGTATATAATAAAACAGGTGTTGCGTCTAATACGTTAGAAATGACAGTTGAATATGAAGTTAACGGAAGAAGTAATAGAATATCTGTATCGGCACAAAACGCACAGGGAGAATAACCAATGTCATTAAAACCATTATCATCTTTAAAAGCTCCAGATCTAATATCTTTTGATAGAGAAAGTAATGCTCAAGAAATTATGGATCGTATGAAACTTTTGCCTGGATGGCAAGACATATGGACTGTTGAACAACACCAGGACGCAAGTCAATTTGTTATTCAAACATTCTCATACTTATTTGAAAAAGTCGCTAATGCAACTAATAAAAATATTAGAGAAAACTTTTTATCTGATGCTTTTTCTGACAGAGCTATTTTTTCTAATCTTAATCAAATGCGTGTTAATGCTATACAAAATAAAGAAGCAACTGTAGAACTTATAGGAAGATTAGAAGGACAATCAATAACACGAGAATTAATCTTAGACAATAACTTGTCATTATCAACAACTGACATTACAGGTTCTGCAATTACTTTTGAAATTATAGCAACCGATCCAATTACTGGAGATTATGATTATATAAACAATGTTATTATACAACCTACAACTTATGCACGAACAGCGTTTAGAGTTAATGCATATTCTGGTAAAACCAGAAAACAGATGATAACATTACAATCTCAAGACTTAGAGAATGTAAGAATTGATCTTCCATATGAAAATATAATAGATGGATCAATCCAAGCTTTTTATCAAACACCTAATGGAATATTAACAAAATTAGTTAAGACCGATAAATTTGTTATTGAACCTTATATTACTTTAGAATCACAATATGTTTTTCCAAATGGAATCCCACATTATGTTATTAGATATAACGAAAATGGTAAAGCTACATTATATTTTGGTTCTAAAAATTTTGGTGGTGCATTTGAATTAGATCATGTTGGTGGATCTATTGTTATTTTTGCTCGCATAGGTGGTGGAAGTTCTAATAATATTCCAGCATTACAAATCAATAGCAGAAAAGAAATTGAAAACTTTGGAGAACTTCCATATATAATTAACTTTTACAATCCTGAACCTGCTTATGGTGGAGATGATAGAGAAACCGCTGCAGAAGCTCAAGTGTTTGCACCATTAAGAAATGGTCGTGACGGCACTGTAGTTTTAATTGATGACGCTAAAACTAAGTTATACAAGAGTATTGTTAAACATGAAATCCAAACACCTGAATTTAGTGAAGTTGCTAATAATGTTCCTATGCTACATGCATGGCATTATATAGTTCCTAAAAGAGATTTTAATAATTGGATGCCAGTTCAATACACTTTAGATGAACCCATGGAAACTTATGTCAGTAAATTATTTGCAGATATAGATAGCTTCTTAAAAATAAAAGGAACTAATGATATTGCAATTACAAAAGAAATGGTATATTCTTTTGTAGAAGCTGACACATCTGGAAGTTATAGTTTTGTTTATACACTCAAAAACATTAAACCTTTATCCGGAACATTAGCTCTTACAGCATGGGATTATGAAGATGATCTTGTAGATTATATTAAATGGACTGGTAATTATTATACTAATCCAACTCTTAATAGTGATGTTGCAACAGAGCCAGCTTTAGTTATTACCAATTCGTTTATGGCATTAGCTATTACAGCAGGAGTAAATAATAAGTTACGTATTCAATTTGATAATATAGACTATACATTTGAATTGAGTATTATAGAAGGAACTTCTGTAACGCCGGAAAATTTAGTATCATCATTGCAACAACAAATGCAATATAAAATCGAGAATGATTTTGTTGCAACATCTAATTTTTATGCATATAGAACTTATAAATTCTTTAGTATAGTTACAACTAATGGAATATCTAGAATTCATATAAAGTCGCCGAGAACAGGATTAGCATCTAAAATTTCTATTCTGCCTCACAATCAAAACTTAGATCCATCTGTTGACTTATATGTATTACTTGGAATTACTGTAGGAAATTATAGACCACCGCAAGAAACTAGATTAGTATTTCAACAATCATCTTATCTTCATAATAATGGAGATGTCATTGCAAGTATTAATCCGACGTTCATAGATAATCAAGTAACGACATTTGATTATCTACCGTCTATGGAGCAAAACCATGGCGCATTAGAAGGTCCAGTAATTGAAAAAATCTTAACAGATGAAAAGCCTGGAAAACTTATGAAGCTTCTGCCTAATAGTTCTATGTCATTGGAAGCATTAAAATATAATAGTGTTACAAATGATTATGACATTATTGATGCAATTCTATATCAATACGTAGTTAAAGATGATATAACTTCTCCAATATACGTTGGTGGATCAGGATCAGTATTTAATCAAACTAAAATATCAGACATGGAATTTAATTACAGTACAGCGAAAGCAACTATAAAACTTAATGATGGTGTTATAGTTCCTGTATATAAACAAAATTATCCAGCGATACATCGTATTAAATTAGCTAAAATTATTTTTGTTGATACAAATTGGGTAGTTGACGGGGCTTATTTACTAAACTTGACAGAAAACGATTGCTTAGATTCTGATGGAAATTTTGGATCGTGGACACAAAACGTATTAAGTCTCGGCGGAAAAACTACAATAATAAACGCTTCAAATTTATTAGCTAACGCAAATTATCAGTTAGAGATTTATACAGAGCAAGATGGTGCGGATATAGTTATAAATACTATAAGATTTGAAACATTATCTTCAGGACAATACGGAGTTGTAGTTCCTGCTGTAGGACGTGAAGATTATTTTTTAAATACATTTCATCAATTATCTGGAACAACAAATCAATTCAGATTAACATTTAGAAATGCGATAATAGATACTGAAGCTGCAACTTATTATGCAAATGGTTATGATGATTTTGATATGCTAAGATTTACATTTGATAGAAAAAGTTATGAATATGTAACTGCTGCATATACTCCAAATCCGTATTTACCAAATGGAGAAGCTGCAACTTATTTATCTTATTTAAAAGATAAATCTCATAAGCTTTTAGGACTAGAACACATAATTAAGAATGCATATTATGCTCCAGTTGGAGGTGTACTATCTATTTATATATCACCAGGTTATAGTGAAAAAAATGTATACGATAAAGCTTATCAAGTTTTATTAGATAACTTTGGATATGATAATATAAATGGCGGACATACTATTGGTGTAAAAATAACAGAATCATCTATGCGAGTAGCTTTGTTAAAAGTATTAGCAGTTGACTATGGTGTTGAAGATATAAAATATACATCTGGAACGTTGTATGAAGAATTAGATCCGACTATAGCTGCACAAACTTATTTCTTTATAGCTGATGATACTATGATTAAAAAAATAAAAACTATAGAAACTGAATCTACTATTTTGTCTGGATTGTCTTCTATATTCCAAATGAAGTTAATAGTTTCTAAAAGTATAAGAGGATTTAATGCTTAATCCATATTTAACGATAGAGTTAGCACCTAAACAAAATGTCAAAGACATTAGTTCCAATAGAATGGAATTAAATAGTGGTGACTACTTTCCTATTATTACATTATTTAATCCAGAAGAAGGAACTCAAGAAATATTAGAAATTTCTGATAAGCTTACTATAACATCATTAGATGATAATATCTTTGTTCAAAAAATATACGACTCAGGAGATCAGGACTTTCTTGTAGAGATTAAGTTATTAGCGGTTAGAGAAGGATCAGCTATACTTAACGCTAATTATATCTCAGGTAATATTTCAGCTTTTGGACAAACAGAAGTTGTAGTTTATAATCCATGGTTTAGAGATAATTATCAAATGCTTATTGGTGAATATGATGCAACTTTAATTGGGCAAGACACATATGCTGATTGTCTTTTAAAATCATGTTTAGAAACTTATGATATTATGTGGGCATATGCTCAAGATATAAAAGAAATTAATGATCCTATGTTGGCTAAAAGTAAATTTTTAGAAACTATAGGTAAAAGTTTCGGTATGACTAAAACTGATTTTAGCGCCGATAATACAGCATTACAATTTTTTGCTAATCAATTTTATAGAGAACTATTAACAAACTTAAAAGACCTTTTATCTATTCGAGGTACTGCATTATCATACGAATTATTCTTTGGTGCATTAGGATATGATATTACTTTATATGAATATTGGTTTAATCAAGACAATTATTTAGTAGAGATTAATCCATACGATGATGGAATTGGAAACAATCAATCAACTTTTTTTGTATATGATGCTTCAGGAAAATTAGTAGGCGATAATACTTTAATGTCATTAGATCCACGAGGTTTAGTAAGTTCTGAAAATCCTTATAATTACTGTAATAAATCATGTTATATTAAACCGGAACTTACTCCTAAGAAAGGATATGAATTTATAGGCGGTGAATTTTCTGCCAGTCAAAGAAGTGTTATTAAAAAATATTTAACTTATCTTAAACCTATTCACATAGAATACTTAGGTGAGATACTAAATATGTTAATAACTAGTGAATCTTTTATTCCATTGATGACTGATGCATCTCAATTTAATGTAACTAAATTATCATTAATTGCTCCGCCAATATTTACTAATTCTTTAACAAATTTATATCCGTTGACTTATGGACCAGATGAAGATTTTTTAGATCCTTTAGTTAATCCAAACGCTAATCCTTATTATTTGCCATTTAATTATCTTACTAAAAAAGAAAGTATAACTAAATTTAAATATGTTATTGCAGAAACAGATTGGAATAATCCAACTAATATATTAGACAATGAAAATGACTATACAGATACTGTAGTAACTACAGAAAGTTCTACACTCAAGTTAAGTATCATAGATATTGTTAGTAATGACTATACAATATATAATGCGAAACCAACCAGTATATATTATATTGTTCAGATTCAGTCTACAGCTGCAACATTGTTAGAATTCCGTCAAACATTTAAGGGAGTATCTGGAGATTGGCAGTCTGCGGAAACTTACGAGACAAAAACACTTAAATTTTTTAATGCTGCATTAGCAGAAAATACTACTTGGGATGATGTAAAAAATACTTATATTCAATTAAGAGTTAAAAATAAATCATTATTAACTCAAATAAATTGCAGACTTTATAAAGTTGATGCTGTAATATCTTATAGTGATGCAGATTTAACAGGATTAATTAAGCCTGGCGATCCTGGACGATTAGATTATGATGGTACTCCTGGTCATGGTACATGGCAACAATCTGGCGGTGGTATGGCCGTAGATGGATTATGGAGAGTTACAGGTAATATTAATGATAATAAATCTTGGCTCGATACATTTACATTCTCTGTACCTGTCGAAATTGTAGATACAATTGCTACTATAGAAAAATATGATAAAAAACCACCGCACTCATATGATGGTGGTATTCTTAAATATGATACTGGTTATATGTTATTAGATTCACCTGCTCCTGATGGATCAATGGATCAAAGGTCTGTCGGTATTCAGCCAATAAATATAAATGTATTTCAGCAGACGTATAATAATTTAATACAATCAGGATTATCTCCGGTAGGAGCTAAAGCTCGTATGTTAGAAGATATATATTATAAAGGTCTTTCCGATAAAAATTTTGAGGCAATTTTATCGTATTCACTGTAAAATAAAATAAGAGGAAAATAAACATGAACATTTTTTCAAGTATATGGAAGAAACATTATAAAAAAGGCGCAAGTGCTATAAAACTAGCCGATGATGTAGGCGCTATGAAAGGTATTATAGGTGTTCAGCCATATAATCCAATTACAGGTGAATTAGGTATTCAAAAAAAATATAATAACCTATTAGTAAATCAGAGCAAAAGTAATATTATCAGACTTATATCTCAAGGACAAAGCCCTTGGATAGGTCAAGTAAATCCAGCCGATCTTAAAATATCTCGTATGAGATTTGGTAATGCAGCTAATCATGGAACACCGAATAAACTTTATTATTATGATTTTAATGAGCTTTCATCTAGAAATGCAATACCAGCTTTTCAAGATGGAGAATCATCTGCTAGATTTGCAGGAGGATTAAGTACTCAGTCAGAAGTCCTAGGCGAACCAAAGTATCTAGATGCCCATCCTGACGCTGCGTCAATTGGTAAATTTGAATATGGTTTAAATAACATGAAGAAATATTCAATAGCCGAAAGACAAGACTTAATAACAAGTACACTTTCTGCACAACCACCGTTACATGGAACATTAGTAGTTAAACTTTATTTAACGACTGGATTAACACCAACAGTTCCAGTAGAAACTATTTACTTTGAGAATGATGTATATACTAAGACAAGATCTGGAATATTACCAACTAAAATAGTTTCGCAGAATACTGCAGAATCATCTAGAATTTCAACCCCAGCAGGAAGACCTAATGATAATACATCAGTTGTTCCGGCTACAAGCGGTGATACAGCATCAGGTACAAGATTAATTTATGATTATATAAGTGGATCAAGAGGATGGAAATTCTTATTAGATGAGAATGGTGCATCAAATCCAAACTTTGTATCTAAATTTAATTCAATTACTTTCGAATTTTTAATAGGTGAAAATAATATTATTAATTCAATAGTTCCTCAAATAGGATGGAATGCAAATTTTACAGATACATCTTATGCTGAAAGAAAGAATAAGATTCCTTTAAGATTCCAAGGAAATCAAGATTATTATAACATATTAAGTACGGAATATAGAGATTCAGAAAACGATTATATTGATGACTTCTCTGTTACTTTTGGAATCAATATGCCAGGACATTTAGGTAATGGTAATACAGATTCTAATGCTAATCAATATATAAAATATAAAGAAGCGTTTTTGTCTAATGGCAGAGATGAATTATTCTCTTCTGTTTGGTTACCGAATTCTTTTGATAAAAACTCAGCGGCTGCATATTTTATATCATGGACAATCTTAGCTCCAATCAATTAAAAAGTAAGGTAAATTAAATGGCCCAATTACGAAATAAAATCTTTAAGAAAAAAACTAGCACTAGTGACTTTGTATACGAGGCAATAGCGGATTCAGATACTATAGACATGATATCTACACCACCAGCTTCTGATGTATCACACTTAAATGTGGTATTAAAGAATAGTGACGTTGTATCTGCTACATTATTTAATCTTGCTAAAGACTTATTATTTAACGATACGTTACTTTTTAATAGAGTTGATGCGGGATCATCTGCTTTTTCTGAAGGTGTATTTGATACTCCTAGATCAACACTAAGTGCTAATGAAGAAATAGAATTAACTAATTTAATTGCAGCAAGAGATTCTGGTTGGCACCATGAAGATGCAACACCTTACACTCCAGAAGAACAAATAGAAGCTGAGAATAGATTAAATCTTTTAATTCAACGTAAATACTGGTGTACATTTTTAATTAATCAAGAAGAAATAAATATTACTGCATATCCATCCAAATCTCATAAGATAACTATTGGACCTGGAAAATTTAAAGTATATGAAGAAGATCAAAAAACTGATGGAATTTATTCTATTGAAAATTCATATCCAGGAAGTATTAGTGATCCAGTATTAGATCCGCCGGATGGAGTTTTCTATGTAAATGAAATACAAAATATCTCATATTATAGACGAGATTTAGTTTCTGCGGTGTTTAGAGAAACAGGTAAAAGCATTCCAACATTAAGTTATGAATATGGAGAAGAAACTAGTAGCATCACGCCTAAGCACACTATCAAAGATAGAAAACTTACAGCTTCATTAGGTACATTTCCATTGTGGTCAATTCTTTATAAAAGAACTGGTGGTATCACACGTATAGAGAAAATAGATCAAGTATTCGGAACAGTAGGTTTAGAAGCATTAGTAAAATTTACTCAAGTTGTACCATATGATAGAGTTGATAAATCAAAAGCTGTACATTCAAGCAGAGATATCGTATTCAGTAACTCAAATGGTGAAGCACTTAATGTAGCTTATGGTGAAGCTAAAAGTTCATATCTTGATAGTCTTGAAGGACCTTCAGCTGTATTAAACAATGATGATGCAATTTTATTAACTGTGCCAAATGACTTAGATTTAATAAATGATTCTGAAGCATCTAAAACAATTTTTCCTTTTATGCTTGATGCATTGTATAACGATTATGTAACTTACGATACTGTAAAATTTGGATCATTTCAATTAGCAACGGACATTAATTATGTAGGTCCTGAGGGAATTGAACTTAACATGTTTACAGCAAAAAAATATGCAACATCAGAACATGTCAGCAAACTTAATGTTATTAGTTATAATACTATTGGTGTAGACAGTGTTATTATTGTTAACACACCTTATACTTCTTTAACAAAATTAACATTTACTGGAAAAGAATGGGAAACAAGTACCGCTCCTGTAGTTGGAGATGTTATTGTTATAGTTGAAGGTTATGGAAAAGGTAAAATAGCAACTATTAAATTCTTAGAGTTAATAAATAATAGTACTCAAACTAAAATTACTGTGGAAGGAATTATTTCATCTCCACCAAATACTACATCAAAAATTACGATATTTAATTCTTTTTCAGAAGTTAGAGCTGGTTTTCAATTAACTTCATCTTTCTTATCTAGTTTAAGTACTGAAGAAAGATTAGAATATGAAACAGCTTATAGACATTCAATGCACACAAGTATGTCAAGACTTCCATATACTGATGGATATGCGTGG
>Ga0114951_10005505_pt1 | contig 11653 bp, 9 predicted proteins | sample AM7aDNAmetaG_FD_88677 | JGI IMG/M metagenome (GOLD analysis project Ga0114951, IMG submission 88677) | Freshwater microbial communities from Finland to study Microbial Dark Matter (Phase II) - AM7a DNA metaG | ecosystem: Environmental > Aquatic > Freshwater > Lake | place: Finland: Lake Alinen... | reverse complement strand
TAATGTTTTTGTTTTCAGCTTTGTCGCTATATTGCCTCTTGTTTATAAAATCAAGAGCGCTCCTGTGATTTTTCAAATTCTGAAAAATTGCAAGAAATTGATAATAATTTGCACCGCCAAGTTTTATAAGCCAGAATTTCTCTTTCTCTTCAGGCACAAAACCATCAAGTAAAGAGCTGTCTGAAAGAAAAAAAAACGGAAAGAATAATTCATCATGAAATCGAACCTCATCATTTTCCCGATTAAAAACTCTTATAGACGTATCAGATAGTTGGTATACACCAACAATACCTTTTTCTTTATCCTTACCGAATAAAAGGTCGTTGGTGATGATATCACTGATTATGTTGTCCATAGTTGCATATTGAATTATTCGCAAATGTAAATTGACCATATATGTTTCACGTGAAACATATATGGTCTCAACGGCCGAGATGTATCATAAGAATGGAGATATCTGATGGAGATACGCCAAGAATTCTTGATGCCTGGCCTATTGTCTCTGGCAGATGTTTTTTTAATTTTTCCCTTCCTTCATTTGAAAGACCCGAAACCGTATCGTATTTAAACAATGGTGGTATTTGATGGGATTCAAGTCGCTGAATTCTATCGTTCATGAACAGATCGCGTTTGAGATAACCTTCATACTTTAGATCTATCTCAACTTGTTCATATAGTAATGGCTCAGTGCTTATCGTGTAAATAGCGGCCTTCAGAGATGGTGAAGCGTTTACAAGCATTGACAGAGTAACACCGGGTCTTTTCAAAAGGGTTAACGCGCTTTGTGAGCTATTCACTATCGGATACCCAAGAGAAGGAAGTATGGAGTTAATTTCTGAGGCATCTATTCTTGTGCACAACAACATTCGTTTCAGAGTTTCTATATCTGCAATTTTCTTGTTGCAAATAGAAAATAATTCTTCACTGACAAGCCCTGCGATAAAACCGAAGCGCTGCAGGCGGATATCTGCATTATCATGGCGAAGTATCAGTCTGTGCTCTGCTGATGAAGTAAACATACGATAGGGTTCATTGGTAACTTTTGTGATGAGATCGTCTATGAGTACTCCTATATAGGCATCAGAGCGCTTCAGGTAAAGTGGCGGATGGTTTTTCACCCTGAGTGAAGCATTAATGCCAGCCATTAGTCCCTGAGCAGCAGCTTCTTCATACCCTGATGTTCCATTGATCTGACCAGCAAAGTAAAGGTTTGGACATATTTTTGTTTCAAGTGTTCTCTTTATTTGATGCGGAAAGAAATAGTCGTATTCAATAGCATAGCCCGGACGTATCATTTTAACCCCAGCAAGGCCAGAAATGGAGCGTAAGCCCTCTAATTGAATTTCTTCGGGCAGTGACGTTGAAAACCCGTTGACATACATTTCGTTGGTATCAAATCCTTCCGGTTCAAGAAATATTTGGTGTCCTGATTTGTCGGGGAAACGGCAGATTTTATCTTCTATCGAAGGGCAGTATCTCGGCCCGACACCCTTTACTTTGCCTGTGAATAGTGGCGATCTGTCAAATCCTTTTTTTAGTATTTCATGGGTTGCCGTAGTTGTTTTTGTAACGAAACATTTAATCTGTTTGCGCTTTGGTTGATTAAAAGTTTTGAATGAGAATCTTACAGGTTCGTCGTCTCCTCTTTGTTCCTCAACCATCGAGTAGTCAACACTTCGCGCGTCAATCCGTGGGGGAGTTCCTGTTTTTAGTCTACCTGATATAAAACCAAGACTGACAAGGTTTTCAGTAAGACCGTGAACCGGAGGTTCTGCAATAGTCCGCCCGCCTTCATAATGGGTCATTCCGATATGTATGAGTCCATTCAAAAACGTTCCGCAGGTCAGAATTGCGACTTCACCCTTGACCTTTCTCCCTGATGAGAGAACTACAGCAGCAAATGTTCCAGACGAAGAGCATTCAATGGCCGTTACTGTATCCTGGAGTAAATCTATATTTGGTTCTCGTTCAATTGTTTTACGCATGTAAAGTGAGTACAGCGTGCGATCTGCTTGGGCTCTCGGAGAGTGCATGGCCGGTCCTTTGCTTCTGTTAAGCATTCTAAACTGGATCCCTGATGCATCTATTGCTTTTGCCATTTCGCCACCTAGGGCATCAATTTCTCTGGTGATTTGCCCTTTTGCGACACCTCCAATGGCCGGATTACAGGACATACGTGCTATCGCTGTAAGGTCAGATGAAATAAGTAGGCATGTGCAACCCATTCTTGCTGCGGCAAGTGCAGCCTCACAGCCAGCATGGCCAGCACCGGCAACTATGATATCATACATGAGGGAAAAAATTGTTTCACGTGAAACATTCATTGACTGATTAATGTTTTTGATGCGGAAGATACAAATAATAGAGCTTTTCTGTCTCATAATTCAGATGTCAGACTCTGCACTGAGATATTTAATATGTAAAATATTTGTATTATTGATGATTCTTGCAAAGATGGGGAAAATTTTTTAAACTATCCAGTAATCTTGGTGTTTAGCGTACAGTTGCTTTTAATCCGTATTGAACCCATGAAAAGAAGACAATTTCTTGCGGTAAGCACCATTTTTTCGACTTTTTTATTGATAAAGCCGGTAAAGCTGCTGGCAGAATGGAGTGCAAAAAATTTTCAGCAGTGTTCAATAGACCAGGCATTCATGAATGCATTGGGAACCCGAGAAATTGTCACATCAGATACTATTACCATCCGTGTCCCTTCCGTAGCAACCGATAGCTCCACGGTGCCTGTTGAAGTATATTCGTCATTGAAGGGTGACCAGCTCTATCTTTTTGTTGAAAAGAATTTTGTACCGCTCGTCTTCAAATGCTCTCTGCAGGGTAATGCGATTCCTTGGTTTTCCCTTAATATTAAAATGAAAGAAAGTTCAGCGCTTTATGCTGTTGTCAGAGAAGGGGGGAAATTTTTTATGGCATCAGTACATGTTGAAATATCGTCGCAAGCCTGTTGAATAAGGAATTTTATATTTTTTACAATGAGCAGCAGTATAAGAATTCTTGCAAGTGAAGAGAATGGTATTGTTTCCGTCAAGGTTATTATTCCCCATCCAAATGAATCCGGCACAAGAAAAAATGAGCAAGGTTTTGTTGTACCAGCCTATTTCGTAAGGGAGGGTTCTGTTACCATTAATGGAGATTCTCTTTTTGTCATAGAGCTTGGTCCTTCGGTCTCAAAAGATCCGTTTCTGCAGTTCCGTTTTACAGGGAAAAAAGGTGATGTACTTAAGGTTGTCTTTCTTGACAATCATGGGGGCTTGTTTGAGGCAGAAACGATTGTGCAGCAGAGTCAACGTGAATTTCCGAAGTTTCAGCCAAGTAATTCTGTGTGTCTTAATTATTATAACTAACTATGGGGGAATACTTTATGGTTTTAAAACTAGGGATACGGCTAGCTGTATGCGCTCTCTCGTTGATGGTGATTGCTACGGGGAGCGGCATCTTGTCTGCAGCAGGCAGGGTCAGTTCAAAACCCGAGGGCCAAGTGCACTCACAAAAGGCCGAGTTTAATCCCCGGGGCCAAGTGCTTGCACTTTCCTGCACCTCTTGCCATGGAACGGATGGAAAAAGTGCTGGTATTATTCCTTCGATTTATGGCAGATCGGCAGTATATCTCGAAACTGCATTGAAGGCATTCAAGTCAGGAGCCCGTTACTCTACGGTTATGAGTCGTCACGCCAAAGGGTACAGTGATGAAGAGCTCCGATTGATCTCCGAGTATTTTGCAATGATCTCGCACAACCATAAATAAGCCGGAGAATGATTATGCTTCAAAAACTTACACGCAGGGATTTTAATAAACTCCTCTTGTCGGGTGTTGCAGGTTCTGCGCTAGGGCTGTTCGGGAAATCGAATACAGCTTTTGCCTCAACAAAACGAGTTGTGGTTATCGGAGGTGGTTTCGGGGGAGCCGCCGCTGCAAAATATTTAAGAAAACTTGATCCTTCAATTGCTGTAACTCTTGTTGAACCGAAAGCGATTTTCTACACCTGTCCATTTAGTAACTGGGTACTTGGCGGTCTGAAAACAATGGAGGATATTGCCCATACCTATACCGTACTGAAAAACAAATACCAGATAAACATTGTGTCGGATGTCGTTACCAGCATTGATGTAACGAAAGGTACGGTTAAACTGAAAAGCGGCAATGTACTGAGTTACGATCGGCTTGTTGTTTCTCCAGGTATTGATTTTAAATGGGATTCTATCGGAGGATATAGCGAAAGCGTCGCTAACAGCAAAATGCCTCATTCCTGGCATGCAGGACCCCAAACTATTTTGCTGCATAAACAACTCCTTGGCATGAGGGATGGAGGCAATGTGTTCATTTGTCCCCCAGCCAACCCATTCAGATGTCCTCCAGGCCCCTATGAACGAGCGAGTCTTATTGCGTATTATCTGAAAGAGCACAAGCCGAAGTCAAAAATTATCATTTTTGATGCCAAGGAGAATTTCTCGAAACAGGAATTGTTCAAAAAAGGGTGGGAGCGCCTTTATCCTGGCATGATTGAATGGCGATCGAGTGCAATGGGCGGAAAGGTGAGCAGGGTTGATGCCGGCGCAATGACCGTTACCACTGAATTTGGCGTTGAGAAAGGTGATGTTATCAATGTCATTCCAGCACAGAAAGCTGGTAAAATAGCTTTTGATGCTGGTCTTACCGATGCCACAGGATGGTGCCCGATCAATCCCGTGTCGTTTGAGTCAACTATTCATCCCGGAATCCATGTGATTGGTGATGCCTCTTTTGCAGGAGCCATGCCGAAGTCAGGATTTGCAGCCAGCAGCCAGGGAAAGGTTGCCGCTGCCGCCATCGTCCGGTTGTTCCAGGGCAAGGTTCCTGCGGCTCCTTCGTTGGTCAATACTTGCTACAGCCTGCTTGCTCCAAAATACGGTATCTCAGTTGCTGGTGTCTACAAGCTTACCGTTGAGGGTATTGTTGAAATCAAGGAGGCCGGTGGATTGACGCCGATCAATGCCGATGATGATCAGCTCAGAGAGGAAGCCCTCTTTGCTGAAGGCTGGTACAAGAATATCTCTCTGGATACCTGGGGATAAAAATTAAAGCAATCCAACGTAAAAAGCCCGGCATTTTACCGGGCTTTTTACGTTGGAGCCATATCTGGCCAGCATTGATTGGTGTATGCAGATTGTTAGTTAATCACTACCCCATTTTATATATTGGCTGAACTATTTCTTCCGAGCGAAACGCGATGTCATCAATGAAAAATAAACGTTTTAACCTTCTTCTTATTGCTGTAGTCACTCTTGTGGCCGCCTGGTCATTATGGCCGACCTGGCGAGACTACTCACTTTCGAAGCAACTCAAGAGTTTTGGATCAGCCCAGGACAGTCTTAAATATGCGTTGAATCATCGTGAAGAGATTGAGGATGCACGCAAAAAAAGTCTGAAGCTCGGTCTGGATTTAAAGGGTGGTATGCATCTGGTTATGGAAGTAGATCAAGTGGATCTGTTTGAACAGAAAGCATGGAATAAAGATGCCAAGTTTGCTGCCATCATGCAGGTTGTAAGGACAAAGGCCTCCAAAAGCGATATCAGGGTTATCGATCTTCTGGTTGCTGAATTCAGGAATGAAAATATTCGACTGAGCCGTTATTTTTATGATATCCGCAACAGCGATCAGGAAATTGTAGGAAAACTGGAAAAGGAATCTGAAGACGCCCTCAATCGAGCCAAAGAGATAATCCGCAATCGAATTGACCAATATGGTGTTGCTGAACCGGTTATTACTACACAGGGAAGCAGAAAAATTATTATAGAGCTTCCCGGAGTTTCGGATGAAAACAGGGTGAGAAATTTGCTGAAAGGTACCGCAAAGCTTGAATTCAGGGTTTTGCGCGAACCGGAAGTTATGATCAGAACGCTTGACAGGATCAACTCATATCTTGTAGAAAACCGAGTTGTTGCACATGCCGCTCCTGTTGCCGATTCATCATCATCAGTACTTGCTCCTGTTCCGCAAACTGGCGGATCGCCAGCCCAGCCAGGCAGCAACTCCTCTTCTGCCAAACCTCTGTATGATGTTATTGGCGTTTTTCAGAATGGGACAGCCTATACTGCCGAACATACTAAAGAGTTTGTTGTATCGTTGTTGCATCGCAGTGACATACAGGCGCTTCTGCCTCCAGATACGGAACTATTGCTTGCCGCCAAGCCGGAGGTAGGTAAAACGGGTGAAAAACTCTATCCGATCTATCTTGTCAGAAAAAGCCCTGAACTTACGGGTGGGGTTATTACGGAAGCAAAGGCCACATTTGGTTCGCAGGGTGTTCAGCCTGAGGTATTGATGTCGATGAACTCGGAAGGAACCTCGAAATGGGCACGTATTACCGGTGCAAATATCGGCAAGCGTATTGCGATAGTGCTGGACGGGGCGGTTTACAGCGCTCCGGTTGTCCAGTCGAAGATTCCGAATGGTAATTCAGTGATCAATGGGATTGAAAGCCTTGAGGAGGCAAAAGATCTTGAAATTGTACTGAAAGCTGGAGCGCTTCCTGCGCCAGTCAGGATTACTGAAGAACGAAGCGTTGGGCCATCACTCGGCGCCGATTACATCCGGGCAGGAATGCAGTCTCTTGCATGGGCATTCTGTGCGGTGTCCGTTTTTATGCTTGTCTACTATAAAAAAGCCGGTATCGCGGCAGATATAGCCCTGGTGCTGAATATCCTCATTGTACTGTCAGTACTTGCAGGGTTTAATGCCTCTCTTTCATTGCCGGGCATTGCTGGTATTGTACTGACCATTGGTATGGCGGTTGATGCTAACGTGCTAATCTATGAGAGGATACGAGAAGAGCTTGCTGAAGGAAAATCTGTGGTTTCTGCTGTAACGCAGGGTTATGATCGGGCGTTTTCCTCTATTCTTGATTCGCATGTGACGACTCTGTCTGCGGCCTTTCTTCTCTACACTTATGGTATAGGCCCAATTCAGGGTTTTGCTGTAACGCTGATGATTGGTACTTCTGCAAGCTTGTTTACAGCTATCGTGGTTAGCAGGGAGATTTTCCATCTGCTGCTTGCCAAAAATCTTATGTCAGACAAAAGTTTCGGTTAATATTTCAAGACGTTTCAACCCATGAGGATATTTCAGAAGACCAACTTTAACTTTATCAAGTATCGTAAAATAGCGTACGGTTTTTCAGTCATCGTGCTTCTTGCGGGTGTGGTCTCGCTCGTGGTTAAGGGGCTGAACTATGGAATTGATTTCAGGGGAGGTTCCGAGGTAGTGATACGGTTTGATAAAAACATTGATGTAGGACAGATTCGTTCGGTTCTTGATGCCGCAGGCGTTTCAGGAACCTTGAAGCAGTATGGTATGGATCGTTCTTTTCTATTCAGCACCGTTTTTCAGGGAGATATGGGGCAATTGAAATCGTTGCTTTCCAACGCCCTTAACGACCGGATCAAGGGTAATCATCACGAAATTGTGCGTATTGATGTCGTTGGTCCGAGTATTGCTTCTGATTTGAAATGGTCGGCACTCAAGGCGCTTTTTGCATCACTTTTGGCGATTCTTCTGTATGTAGGCTTTCGGTTTGAAATAAAATTTGCAACAGCCGGGGTGGTTGCAATTTTTCATGATATCCTGACCGTACTTGGTCTCTTCAGTATTCTTGGAGGTTTGTTCGCCTTCATGCCACTTGAAATGGACCAGAGCATTATTGCCGCTTTTCTGACGATAGCCGGTTATTCCATTACCGATACGGTTGTGGTCTACGATCGTATTCGGGAGAGAATACGGGGCCAGAAACCTTCTGAGTATGAAAGAATATTCAATGAAAGCATGAACCAGACTCTTAGCAGGACGATTATTACGTCAGGAACTGTGCTTCTCTCGGTTTTTGTTCTCTTTATCTTTGCTGGACCAGCCATCAGGGGTTTTGCTTTTGCCGTTTTTACCGGAATTATGATAGGAACTTATTCCTCAATTTTTGTTGCTGCACCCCTCGTTTATGACTGGCTCAGGATTACAAAAAGTTCGGTTCGTTTGAGAGGAAGCAAGCTTTCCTGAGGGCCTTTGTTCATGATTTTTGGAGTTATGAGTCTGTAATTTTGTGCCCTTTGTGGCCAGAAAACGTAAACGATATTCACCTTTCAGGAGTCGGTGCATGAAAAAAATATTGAGGAACATTACATTACTGCTTCTTGCTGGATCCTCATTTCTGCAGGGATCTGCTCTTGCAGAAGTTGCTGACCGGATCGTTGCCTTTGTTGGCAATGACGTTATTTTTAAATCGGAAATAGATAATCGGGTGCTTTTGGCCCGCCTGCAGTATCCAGAGCTGTCAGCAGATAAAGGGTTGACCCGTTCGATACTTGATGGGTTGATTGATCAGAAAATCATTCTTACAAAAGCCAAAATCGATAGCGTCGCTATTGATCGGAATGCTATTGATGCTATGGTAACTGAACGCTTCAAGCAGATTAGTTCCAAGTTTGCTTCAAGAGCTGACATGGAGAGCCGTATTGGCAAGTCCTCTGCTGGTATTCGAGAGAGTATTCAAGAGGAGTTGCGCAATCAGCAATTGATAGATACGCTGCGCAAGAAAAAATCCGCAGGGGTTAACGTTACCTATCAAGAAGTGATGGCTTTCTATAAGGATAACCTCTCTCAGATTCCTGAAATTCCTGAACAGGTTTCTATGTCGCAGATAGTCAAATATTCTGCAGTGTCTCCCGAAAGCAGGGCGCAATCACTCGCAAAGGCACAGCAGGTTCGTGCAGAGCTTCAGGGAGGAGGAGATTTTGCTGATCTTGCAATGAAGTATTCCCAGGATCCGGGTTCTGCCAAGTTGGGTGGTGATCTTGGATTTGTCAGGAAAGGACAGCTTATCCCGAGTTTTGAGAATGCGGCTTTTGCACTAAGGGAAGGGGGCATATCCGATATTGTTGAAACTCGCTACGGATTTCATATTATTCAGTTACTCAGCAAGGAAGATACTTCGATGCATGTCCGCCATATCCTTATAGGATTTGACCGAACGAACTCCGATTTCTCAGAGGCGATTCGGCAGCTCAATACCGTGCATGCTGAAGTGATGATCGGTAAAGCGAATTTTGCTGATTTGGCAAAAAAATATTCGGATGATACCGCATCAGCAATGCTTGGGGGCGTCCTTGTTGTTAACGGATCGTCAAAGTCAACGTCAATGTTTACGCCTGACTCACTTTTTCCGCAATTGCAGCAGATCATCGCCTCACTCAAAAAGCCAGGCGACATCAGTGAACCCCAGAAAATTGTTCCGCCACAGGGAGAACCATTTTACGGTATATTCCGGTTGAATGAACGGGTCTCAGGGCACCCTCTTGATCCTGATAAGGACTATGCCGTTCTTGAGGAGATGGCGCTGGACTACAAAAACCGGCAACGTTTCAATCAATGGGTGCAGCAGCTCCGTAAGGAGGTGTTTGTCCGTACTTCAGACATCTAAACGACGAACGTACCTTGCATTTTTCTCAATAAAGTCTCTTCTTGGCTCAACCTTGTCTCCCATAAGCGTGGAGAATACCTGGTCAGCTTCCATGGCATTTTCCACGTTGACCAGCAAAAGTGAGCGGTGAGCAGGATCCATTGTGGTGCTCCAGAGCTGCTCAGGGTTCATTTCTCCAAGACCCTTGTACCGCTGGATATGGATATTTGCCTTTCCCTTCTGCATCTTTTTCATACCATCCGAAATACTGTTGCGCTCATCGTCATCCCAGGCATACTGCTGATCCTTTCCTGACTTGACCAGATAAAGGGGCGGCTGTGCGATAAAGACTCTGCCTGCCTCAATCAGCGCACGCATGTGGCGGAAGAAAAAGGTTAACAGCAGCGTTCTGATATGTGCGCCGTCAACATCAGCATCAGTCATGATGATAATTTTGCCATAGCGCAGTTTTTCTACGGAAAATTCATCCTCTCCAAAGCTTGTGCCAAGTGCAAGAATGATGGTTTTGATCTCCTCATTTTCAAGCATCTTGTGTAGCCGGGCCTTCTCGACATTGAGAATTTTCCCCTTCAGAGGCAGAATTGCCTGGAAACTTCTGTCGCGTCCCTGTTTGGCACTGCCTCCTGCCGAATCACCCTCAACGATATACAATTCACAATGTTCTGGATCATTGATAGAGCAGTCAGCAAGTTTTCCCGGCAGTCCAGAGCTCTCAAGAACCGACTTTCTGCGGGTCAGCTCCTTGGCTTTTCGGGCAGCTTCTCTTGACATGGCAGCGCCCTTCACCTTTTCAATAATCATCTTGAGCACATTCGGATTGCTTTCGGCAAACTCCGAAAGCTGCTCATTGACCACTGTTTCGACAATACTCTGTGTCTCCGAGTTGCCAAGCTTTGTCTTGGTCTGGCCCTCAAACTGCGGTTCAGCAACCTTGACCGAAATCACTGCGGTCAGTCCCTCCTTGAAATCATCGCCGGTAAGGGCAAGTTTCAGGTTTTTCAGTAAATCGTTCTTCTGCGCGTAGGCATTGAGCGTTCTGGTCAGCGCCTTGCGGAATCCGGTTACGTGCGTGCCGCCCTCATGCGTATTGATGTTGTTGACATAGCTGAAGACATTCTCCTGATACGAATCATTGTACTGGAGAGCTATTTCAACAATGGTTGTATCCCGTTCGCCGTAGAGATAGATCGGCTCCTTGAGCAGGTTGATTCGGTTCTGATCAGTAAAGAGGACAAATTCCTTGATGCCTCCTTCGTAGTGGAACACCTCCTGAAATCCGTCAGTATCCTGGACAATAATGCGCAGCTCTTTATTGAGGAAGGCCAGCTCCCTCATGCGATCAACAATAATATCCTTGCGGAACTCGGTTGTCTTGAATATAAGATGATCGGGCATGAAAGTTGTTTTCGTGCCACGCTGGTCTGAGGGCCCGATTGCCTTCACATCACCCTGAGGGACGCCTCGTTCAAAGCGCTGAAAATAGACCTGGCCATCACGGTACACCTCAACTTCGCACCACTCCGAAAGTGCATTGACCACCGATGCGCCCACGCCGTGCAGGCCGCCAGAGACCTTGTAGGCGCCCTTGTCGAACTTGCCACCGGCCCCGATGACCGTCATGACCAGCTCAAGCGCCGATTTCTGCTTTTCAGGGTGGATATCAACAGGAATTCCTCGTCCATGGTCAATCACCGTCACTGAACCGTCAGGATTCAGCGAGACAAAAATATAATCGTTGAAGCCGCCGAGGGTTTCATCGATAGAGTTATCGACAATTTCGTAGACCAGATGGTGAAGCCCCCTGCTGTGAATATCGCCAATGTACATTGCCGGGCGCATGCGGACATGCTCAATGCCGTCAAGCACCTGTATATTGGTTGCGCCGTAACTTGTCTCTATCGAAGGGATTAATGGAGTAAGGATATCGTCTTCCTGCATGATGATCAGTTGTAACTTATGAGATGAAACTTGCTCTGCAAGATAACAAAAATGCCGTTATTATGCTTGTCTTATGTCATTCAGGAGTTTGCCCAGAAGGCATCCTGAAAATGTTCGACAGTGAAGGAGTCTATTCTGTTTTCCACCATTCCTTGTACCAGAATAGCAACTACATCGAAACGGCAGTCACTATCCATGTCACCGGATAACGCCAGGTAAGCACGAGCAGCTTTGATGATTTCCCGCTGTT
>Ga0114951_10005504_pt1 | contig 11655 bp, 9 predicted proteins | sample AM7aDNAmetaG_FD_88677 | JGI IMG/M metagenome (GOLD analysis project Ga0114951, IMG submission 88677) | Freshwater microbial communities from Finland to study Microbial Dark Matter (Phase II) - AM7a DNA metaG | ecosystem: Environmental > Aquatic > Freshwater > Lake | place: Finland: Lake Alinen... | reverse complement strand
TGGGCGAGGGACTAGTTGAACCTTGGAATCGTGGCCGGATTGGCCAGGGGTATGATTCCCTGCTCTCGATTATGGGCCATCTTCAATTGTTTGTGGCGGCGATGTTCGGCGTAGTCGCCGCGCTGGCGCGAAACTCGGCGGTGCGCTTACTGGCCCTGATCGGTGTCGGTCTGACGTGGCCGAATTATATTTTTGCCCGGGCACGCAACACGCTGCTCGCAGCGGTAGTGCCGGGCATTTTGACGTGGGTGTTCATTCGGTTCCGCAGTGGGTGGAAACTAAAGCTGCTGATATTGGGAGTGAGTTTTATGCTCCTCAACGCTTGGCTGGCTTTCATCATCGCCCACCGTTCGGATTCGAGCATCGTCGCCGCCGCCCGCAACTCGGATATTAAGCAGGAAGGTGACCAGCAAGCCCATCATGAGGGACTGAATATGTTCGAGGAATTGTGCTGGATCAATACGCTGATCGCCAGCGGTGAATACCGGCTCAATTGGGGCCAACGCTATTTTGCGGAGATCGTGAACCCCATACCGCGCACACTTTGGCCGGGCAAGCCGATGATTGGAATTGATTATGCCATTGCCCGCGGACAATCCTTTAAGGATGCAGACGATTCCCAAGCAGGGGTGGGGGCCACCCTGTCAACGGGTATGATCGGGCAAGGGGTGGTCAATTTTGGATATGTTTTGGGGCCGGCATTTGCCGCATTTCTGATGAGCATTTGGACGGCGATCATGAGCCGAATTGATTTGCAGGGACAACGGCCGGGTCGCCTGCCGCTCTATACCTTGGGGCTCATCATGACTTTCAATCTGGGTCGCGACATCACTTTGATCACACTTTACACCTTTGTTTTTGGTGCCATGGCCATCTGGTTTGCGGAACGCTACTTTTTGCCCGCCGCGCCAGCATTAAACAGCCATAATCCCAATGGGAATCTCCGCTCCCAAAACGGGCGAAGCACGCCGCGTAAAAATTAATTTAATGGATGTCCTGCTCCCAAAAAATGAGGGTCGTATCCGGCTGGTCTCTAGGACAACACTCATTCCCCCACCCAACCGATGACTGGGCACACTCCTAAAGTTCTTGTTTTGACCAACCAGACTTCACCTTACCAGGTAGAGTTTATGGACGCGATTGCGCAAGCGGGGAAGGTGAAGTTGCAAGTTATTTATCTGTATTCGCAGCGGCCCGGACGCAACTGGAGCCAGCCTGAAATCAAGCATTCACACCTCATCCTAAACGGCGATCAAAAGCGATTTTCGGAAGCACAACGCTGGATGAACGAGGCGGAACTCATGGTGTTCAGTTACTATCGGGATGCCTTTGCCTTTGAACTGTTGCAAAGCCGCGCCCAGCTCAAATTGCCTTGGTGCTTTTGGGGTGAACGAATGGGCGTGACAAAATTTGGCTGGGCGGGTCGCCTATATCGCTGGTGGAAGCTGGCCAGCCTGCATCACTCGCCAGCAGCCATCTGGGGAATTGGCGAGTTTGCCCTGGAACGCTACCGGCGTGAATTTGGTAGCCAGCGCGTTTATCGCAACGTGCCTTATTTTTCAAATTTATCGCGATTTTCCATAACCAATCCCCGTGACTTTGCTCATAACGAGCGTCGAATTCTTTATTCCGGTTCCTTGATTAAGCGCAAAGGGGCCGACGTGTTGGCCAAGGCTTTTCGCATGGCGTCGCGCCGGTGTCCTAACTTACGGCTGACCTTCCTCGGCGAAGGGCCTTTGCAGGCCGCTTTGGCGGACGAATTGCATGGTTGTGCCGGTCGCGTCACATTTGCCGGGTTCAAAGACTGGTCCGAATTACCAAAAGAGTATCATCAAGCGGATGTCCAGTGCGTCCCATCGCGTCACGATGGCTGGGGGTTGGTGGTGCCGGAAGGACTGGCGGCCGGCCTGCCAGTCATCAGCACCACGAATACAGGAGCCGCGCGTGAACTCATCCAACCCAATAACAATGGCTGGTTGGTCGAGGCTGGGAATGTGCCTCAACTGGCAGCGGCGCTGGAAAGCGTTGCGCAGCTCACCGCCGATGAAATGATGCGGCTTTCAATGTCTGCGACCGCCAGTCTGGCAAACCATTCGCTCCCGGCCGGTGTGAACATTTTCCAAGAAGCGGTAGCGGCATCGCTTGAAGCGTGGACATAAGCGGCTAAAAATTTCTACTATGAGGATTGCACACATTCAGGGGATTTTCTCGCCAGAGCACGGCGGACCGACCCAGTCCCTAACTAATTATTGTCAGGGACAGGTGGCGGCGGGTCATCGCGTCGAGGTGTGGACGCTAGAGGGATTTCCCAATACCTCGCCAGCCATCCGGCTCCCGTCGCCAGTGGAGATGCGCGTGTTTCCCGTGAAATCACCCGCCAGACTGGGTGGTTCGCCAACCATGAAGTTGGCCCTGGAACAAGCGGAGCCGCCGGACGTATATCACTTGCATGGCGCATGGTTGCGAGCAATGAATTACGCCGCCACTGCCGCAGAGCACCATCAACGCCCTTACGTCCTTGAAATAATGGGCATGTATGAACCGTGGGCGCTCAACCAGAAATGGTTTCAAAAACAGGTTGTCCGCTGGTGGTTTCAAGACCGCATTTTGCACCGGGCCGCCTGTCTGCATGTGAATTCAGCCCAAGAGGCGCACTATCTGCGTGCGCTGGGATTCAAAACGCCGTTGGCGGTGATTCCTGTTGGGGTGGACGTGGAAAAAATTGAAATGTGGAAATCGGAAATCAGAAATCGGAAATCAGAAATGTTTCCGCAACTGAATAGTCGTCCGTTTATTCTGTATCTATCCCGTCTGCATCCCAAGAAAGGATTGGATTTGCTGCTTCGGGCATGGGCAAAAAATCCGGCAGCGGGAGATTGGAGGCTGGTGATTGCCGGCACAGGTTCACCTGAATATATTCGGGAATGCCGTGAGCTGGCGGAACAACTCGGCATAGCAGATCAGTGCCTATGGCTGGGGCATGTTGATGAAACTCAAAAATGTTGGCTGTTCACCAACGCGCATTGCTATGTGCTGCCAACCAGCAGCGAGAATTTTGGCAACACGGTCGCCGAGGCGCTGGCGCACGGCACCCCGGTGATTACCACCGTTCACACGCCGTGGACGGATCTAAAAAAACACCATTGCGGGTGGCTGGTGAACAACGCCGAGGCGGAATTGCGCCCAGTCTTGGCGGACGCAATTAAAATGGACGCGGCCACGCGCGGTTGCATGAGCGCGGCTGGAAAAAAACTGGTGCAAGACAACTATTCATTGCAGTCAGTGTTGAGCAGCGTGGAGGCGGTCTATCAATGGGTGAGCGGAGTGGGGCCGAAGCCAAGCTGCGTAATCTAAGACCAAAACAGAAATTAATATTAACATTTCCAACTTCTACTTTTAAAAAAATGTCATCCGTTGATTTATCGCGTTTCTCAAATGCCGGGTTTGACCGGGGCGCTTCCCGTTTGAAAGAAGCGCTGTGGACATTGGTGCGCTGCCTGTTTTTCGCGCCAGCGCTGCCGTGGCCTAGCGCGATTCGAGTGTTTTGGCTGCGATTGTTCGGCGCAAAAATCGGGCGTGGCATGATCATCCGCTCCCGCGTGAACATTCATTTTCCCTGGCGGCTGGAAGTCGGCGACCATGTCTGGATTGGCGAGGAGTGCTGGCTGCTAAACCTCGCGCCCATTGTGATTGAAAACCATGTTTGCCTCTCCCAACGCGCCTTTCTCTGCACCGGCAACCACGATTTCACCTCGCCGACATTTGAGCTTGTTGTGAAGTCAATTCACGTTGAAACCGGCGCGTGGATTGGTGCGGCTAGCTTCGTCGGTCCCGGTGTGTGTGTGGCCAGTCACGCCCTACTCACCGCCGGTTCGGTGGCCACGACAGATTTAAAGCAGTTCACCATTTACCGGGGCAATCCAGCGAGCGCTATCAAAGATCGCATTGTGAAATCTAAAACCTGAAATGAAGATATCTCCAACCACCCCGCTTTCCTAGATGAAGCCCTGCCGGACAGTTTTGAAAATTATGGTGACGGCTATTTTGTCACTACTTCTGCTCGCATCGGCGGTATGGTTATTTCCCAAGCAAGTGCTCACGGTGGAGAGCGGACCGGTGACTGCGGACGTGATGATTGTGCTCGGCGGCGGGTCAGCGGAACGACCGCAGCGGGCGGCAGAATTATTCAAAGATGGTGAGACATCCAAAATCATTGTCAGCGGCATTGGCGATTCCGGATCCCACGAAAAGGTGCTGGTGAATGCAGGTGTTCCAGAAACTGCTATCCAACGGGAAGACCGTTCACACACCACGTTTGAGAATGCACAGTTTTCCATTCCGCTGCTCCGCCAGATGGGTGCGCGCCGGATCATCATTGTAACTTCCTGGTATCATTCGCGCCGGGCATTGGCGACTTTTGAACATCTCGCGCCGGACCTGCAATTTTATTCGCGTCCAGATTATTGGGGGTATCAAGCTGATTCCAAAGAGCGTCAGTATATTCTCCGGCACATGCGACTCGAATATCCAAAACTGATCGGCTATTGGCTATGGCACGGCGTCTGGCCGCTGTAGAGCGCAGCAGAATATCGGCAATGATTTCAGCTTTCAAATTTTCACCTTCATTTTTTCGCCTAGTGCTCTGCGCCCTGCTATTGGCTTGGCTTTGGTGTGTTTTGATCAACGAGCTCAGCGTTGAATGGATGATCAACTCGCAATACAGTTACGGCTGGGCCGTGCCGTTTCTGTCGCTGTTTTTGATTGGCCGTAAAATGTTGTATCCGGCCTTTGGCGTCCGACCGCCGCCGGCCATTCCCCAAATTCAAACTGATATCTGCCAGCTTCTCCTCTGTCTGTTCGCCTTTCTCTATCTACCCACGCGGTTGATTGAAGCTGCCAACCCCGGCTGGCGGCTCGTCAGCTGGGCGCTGGCCATCTCAGTCATCGGCGTCACACTCTGTCTACTGCGCCTGACGATGTGCGATTCACGATACACGATTGGAAAATTCAGCTTTCAGTTTTCAACTTTTATTTTTCCGCTGTGCTTCTTCCTCGTGGCCGTGCCGTGGCCGACGGTTTTTGAAGGCCCTTTGATACAGGCTTTAACCCGTGCGGATGTCCGCGCGACATGCGATCTAGCCGGCTGGCTCGGCATCCCAGCTATCCCGCACGCCAATGTCATTGAGGTGGCGACGGGATTGGTGGGCATTGACGAGGCGTGCAGCGGCATAAGGTCTTTTCAGGCGACCTTAATGATTTCACTTTTCCTAGGTCAATATTATGCGTTGGGTCTCTCGCGCCGGGTGTTCTGCGTGGCGGCGGGATTTATACTGGCATTGCTGCTCAACCTCGCCCGGTTGCTGGTATTGGTATTGGTGGCGGCACACCAAGGCATTCCGGCCACGAACCGATGGCACGACCCGACGGGCGTCATCATTTTACTCGGCTGTTTTTTTGTGCTGTGGGGCATCGGGGTCTGGCTCGCGCCAAAAAATCAGCAGACAGCAGATAGCAGTCAGAAACCAGAAACGCAGCCTTTGGAAATTTCCACTTTCCACTTTCCACTTTCCGTTTTGGTTCTGGCCGCGTGGTTGCTGCTGGTTGAAGTGGGCGTGGAAGGCTGGTATCGGTTTCATGAAGTGCGGCTTCCGGCCGCCGTTTCCTGGCAGATGGCCTGGCCGACTAACAACGCGACTTTTACCGAGCGCATCATTGCGCCGGTCTCCCGGCAGATTTTACGTTTTGATGATGGCCAAAATACCGCCTGGCAAGAGGGCAACTTAAACTGGCAGGTGATTTTTCTGCACTGGAAACCGGGCCGGGCTGCCGTGCGGCTGGCGCAAAACCACACGCCGGAAGTGTGTCTGGCCGCCGTCGGCCATCAGATCACCGGTGGCAGAGAATTGCAATACCTCACCGTCCATGGTTTGAAACTGCCATTTCGTTTCTACCGGCTCACCGACACACCGCAGACGGTATTCGTGGCCTATTGCTTGTGGAACGACCGCGCCGGCTCCCGCGAGTTTGAAACCAGTTCCCTGACGGCCAGCAGCCGAATCGCTGCTGTGCTGGCTGGCCAGCGCAACGCCGGCCAGCGCTCCCTTGAAATCGCCCTCACGGGCGTAAGCGACCTAACTTCGGCGCAATCCGCCATGCTGCGGCTGCTGGAAAAAATCATTTCCACCAATCGGTAAACTTTACGTCCTCAACCCATGCCTAAGAAAAAAGTATTTGTCAGCGGTTGCTTTGACATGCTGCACAGCGGCCACATCCGCTTTTTGGAGGAAGCCGCGACTTACGGAGAGGTTCACATCGGCCTCGGCTCGGATCAAACCGTCATGGATTTGAAAGGCCGCGCGCCCGTCCACACCCAGTCGGAACGCAAATATATGCTCGCGGCGCTGCGCCACGTGAAGTCCTGCCGGATCAATCGCGGTGCCGGCATCCTGGATTTTCTGGCGGAACTCGACGAGATTGCGCCGGATATTTTCATCGTCAACGAGGACGGCAACACGCCGGCCAAGGCTGAACTCTGCCGCCAGCGCGGTATCCGCTACATCGTCCTGAAACGTGTGCCGCACGCGGATCTGCCCGCGCGTTCCACGACCAGCCTGCGCAAGGAATGCCGCATCCCGTATCGGCTCGACCTTGCCGGCGGCTGGCTGGACCAGCCGTTCGTCTCCAAGTTTGGCGCAGGGCCGGTGCTGACCATATCGCTGGAGCCGGTGATTGAATTCAACGAGCGCAGCGGCATGGCCTCGAGTTCGCGCCGGCGGGCCATCGAATTGTGGCAGACCGATCTCCCCGTCGGTAATTCCGAGAAGCTGGCGAAGGTGCTCTTCGCCTTCGAGAACCCGCCGGGCACGAAAGTTTTTGCCGGCTCTCAGGATTCCATCGGCATCGTGTTTCCGGGCTTGAACCGGCTGGATTACGCTGGAAATTATTGGCCGGAAAAAATCACGTCGCAGCCGGATGAAAAAATCCTGCGCTGGCTGGAGAACCATCTTTACCTGATTCCGCTCAGCCCGCGCGTGGCCCAATTTGACGTTTTCAAAGGCAAAAGCATCACGCCGCCCAAAGTCCGGGCCCTGGCCAGCGCAGCCGATGGCTGTTGGCAGGCGATTCAACAAATGGATCTCGAAGCGTTTGGCCGGCAGTTGCGCGCCTCGTTTGAGGCGCAGATCGCCCTGTTTCCGGCGATGAGTAATCCGGCAATTCAAAAATTGATCCGGCATTATGAAAAGACCGCCCTGGGCTGGAAACTGTCTGGCGCCGGCGGGGGCGGCTATCTCGTGCTGGTCAGCCAAACGACCGTGGCCGGCGCGCTGCAATTAAAAATCCGCCGGAAAAATGTGTAGGCGCTTGGCTTCCACAAAATCCCCGGCCTTGAAATGAAGATTCTCCTGCTCAACCAGGTCTTTTATCCGGACATCGCGGCCACGGCCCAATATCTGACGGATCTGGCGGCGGCATTGGCGGAACGCGGCCACGAAGTCACCGTCGTCAGCAACCGGCGGGGTTATGAGCATCCCGAGACGATTTATCCGGCGCGAGAAACTTGGCGCGGCGTGAAAATTATCCGGGTTTTTTCCACGCGGTTTGGCAAGCGTGCCAAATGGCGGCGCGCGGCGGACTTCGCCAGCTTCCTATTTTTCTGCTGTGCCCGGCTGTTGTTTTTACCGCGTCAAGATGTTGTCGTGGCGCTCACCACGCCACCGCTCATTTCCTTCATCGGGGCCTGGCGGGCAAAATTGTGGCGGGCGCGCTTCTGCTACTGGGTCATGGATTTCAATCCGGACGAGGCCATCGCCGCCGGCTGGCTGCGGGCGGATTCGTTCGCGGCCAAATTTCTGGAACGGCTCTCGCGGTTCAGCCTGCGTCAGGCGGGCGACATCGTCGCGCTGGACCGGTTCATGCGCGACCGCATCGTGGCCAAAGGCATCGCGGCCGAAAAAATCGCCGTCATTCCGCCGTGGTCACAGGATGAGGCCGTGCGCTTTGACGCCGCCGGACGCGCGGCGTTCCGCAAGTTGCACCAGCTCGAAGACAAGTTTGTGGTCGCGTATTCCGGCAACCACACCCCGGTGCATCCGTTGGACACGCTGATGCAGGCAGCGGATCGGCTGCGCGGGGAAACGGACATCGTCTTCTGTTTCATCGGGGGCGGGAGTGAATTTACCCGCGTGAAAAAATGGGCGGCGGCAACCGGTAATCCGCAAGTGCGCTGCCTGCCGTATCAGCCGCTGGAGCAACTGTCCGCCTCGCTGTCAGCCGCCGACGCGCATGTGGTGGTAGTTGGGACTGAAATGCTGGGGTTGGTGCACCCTTGTAAAATTTACAATGTCTTATCCGTCGGAGCACCGGTGATTTACATCGGGCCGGAAACCAGTCATGTCACGGAAATTTTGGAGGGCTTGCAGCCGCGCCATCCATGGATCGGTGTGCGGCACGGGGCGGCGGATATTCTTGCCAACCAAATCCAACAGTTGCGGGCGGAAACCGGGGTTCTCGACCACCGTCCTCCGGTGGCAGTAGCCGCGCACTATTCGCAAGCGACGCTGCTGCCGCAATTGGTGACCTTGTTGGAAAATAAAGGTAAAAACGCAGCGGGCTGATTCATTCCGAAACCCATATCCCCCGATAAATAACATCCCCTCCGGCTCTGGCTGGCGGGGATTTTTGGTTTTACGGCCGGGTTTATTTCCTCCAGGATACAAACTCCGGCCGGCGGCTTGCGCTAAAAATCGTATGGACGGCTTTTGCTATCAAAATGGCCATCGGACAAGAAAAATTGACAAGAAATCCGTTCTCATAGCTGAACAGATAATCAGAGGAAAATGCGCAGAGTGTAGACAACGGCACCACAAGCTCGGATTAATATGCTGCGGTGTAGTTAAGTCAGGCGCATGACGCCCTCAACAAATATATGAACCTAAAAAAAATTATTAAAAAAATCATTGGAACCAAACCGCAAACTGAAGGTTCCGCTCCAAATCTGGCGAGCCAGCAGGAACGCCTCGCCATTGCGCCTCAAGTTGTGCCGCCGACACCATTGTTGGACGCAACCATGCAGACCACTGCCTGTAATCATTCGGCAACATTGGTGCCTTCCAAAACTTTTGATATCGATTCTTACCATGTAAATTCCATTTTAAATAAACTATTCAGGAGTCTTCGCGATGGCGAAGACCGCCCGGCGACCGAAAATCTCATTGCGTTTATGGTCGATCGGGGTATTACGCGCGCGGATGCAGAGGAGTGCGTAAATCGCTGCTGCAACATTTTTCAGGTGGCACTGAAGAGTTGCGTGGGAAACCGTGAAGAGGCATGCGTTCTTTGTGCGATGGAGTTGCGCGCCAGCTACGGATGCTGCCGAGATGGTCAGGCGCAGATAGTTAACCTGCTCGGCTTCCGCCGGGGAAACGAAGTGGTGAGGCAAGCCATGGAGGTTTTCCTGATTGACGGTTGGATTGAGGTCGTTCACGACGAGGAATCGGAAGATTATTTCGAGTTGATTCACCCGATCAGCAACTGGGAAAGTGAGGGCACCGGTTCTGTGGAATTGTTGCGCATGGAGGTCGAAGAGTTGGGGGAAATGCCGGAAGAGGAATTTCGCCGGCGGCTGATGGACACAGTTCTGGTCGTTGCACAGGAGCGTTTGCATGTGGTCGAAGAACAGACCATTGCAGAAATGGACAAAGTTGAACAACAACTTGAAGCTGATAATCGACTGGCTAATGAAGTTTTAAATCGTATAAACGAACAGCGATCAACCCTATTTGATTTGCGTCGCCTGCTGTCTAAAACCCGCTGGGCCTGGCGTGACTCATTCAATCCGGACAGTTTTGAAAATATGGAGAGGAGGATTAATAGAAGGCCAGCTCCCCGACTGACGCAAGACGACTGAATCAAGTGCTCACTTAGGTTCTAATAATTTAAGAGTTACATTCGGAGCGGAGGCGGCGGCCCTGGAAGACGTAGTTGAAATTTTCAGAGACGTCAAATCCGGGACGGCATCTGCGAATTTTGACATAGTGTTTCATTGGTTGTCGTGCCGGGACTCGAACCCGGAACCCTGCCCTTATAAAGGACACGCTCTACCATTGAGCTACACGACAATCCAGTTCACACCGCCATGCTCAGCGCCTTGTGAACGCTCGACGGCGGCATCTTCAACTCACGTGCAATCGCCCGTAGTCCCAGCCCGCGCGCTTTTAGCTTCTTGATCTCGCCCGCGCGTCCATTGATCGTGGACGGGCGACCAAGTTGCACACCGCGAGACTTGGCTGCACGAAGCCCAGCATTAACCCGTTCCTTGATAATCCCCCGCTCAAACTCTGCGACCGCCATCAGCACGCCGAGCTGTAATCGTCCGGCAGGATTGTCGTTGGACGTGTCGATGCCCTGACTGCTGGCGATGAGTGGAACCTTGAGCCGGTTCATTTCATCGAGGATCAGCGCCAAGTGCGTCAGACTGCGGCCAAGGCGATCCAACTTGAAAACGATCAGGCGCTCAATCTTCCCAGCCCGCATATTCTGCATCAGGCGATCCATTTCAGGGCGCGATGCCTTGGCACCAGAAAGCTTGTCGGTGTAGATGGCGAGGTTTTTCCAGCCGCGCTGGCGGCAGTAGCGCTTCAGTTCCAGCTCTTGCGAGTCGGTGCGCTGGCCCTCGGTGCTGACCCGGATGTATATTGCAGTGTTCATAAATCATTTGTTTTCCGACCATCAAATTCAAAAACTGGAATCACTGTGAAATCAGGCATTTGATGATGGTCATTTTAGGGGGTGATTTGTGAACGGCCCTTTCACGCCGCGAACCCCACACGACGTTCGTTGTTAAACTCGGTCGTGACCGCCGAGCCGTTATAAATCTCAGCGAGCGAGTAATCCTCCTTGTCAGCCAGCGTCAAACCCTTTGCCTGAGCCAGACGCTGAGCCTCGTCACGGTGCAGGCGGCGGAACTCACGGCTGCCCAGCAGGCGACCCGGACGCAGAATGGCGCTGTCGAGCTGACGCACCGTCGCGTTGGTCGTGGCGATGACGTTCAACTTGAGATGGTCTCCGAGAAATCCGTCGGCGAGGTTCAGGAGATTACTAACCTTGTCACGATTACTGCCGTCACGCGGCAACAAGAGTTCCTCCGCGTCTTCGAGCAGCACGATTTTCTGTTTCTTCTTGTTGCGGCCAGCTTCACTGATCCAGAAGCCGACAAAGCGCGGGTCAAACAACATGTCCGCCGCCGACACCGGCACAAAGTAAAAGACCGCCTTGTCGATGAGGCGGGCCATGAGGGCGCGCAGGTAGCTGGTCTTGCCGCAGCCGGGCGGGCCGTGCAGGATGCTCAAGCCACTAGACTTCTGGCGCAGCCGCTCGCGCCATTCCTTCTCCCACGCCGGGAAGTCATCGCCATAGTGCAACGCCAGTTCCTCGGTGCTGACCGGGGCCGTGCGCTCAATGTTGACCGTCTCCGTGGTAGGCCCATGCTCCTTCAAGCTTATGATGGAGAAGAATGGCTGTCCCGAACGTTGTGGTTTAATATAGCAGCGAAGCTCCTGCGCGATGACCTGTGCCGCCTCCGGCGTGGGCGCGTAGATCTTAATCGTGTCCTCCTCCACGCAACCGAAAGCGTCGTTTTCAAATCGCAACAGGAGG
>Ga0114951_10005503_pt1 | contig 11656 bp, 17 predicted proteins | sample AM7aDNAmetaG_FD_88677 | JGI IMG/M metagenome (GOLD analysis project Ga0114951, IMG submission 88677) | Freshwater microbial communities from Finland to study Microbial Dark Matter (Phase II) - AM7a DNA metaG | ecosystem: Environmental > Aquatic > Freshwater > Lake | place: Finland: Lake Alinen... | reverse complement strand
TATATAGTGAAAGAATTAAAGAGTATTTAGTGATTCATAATGGCTGGAAACCCTGCAGAAATAAGGAAAATGCAAGCAAAAAAAGGAAAGCCTCTTCTAACGCAGGCGCAAAGACGCTTGCCCGCTGGCACATCCTCAAGACTTCTATTGCGGTTGCGCGAGGCGTACGCCCACGGGATAGAGCGCCAAATTGGTGTTGCCCAAGTACGTTCTGGAATGCCGCCTAATTCTTCGTTAAAAGGTAATCCTAGAATTGCTTCTAAAGGGCTTGTTCTACGTAGTAATGGACGAAAGGTCCCAGCCGGGCAGAAGCAGCCAAAGCAAAAGGCAGCTTAATAGTTAGCTTTATAAAAGCTTTTCCTGCAACTTTTCTTTATTGGTGAGCTTCTCTAAAGCTTTTTAACAAGATTTTGAATAAGTGACTTTTATGGGCGCAGCTAAGTATATAGCAAAAACTTTCCAGAATGAATGGAAAGGGGTACAGGACGCAAATTACGATTACGCGTTATTGATGAGAAAGAGAGCAATGGATTACAGACAGGAAGATGTTGCGGTTGTAAAACTTGAGCACCCTACTAATCCAGTTTCAGCTAAAAGCGTTGGATTCAAAGCAAAGCAAGGAATAATTGTTGTTAGAGTTAGAGTAAGAAAAGGAACAGGAACCCATCACAGACCTAAGAATAAAAGAAGACCAAAGCGAATGGGGCAAGCTAAACTTTCAAGAAGAGTAAGTACTCAAGCTATGGCTGAAACAAAAGCTTCAAAGCACTTCGAGAACATGGAAGCACTAGGATCCTACAAGATTGCAGAAGACGGAAAGTGGCATTATTTTGAAGTAGTTCTCGCAGATAGAGAAGCTTCAACAATTAAGTCAGACAGACAACTTGCTTGGCTTTCAAAAGGCGGACAGAGAGGAAGAGCTGAACGCGGAAAGACATACGCAGGAAGAGCAAATAAGCAAGCTAACATGACTAACCAAAGAAAGCACAACAAGAAGCAGGAACACTACTTCAAGTTCGGCTAAATCTTTGTAAATTATTTTTATCATGGACATAGTTTTCGCCCAGCCGCTCAAAGAGCTGCTGCAAGTAAGTACATATTTCAATGAAAAGCTAGTCGTTCTAGTTAGCTCAGAGAATCAAGAAATTCTCGCCAAAAAATCCGGTCTTATTCCTTGTTACCTCGTAACCGAGGAAACAAAAGATACTCAAAAACTTTCTTCAAAGAAAAAAGCTGTTGTTGGCGGTAGCATTAAAGCAAACGAGTTTGCTGTTCGTATAAAAGCAGATTTTCTTCTCCAGCCCGCAGGAGCAAAACAGTTCTTTGATTTAGGTCTTGCACAAAAACTAACCGATGCAGGCACAGTTGTTGTTTTAATGTTTGAAGAACTCTTGAGCGCAAATTCTTTTGAGCGTCACCAAGTTTGGAAAAATTATATCGAACTTGTTCGTTACTGCAAATTAAAATCCACAAAATTCATTGTGGCTTCGGGCTGCAAAGACCCGCTCCACTTAAGACCTGCAAAAGTAAGAGAATCCCTTGCAATTCTTTTAGGATTACCAGCAGATCTTGCGAAGAAATATGTTGAAGAGGAATTAAAGTAGGTGATGTGTGTGAAAGAAATGCTAAAGATGTATTCTGATCAGGGGGAGTATGCTGGGGAAATGGAGAAAGCTGCGTCTCACGAACTAATGCGTAAGCAATATGTTGAAACGGGAAAAGTTTTGGTTCGCCACAGACACGTAAGATTGATTTTAATGAATTCTAGCGGGCGAGTTGTTTTACAGAGGCGCTCAAAGTGGAAAGGAGATAATGCGGGGCTTTGGGATAAAACAATCGGCGGTCATGTTTCTGGCGACGATTCTTATGACTTAGCAATGTTAAAAGAGTGCGCTGAAGAGTTAGGTATTCCTGCAACGGTCGTTGACATAAAAGAGTTTGAATCCGCTGTAAGATCGACTGATTTGAATGTTGTTGCGGTTCTCACAAAGCTTTCTTATTTGGATAATTATAAGTCAGTTAGAAAAAATAAGGCGGGCGCTGTTTGGGTAGAACCTAACCTTAGCCAATTTTATATTGGATATTATGACGGAGCAATAAGATTTGTTGATAAAGAGTCTTCAGGAATTCAGGTTTTCTCTAAAGAAGAATTGTTACAAGAACTAAAAGATACTCCTGAATTGTTTACTGAAGATGTTAAGTATATTGTTGAGAAATTTGAAAACAAAATAAAGCCAATAGAGAGAAAAGTTGATCACGTTTTGAATGATTGATGAAGTGTTTTTGTTATGAAGATCGCAAAAGTAAAGAAGACAACGATTCCGCTTTCAAAAAGAGAGCGTAAGCGCTATATTTTGCTGGAAGTATTAAATGGCGAAGTTACGGAGAAGGATTTTTACTTTGGTTTTTGGATTGAGCTCTTGGGTTTTTTTGGTTCAAAGGGTTTGGCAGAAATTAACCCAAAAATTGTTCTTTTCAAGCAGAATAAAGCAATAATTAAGTGTAAGCGCGGTAAAGAAACTGACCTTATCGCAGGAACTGCTTTTATTACAAAGATTCGAAACAAGAAAATCATAATTAATCCGCTTCTAACATCAGGCACGATTAAGACTCTTAAGGAGTTTGCGAAAATCAGCGCTCCGGCAGAAACTAAAACGCCTTAAAGTGTTTCTTTTTGCCGCTTTGAAGCGTTCTAATGCGAGAGCGTTTTATAATTGGGTTTAAAAAGGTTGCTTATGAGAAATACCTTGTTGAGAGTTAATTGAGTACTCTTTTGAGAGTAAATTCTTTTTGGTGAAAAAATGTATCCAGGTGTGTCTTCAAAAGTTCCTGCGTATGATAAAGCTGCTACAATGTTCTCTCCTGATGGACGACTTTACCAAGTTGAATATGCTTCAAAAATAGTTGAACAAGGAACAACTGGTGTTGGAATAGTTTACAAAGACGGCGTAGTTTTAGCTGCGGACAAAAGTATCCTCAGTAAACTCGTAATGCCTAATTCTATTGAAAAGATTTTCAAGATTGACACAAATATTGCAGTTGTTTCTGCAGGACTTGTGGGGGACGCAAGAAGACTTGTTGGTATTGCAAGGAGACAGGCTCAAGATAACCGCATGGTTTATGCTGAAAAGATTCAAGTTGAAGTAATGGCTAAAGAAATTGCTGAAACAAAACAAGCTTTTACTCAGTACGGTGGACTTAGACCTTTTGGAGTTGCTTTTATTATTGGCGGATTTGATGTAAAGGGTCCGAAGTTGTTCGAAACTGAGCCAAGCGGGGCACTAGCAGAATACAAAGCGGTTGCTATTGGAAGAAATAAGGAAAAAGCGATGGAACTTTTCGAGAAAGAGTTCAAGGAAGCACTTACACTTGATAAAGCAGTTGGACTGGCTTACAAGGCTTTGGAGAAAGCAATGCCTGAGAAGGAAAAAATAAATCCATCAAGGGTAGAGTTCGCAGTGGTAGATAAGAAAGGCTTTAGAGGCCTCACTGAATCCGAAGTTAAGCCGTTCCTAAAATAAAAACTCAGCTTTTTCTAAAAGAGCACCCCCAAAGAAAAAGGGTTGGCAAGAAGTAGAATTGAAAAGAAAAAAAGGAAAAAAAGAAAGGAAAAAGAATAAATTGCTGTGTGATGTTTTATGGTAAAAGTTGATGATGCAGTAATAGCTCGCCTTGAAAGGTTCGGGCACAAATTTGAAGTGTTAGTTGATCCTGATCTTTCTCTTGACGTAAAGCACGGCAAGGATGTTCCAATTGAGAACCTTGTTGCGATTGAAAGAGTTTTCAAGGACTCAAAAATAGGGGACGAACAGAGCGCTGAAACAATAAAGAAGTCTTTTGGAACAAACGACATGAAGGAAGTTGTTTACAAAATAATAAAGGAAGGAGAAGTTCATCTTACAACAGAACAGAAAAGAGCAATGCTTGAAAAGAAGCGACTTGAAATAGTAAATTTTATTGCGCGAAATGCTGCAAATCCTCAAACAAAGACTCCTCATCCAATAGTTCGAATAGAGCTTGCTATGGAGCAAGCGAAAGTGCATATTGATGCTTTCAAGAGTGTTGAAGAGCAAGCAGAATCAATTGTTGTTGCAATAAGACACATAATTCCAATTTCTTTTGACAAAGTTCATTTCGCAATTAAGGTTCCTGCGCAGTACTCCGGTAAGTGCTCAGCAATAATTCACAAATTTGAAATAAAGAAAGAAGAATGGCTTAACGATGGCTCGCTTGCAGCAGAATTCATTCTCCCTTCTGGGGCAAAGCAGGATTTACTTAACGATCTTAACTCCGCAACGCACGGGGAAGTAATTGTGAAAATCTTCTAACTCGTAAAAGAATTATTTTTATTGGAAAAAGGTGAATACATGAAAAAAATAGTGGTTCCAGGAGAACTAGTTTCTTCTGAAAGAAAGAAACTCGGAGGCAATGTGTATGTTGCCAACGGAAAAGTTTACTCAAAAGTTTTGGGTATAACTGAAGAAGAAGGAGATATCGCAAGCGTAGTAGCCTTGGAAGGCAAATATATGCCTACTGTGGGCGACGTAGTGATAGGAGTTGTGAATAGAGTAGTTTTCGCCGGATTTGGTATAAACTTAAACTCTTTTTCAGACTGCTTTATTCCTAAATCAGGAATGAGAGAAGAATTAAAACAAGGCGACGTTATAATGGGAAAAATAGAGTACGTCAACGAGATGAGAGAAGCGGACCTTGAATTCCCTAGAAAAGTTTTCGGCGGAGAAATAATCCAAGTAACTGCCGTTAGAACTCCTAGACTCATAGGAAAAAACGGATCCATGCTTGATCTTCTTAAGAGAGGCACAGGGTGCGAACTAATAATTGGAAAGAACGGTCGAATTTGGGCAAGAGGCGGAAATATTGAGCTTCTAAAGAAAGTAGTGAAGTTCATAGACAAGAATTCCTACAAAAGCAATTTGACTAGTTCAATAGAAGGGCTTTTTGGAATAGAAGCAAACTCCCCAGCTCCGCAAATGCAGCAGGAGAGAGTTGCGCCTAACGCAAATGCAAAAGGTTTTGCAAAGAAAGCACAAGCTCCAGTAGCAGAAGCTACAAAAGCAACAGAAGAATTTGAAACCATTGAAATAGAAGGAGCGGACGAAGCTTCGAATCAGTCACAAAAAGACGATTCTGAAGACGCCGCGTAAATAAAAGGGATTTTTTGAAAGGTGAATGACATGAGTGGAAAACAAAGAGAAGATTGTCCGGACTACAAGAAGGACAAGAAAAGAGTTGACGGAAGAAAAATGGACCAGTTAAGGCCGCTATCAATAAAAGTTGGCGTTCTTCCTAACGCAGACGGATCTGCTTACCTCGAATGGGGACAGAACAAAGTCTACGCAGCGGTTCACGGACCAAGAGAAGCATTGCCTAAGCACACAGCAAGCCCCTACAAAGCGGTTGTAAAAGTGCAGTACAGAATGGCAACTTTCTCAGTTCCTCAAAGAAAGCAACCAAGACCTAATAGAAGAGATATGGAGATATCAAAAGTTTTAGCTGAAGCTCTTGAAAGAGTTATTTTCACTGAGCAATTCCCTAATACTGAAATAGCAGTGTTCGTTGAAGTCGTTGACTCAAATGCTGGCTCAAGAGTTGCTTGCTTAACTGCGGCAGCTTGCGCACTAGCAGATGCTGGACTTCCAATGAAGGATTTAATTTCAGCAACAGGATGCGGAAAAGGATTTAACGAAATAATCCTTGACTTAAATAAAGAAGAGGAAGATGCTCCGGACGCAGTTGATATCCCGCTAGCTATATTGCCTAACAGCAATGAGATAGCATTATTGCAGATGGATGGACTTATAACAAAAGAAGAGTTCAATAGAGCTATTCAAATGGGAATCAAAGGATGTAAAGACATCTACGAAATTCAGAAAAAAGCTCTTGCTGAGAAGTTCGAACTTACTGAACTAACTCCTGCAATAGCAAAAGCTGAAGTTAAAGGAGAGAAGGCAAGCGCTACTGATGCAGCAAAGCCGTCCAAGACAGAAAAGAAAGAAGTTAAAGCGAAGAAGGTGAAAAAATGAGATCAACTGTTTTAGAACACGATATTGCTCAAGTAGTTGAAATGGTTCGACAGGGCAAGCGTCTTGACGGAAGAGGATTTGAAGAAATGAGAGCGTTCACTGTTGAAGTGAATAAGTACCTCAACGCTGAAGGATCTGCAAGGGTAGTCTTAGGAGAAACCGAAGTTGTTGCTGGATTAAAAATGGAAGTAGGTAAGCCTTATCCAGATAATCCTGATGCAGGCGCAATCTCAGTTGGAGCCGAAATGCTCGCACTCGCTCACAGCGAATACGAATCAGGCGCTCCATCATTTGATGAGATCGAAGTTGCAAGAGTTGTTGATAGAGGAATAAGAGAAGGAAAAGCGCTGGACTTTGAAAAGTTTTGCATAAAATCGGGCGAAGCAGTTTGGATTGCATATCTTGATTTCTACGCAATAAACAGCGATGGAAACCTTTTCGATGCAGGCTCAATTGCTTGTCTTGCTACGCTCATGAATGGTAAAAAACCAAAGATTGATGCGAACAACAAAATAATTGATAATGAGTTTGAGGGTAAACTTGAATTAAAGAGATTACCACTTCTCACAACTTTCGTAAAGATAGCTGGAAAAATATTAGTTGATCCAACATATCTTGAAGAAAAAGCTGCTGAGACAAGATTTTCAGTTGCAACAACTGAAGATGGCCTAATGAGCGCTATGCAAAAAGGAATGAACGGATCGTTCACTCTTGACGAAGTCAATTACATGATTGATGTAGCATTCAAAGTAGGTAAAGAAACAAGAAAACAAATACAGAAGCTCTAAAAGAGCCTCTAGAAAGTGCTTTTGGAACACCTAGGTGGGGGGAGGGGTCTAATATGCCCCGGCCTTTTTAAACCACCTAGGGCGTTCTTTAAAAAGCTTTTTATTTAGAATTTATGATATTGGTGAGCTTATGGGTAATACAAAAAAAGTTGGATCAACTGGAAGATTCGGCTCCAGATACGGTGTTGGAGTTAAGAAGAGAGTTTTAAGCGTTGAAGTAAAACAGAACAAACTTGTTCCTTGCCCATTTTGCGGATTCACTAAAGTGAAGAGAGAAGCTGCTGGATTATTTAATTGCCACAAGTGCAATGCACAATTCACTGGTGGAGCATACGAAGCTGAAACACTTGTTGGTAAATCAATCAAAAAAATGGTTACTCAGAGAACATTTGCTACTGATGTAGCTGAAATTACTAAGATAAAGGAAAGTAGCTTTGCTGATATTGAGAAAGAAGTTGAAGCTTCTCTTGGCGAACAGAGAATAGAAGAATCAAAGCAGAACAAAAAGAAGGCCGAGGCAAAAGAAGCCCCTGCTAGAGAATAGAGGTGAACTTTATGGCATACAGATGCGCAAAGTGCAGAACCGAAGTGCAGAATGTTTCCGAAGGACTTGTAAGATGCCCCTCATGCGGATACAGAATATTATACAAAGCAAGAGATCCTTTGTCAAAAGAAGTCAAAGCCGACTAAAATTTGGCGATTTTCCCAATTTTGCCCTTATTTTTAAGCCTCTAAAAGGTTTTTTCATGTTCTCTCTTGACATAAAGATTGGTTTTGATAGCAAAAGGCAAGCGATGGACTTCTTTAAGTCAATAAAACCTGAACTTGATGAAGAATTTGGTAGAAGCAGAACGACTGTGGCGCTCAAGGATAAGCTTCTTGTCGTGAACGTTTCTGCTTCAGACAAAACAGCTTTAAGGGCTTCGCTTAACTCTTTGATGAAGCCATTGATTTTATTCAATGATTTGGAGGAATTGGGATGAATGAAGGAGAACAGAGAGAGTTATTAATGGAATTTGAGAAAAACAGACAGATGCTTACAAATGTGACTATGCAAAAGCAGCAGCTCACAATGCAAAAAGAAATAACTGACTCCTCCATAGAAGAACTCGGCAAGACAAAAGAAAAAAGTGTTTACAAAGCTGTTGGAAACCTTTTGGTTCCAAAAACAGTTGAAGAAATGAAGAAAGAACTTGCTGACAAAAAAGAAACAATTGATCTTAGACTTAAAACTATTGAGAAGCAGGAAGAAACTTTCTTAAAAAAGCTTAACTCTATTCGCGCAAAACTAGAAGGCGCAAGTAAAGAAGAAGCTGAAGATGAAAAACCTAAAGACAAGAAGCAGAAGAAGTAATTCTTCTACTTTTTTTATTAAGTAAATCTGGCTTGGTCCTAGTTGGTCCGAGCCGATTTCCTCTAGCTCTCTTGGGGGCAAAAACCCTTAATAACAACTTAACACCCCTTACTTCTAGTCGCGTCTTCTACTAGGGGCGATAGGTTTCTTTTATGCAAAAGTTTAATGTAAGTGGACTAAAAGGAAAGAACGTTCTTCTTCTTTGTCACGAAAGCGCAGATCTTGACTCATTCTGCTCCGCGGCAATGATGCAGGAATTTTTGGAATCAAAAGGAATTAAATCAAAGATTGCGGTTCCTTCCCACATAAACGATCAAGCACTTCACTTCGCTTTTAAGAACAAGATTTCTTTTGAGATGAACCCGAGTATTGCTGACTTTGATTTTGTTTTGATTTTTGATTTGAATGATTTTAATCAGTTGGGTCATATAAAAAAGCAGTTCACAAGTCTTTGTGCACAATCTTGTTTTCGAGCGATTATATTTGATCATCATCAGCCAAAGAAACAAAGTATTTCTTGTGCAGTTAAAGCACTTAAAGCAATTACAAATAAGGATTGTGTTTCAACAACTCATTTACTTTACAATATCTTTGCAAAAGATCCAAAAAATTCTAAAAACTTCAGCGCAAAAATGGCTTTCTATGCGTGCATCGGAATGGTTGAAGATACTGGTCGCTTCCTTGTTGGAAGTGCGGACTCGTTTGCGGCATTTGCTGACTGCCTAACTCGTTCAAAGAAAACTTATGAAGATGTTTTAGCATTTGCAAAGCATGAGATTCCTGAAGGGGAACGAATAGCTTTTCTTAAAGCTGCTCAGCGTGCCCAGATAACAAAGATCGGCGACATTATTGTAATATCAAGCGAGCTTTCGTTTTTCCAAAGTCATGCTGCAACAAAACTTATGGAATTTGGTGCGCACATTTCTCTCGTAGCGGGTGCAGAAAGGGGCGGAGTAACTACTCTTGCTGCGAGAGCCGATTCTGTTTTCAAAGAAAAAGTCCACTTTAATCTTATGCGTGACTTGATGGTTCCGTTGCAAGAAAAACTTGGCGGAAATCCTGGTGGACACTCCGGTGCAGCGATTTGGAAAGGCAAAGCAGATGAGAAAGTTGTTCTTGCCCAAGCGTTAAGTATTTTGAAGAAGTTTATTGAGAAGAAGTAATGCGGTAGTTATTTTTTGGGCTTTGACTTTTAAGCAGCCCTGTTTATTTCAAGTAGATTACTGTGCTTCCTTTCTTTATTTTTCCTCTGTCGGCGTATTTTAGTAAGTAGTGTACGGTTGACTTTGGAATTCCAGTTACTTTTTCAATCTCTCTTATGCTTTGGTAGTCTTTTCTCATTTCTATCATTTGAAGCATTTTCTCTAGCGGGAAATCAAGGGCTCTTCCTCTTCTTTTTTCGATAGTGAGTTGGATTCCTTTTTCTTTTATCTTCTTTTGTGCCTTAGAGGGTAGTCTTTTGAGGCAGGAAGTAGAAAGAGAAATTTTTGTAATTTTGCATTTGTTGAATAGTGCTTCCAATTTTTCTTTTTTTATTGGTCTTACGAGGTGGATTTCGGTTGTGTCCTTTGGAACTTTGTCAATTTCTGTGAACTCGGTTATTGCGCACTTCATTTTAATCCCTTTTCAAAATTCAAATACCATTAGTTCTTTCAAACTTTTTTCCTACTAATTGGGAGGTTTAACCCTATCTTCTTAGGATTTTAAGGCTTTTTAATCTTTCTCTGTATCTTTTTTTTGGTCATATACTTTAATCCTTCGAGGAGTTCCTTCTTTTTTAGCTTATCAATTGGATTTTTCATGTATCTATTTGGTCCGGCCCAAACAAACTCTCGTCTTCTTATCATTCCTAAAAATTCTTCAGCGTTCTTTGGTTTTCTTTTCAGTTCTATTATTGCTGTGCCGATTGTTTTTGCGTGATGCGCATCGCTTCCAACTGTGATGAATGGGGCGTTTTCCCCGAAAAGCATTCCTTGTCTTACGCGTTCAAAGGTTTCCGTTGATATCTTTTCAAATTTCAGTTTTACTTTTCCGCTCTTTTTGTCAAGTAGTAACTTTTTTGCGAGCTTGTTTTTCTCTAAAAAGTCAAAGAAGTTGTAAAGTTTTCTTATCCATTGGGTTCCAAAAATTAAACTATTTGCAGACCCCAGCATTCCGTTGTAGTATTCTGCGCCAGCACCGTATTTTTTCAATAAAGCCTTTGTTTTTTGTTCGCCAATAGCGAGACAAACGGAATCAGTTTTATATCCGTAAGGGTGAGAAAAACTTGCAGTGAACCCTCTTTCTTTTGCTTCAGCTAGTACTTCCTCAACAGGAGCATTTAATTTAAGTAATATTTTTGAGTCATAAATAGACGCGTCTTTTCCAAATATGAGTAAGTGCCCCGCGCTTGTTTTTGCTTCTAGTCCGGGAACAAGAACAATGTCTTTTGGTTTCACTACAAGTAATTTTTCATAACCTGATTTTGGATCGTATTCTGCATGTTCTGTTATGCACACAACAGAGAGTTTTTTCTTTTTTACTTCGCCCCACCATTCTTTTGGGTCAACGTTTTTTTCGTTGATGTGGGTGTGCATGTCAGCAATAATAGGGATCTTTTTCACTTCGCCGGCCATAATTAATTATTTGGGAGCCCGCCTTTAAAAGGTTCTCTCTTTGTAGGACAAGCCATTTTGTCATTTCTTCCTTTTCTTTATGGGCAATTGCCAGGCACCCTCTAAGCCCTTAATCGTCTGCATTGCCAGAACTATATACTTTTTATACTTCCTTGTGCCTTGCAATTACTGATTATGATTGACATAAACTCTGCATTGCCAGATTTAACTGGTTTAAGCGACTTTGAGCGCGAGATTTACGAGTACGTCTTAGAGAAGTGGCCCACAAGTCCGCTTGAGATTGCGGAGAACTTTAGAGAAGATGTCTCAAGCCGCGAGAAAAAGAAGCGCTTGAGTACAAAATATGCGTATTATTTGAAGAAATTAGTACAAAAGCGCCTGCTTCTTGCAAAAAAAGCAGGTAACTCGATGATAGTTTGGCCATTTTTAGTGGAAAAGTACCGCGTGATTCATGAGATTTTAAACGATAAGAAGCCGTCAAGAGATGAGTTGTTTTTTTCTAGCGCCTCAAGCGAAATTTCTTCAAAAAAGTCTCTTCAAAAGAGTACTCAGAAGGGGGCGGTACTAAATGCTTAACTCTTTTTTTGATAAATACATTTTTACAAGCACGCTCAAGTATACTCACAACAACTTTTTCCTTGTAGACATCCCTTTCATGGTGGTTCCAGTAGAAATGCTTATTGCAGTAGCAGGTTCAAGCGACTTAGAGTTACACAAAAAGATTTATGCAACAGTAAAACAAGGAACAAAAGAAAAATTCATGCCTCGCTTAAGCGGTTTTAGTACGGAGAGAAATAAAGAACTTGATTTTTTGAAGACTTTTTTTATGGCTTCGGGATGGGGGCAAATAGAAGT
>Ga0114951_10005502_pt1 | contig 11656 bp, 11 predicted proteins | sample AM7aDNAmetaG_FD_88677 | JGI IMG/M metagenome (GOLD analysis project Ga0114951, IMG submission 88677) | Freshwater microbial communities from Finland to study Microbial Dark Matter (Phase II) - AM7a DNA metaG | ecosystem: Environmental > Aquatic > Freshwater > Lake | place: Finland: Lake Alinen... | reverse complement strand
CCGCTGCTGCCGCCGCTGCTGCCACCGGAACTGTTGGCCGAACCGAAGCTCTGTGCACTGACCGCCTGCAAGCCTTGTTCAAACGTGTTCGGGTCAACCCGGAAATGGCGGCTGTAGAGAGTCGGGGTTTCCGCTCCTTTGGCCGAAAAAACAACGGCATAATCAACCACACTATATTTGATCGGATGGTCCGCCACCTGGCAAATGGCTTCCAAAACATCCGCGAGCCGGACATCGCTCAAACCCGGGTTGATTTTGATGACCACGGCGTTCAGGTCAACGGACTCAGCAGCCGCACCGGCCGACGGAGCCGCCGGCAAACCAGTGGCCGGATCAACCGTCGGGGCTCCGGGAATACCGCCGCCGCCAGGAAAACCGCCGCCGCCAAAGCCGCCCGCAGCCGGGGAAAGGGTTGAAATGGAATTGTCCGGGTTGGGATTGATTAGAAAGTTAATGCCCTTTTTCTCAGGATCGCGAATTTTTGCCTGCTCGCTCAAGTTACGGACGACTTCGCTCAGCGGAAGCCCGTCATAAAGGGCGTCCATACGGATGCGATCCAACTTGCTGACGATCCCCTGGCGACCGGGGCCGGTATAGATCAGGTTTGTCCAGGCAGCCGGGTTCGGCGTGGGCAAACTGGTGTTGGGGCCGACATGTTCCCACGCCTTTTCAACCTGCACCAGCCGCTCGCTGCTGGCCGCTTCATGCATCTTGCCTTCGCGCGCATAGCGGGCCTGTTTGTTCAAGTTGTAATAATAAAAGGCTCCGGTATTGCTCGGATCCAGCTTCAAGGCGGCCTTGAATTTTTCATCCGCCTCTTCCAATTTGCCCATCTCGTAAAGCAGTTTGCCATCCTGCACCAAAGTGGCCGCGTCGGTTTTCTCCTTCGCAATGACGGGGATTTTTTCGAGTGTCTGCGCGTCCGGGGTCTTGCCGTTCATGGCCGCCATCATCTGGTCGTTCTGTTTTTTGAAGGCAATGGCCGCGGCATTTTTCGGGTCCACTTTCAGCACCCGGTTGACTTCCGTGTTGGCGGCGGGTAAATCGCCGTTGCCCTGCGCCTGGCGGGCGAGCTGCAGCCGCGTCGCACTCAAACCGGCGATCGTCTGCGCCTTTTCCGCGGGAATCCCAGACCCGACCTGCTGCACCAGGGTGTAGGCATCTTCGTAATATTTTGCGGCAGCCGGCAGGTCGCCGGCGACGGCGGCGCTCTTGGCCTCCGCCAGTTTTTGGCGCAAAACGATGGTGTTGGCCTGGCGGACCACCCCTTCACTGACCGCCGCCTCCGTGGGGCTGTTTTGCGCCGTCAGGCTGGCCCCGGAGGCCAGCAGGAAAATGAACCCGAGCGAGAGAGAAACTGCTTTTGTCATGGTTGGTTTCAAGTTGAACTTAAATCGGTCGTATCAGAAATGGTCAGGCTTTCAGGGCGCGTATTTTAAAGTTGTGCGTTTCTGGTTTGATTGGGCGGACAATATCACTTCGTCCGCATCAATTGCAACGACAATGTAATCCTGGCCACCAAACGACAACGGCGCCCCGATCCGCCGGTTCGGAAAATTTCTTTTCTCAGGATCATACTTCAAATCCGCCGTGTAGGCGTCCACCCGGCGATAGGGTTTTTCTTTGGACACCGAAATTATTTCGCCGTTGTCGGCCAGTTTCAAAACCAGTTCGCTGGGATTTTCTGGCGTGCCCTTGACCTCCACCAGCGTGAAGGCATCTTTCTTTTTGTCGTCCAGCGAAACAAAACGCTGCTGCTTGCGGCGCTGGGCCGGGTTCGCCGCCCCCTGGCGTTCAACACCGACGACATAGCGCGCCCCCGTCAGGTTGGTCGTCACCTGCTCCAGCGTCACCACAAAATAAAGCGGCGTGATTTTTGCGACCGTCGCCGCCTCCACTACCTCGTTGCCGGTTTTAATTTTTATCAAATCCCCATTCGCCGACTTCTTCCATTCGCCCGGATTGAAAACCTTGTTGGTCGTCGAAAAATCGAAGTTCGCCGGGGACACCAGCCGCTCGGAAGCGCTTTTTTCCCGCGTCAGATCCAGCGGCGGCAGCGGGGCGACCTTCGGCTTGGTGATGGTGTCAACCACTTTTTTCAGTTCTGCTTGATCATTGGAAATCACAAACGGCAGGAACACGAGGAAGCCAATCACACCCAGCAGCACGGCGCTCAGGATGATTTTCTCGTAATGTTTTTTGACAAATTCCATGAACTTATTTTTTCGGCAACGGTTTCACAATCACCACTTCCAGCGTGACGCGCAAAAGCTGTTCATTCAAGAAAGGCTGCAACCCGCCTTTACCCGGGACGGCCGCGGTCGTTGGCGAAACTGGCGGGGCGAAACCTTCACCCATCCCCGGCGGCATCCCCGGCATCCCCTCGCCACGGCCATAAGGACCCCCGCCGCCGAAGGATGGCGCGGCCAAACCCGCTGGTGAAACGTTGAGGCCCTTGACGATGAATCCGTTCGGGGAGGCGGCAAAGCCCGCCAGGACCGCCGCCAGCTCCGGAGTGAAGGACCGGAAGGTGACGGCATACGGCGTCAAGATGCACAGGTCATTGGTGACGGCCGGATCGCCAATGTAGTCAGACTGGGAGCCGGCAACGTCGTCATCCGAAACCCGGACCCGCTGGATGCTGTCATAGGAGTTGACGCGCGCCGCGAAAAGAATTTCAGAAATGGCCTTCACTTCGCCCAGTTGCACCGCCAACGGCGCAAGGCTGCCCGGCGCGAAACGCACAATGGAACGCTGCGCTTCAAATGAGAAGGCATATTTCGGCGGCAACTGCACGCTTGCGCCATCGGCTTCATGCTGCAGTTGGTCAATCGTCCGGCGCAGAGCGGCGGCATATGCTTCGCTGGTCACTTCCGGCGAATTCGGAACGGGCGCAATTGGCTTGAAATAATTTCCCGCCTGCTCGATCCAGGCGCGGATTTCCTTCTCCTGATCCTTGGCGGTCTGGGTGTTGTTTATCTTGGTGTCGCCGGGCGATGGCTTCTGGTCGTTGAGCTGCTTAAGCGTGCCATAAATTTCATTCAACTTGTCGAATTTCTCCGTGTTGCGGCTCCAGCCCTGGTAATCATAAAAGGCCGCCGCGCCCAGCAGCAGCAGAGCAACCACGCCGCCGATGACAAAGAATAAATTTCGTTTGATCCAGGCCATATTACAGTTTCAACGTGTTTGTCAGCGTGACCGTGATGCCGAATGTGAAGGTGCCGTTGGCGTCGGGCGTGATCTGGCCGGTGAGCTGCGTTGTTTTCGGATCAAAAATCGGGCACGCCTTCAATTGGGTTTCCACCGCATAGGCAACCCCGCTGTTCGCCGAGGGATCGAGATTGGAGAAATCCACCGCGCGACAAATCAGATGGATCGGCGTCCCTTGGGCGACCGAGGCATCCGGGCTGGGAGCTTCCGGCATGGGAGGTCTTCCCCCTTCAGGATTGAACCCCGGCATGGGCATTGGCATCCCCATCGGCATGGGAGCCATACCGCCACCCGCAGTCTGCAAGTCCGGCAGGGTTGTCAACTGCTCAATCCAGATGCCGGCTTCGACATTCGGTTTTTTTTCAGCCAGTTTCTTCTTGATGTCATCCTCGGAGCGGATGAGCACGCCGCGCAATTGCGCCAGCACATCCCCCCAATAATACCGCTGCTCCATCCAGGTCCTGATCTGTTCCGCTTCTTTCTGGGCGGACTGCAGCTTCGAATAAACTTTTTTGAACGAATCCGCCTTGGCCTGGATCTGCTGCACTTTCGGCTCCAGATCCTTGATTTCGGTTTCCTTCGATTGCGCCAGCCTTTCAAACAGAAATCCGACCGCAAACGCCACCAGCACCAGGCTGAAAACCGTGAACAGGAAATAGGGCTTCTTCTGGTTGAACGCCTGCCAGCGCAGCGTGCTGTCGGGCATCAGGTTCATTTCCACCGGGCAGTGCGCCAGATTCCGCAGCCCGAGGCCGACCACTTCGCCCAGTGAATGGGCCACACGCGCGAGCTCTTCCAGGTTCACCGCCGGATCAATCTGGATGTTGCGCAACGGATTGAAATATTCGACGGGAATGTTCAGCTTCTCGGCAAAAAACTGCGCCGTGTAGGGCATGATTGACGCGCCGCCGGACAAAAACAATTTCTGCGGCGCCGCACCGCCCTGCTGGCCGCGGTAGAACTGCAACGTCGCGTTGGTCTGGATGTGCAGCCGGGTCATGAACTGCCGCGCGATTTTTGAGATGGCCGCCTGGTTCGGATTTTCCGGCTCCTCATACGCGCCGCCCAGGCTCACAAAGCCCTCGGCGATCTTGATTTTTTCCGCATCGTCAAATTTCAGCTTCGCCTCGTTCGCAAAATCCTGCGTGATGGCGTTCGCCCCCAGGTTGATGCTGCGGGAATAAACTTTTCCCTTCTCGAAAAACAGGAGGTTGCTCGTCTTGGCACCGATGTCCAGCAGCATGGAACACTCTTCGAGGTCGCCATAATTGTAGCGGAAGGCGTTGCACAGGGCGGCGGGCGAGGCATCGCACAGATTCAGTTTCAACTTCGCCTGCGAGGCGACACGGAAGAGGCCCTCGACCACGTCGGATTTGACGGCGACCAGCAACACTTCCAGTTCACCGCCAGGCGCGGACCCCATGATCTGGTAATCCCACACCACTTCGGCCAGCGGGAACGGCACATTCTGCTGAGCCTCGTATTGGATGATCTGCGTCACCTTGGTCGCATCCACCGGCGGTAGTTTGACGAACTTGGAAAAAACATGGAAGCCCGGCGCGCAGACATTGACATTTTTCTCCTTGATGCTTTTTTCGGCGAGCGCCTCCTGCAGGGCTTTGAGAATGACCGCTTCGCGCGTGGCATCGGCGGAGCCTTCGAGACCGAGCGGTTTGATGACAAAACTTTTGAGCGACAATCCGCCGGCTTCGTTCGTCTCGAACTCCGCGAGCTTGAGGCTGCCCGCCCCAAAATCAACCGTCAAAAATGACTTTATGTTCAGCATTGCTGTAACTGTTTTGTCCCACGACCTACCACTGGTGCCCAGATTTTTGATTTTCTCGGGACAGCCCGTGTTAACTATGGGAAATTCTCCGCAGGGTCAAACAGATTTCACAAAAAAATCAAAAAAGATCGCCGCGCGGCAAAAAACATTGCGCCGCGCCGCCGAGTTTGGCTTCATCCTGTCGTGCCGGTTCAAACACCAACCACCGCGTCCGAGTCCAACCGCCGCCGCCTGGAGATTTTTTATTCCGGCCGGGTGCAGGGCGTCGGCTTCCGCTATACCGCGAAGACAGTCGCCACCGGTTTTGAACTCAGCGGCACCATCCGGAATCTGCCCGATGGTCGGGTCGAACTCGTCGCCGAAGGCACGCGCGCGGAACTCGAGGCGTTCCGCGCCGCCATCCGCGATGAAGGTCTTGCTGGCTTTATTCGCGACGAGCAGGTAACTTGGGCCGACGCAAAAAATGAATTTCGCGGTTTTGAAATCGCCCGCTGACCGACATGAGATACGCCATCATCGCTGACATCCACGGCAATCTGGAAGCTTTCCAGACTGTTTTAGACGACATCAAGACGCAGAACGTCCAACAGGTCGTCTGCCTCGGCGACGTCGTAGGCTACAACGCCAACCCCAAGGAATGTCTGCAGATCGTCCGCGCCATGAACATTCCCGTCGTCAAGGGCAACCATGACGAATACTGCTCCACCGACGACCATCTTGAAGGTTTCAACCCGCACGCCGCCGAGGCCGTCATCTGGACCCGCAACCAGCTCACCGCCGAGGAGCGCACCTGGCTGCGCGAGCTGAAATATTCCCGCATGGTCGGCAACTTCACCATCGTTCACGCCACGCTCGACGCGCCGCAGCGCTGGGGCTACGTGTTCGACAAGCTCGCCGCGGCCGCCAGTTTTCCGTATCAGAACACGCAGGTCTGCTTCTTCGGCCACACCCATGTGCCGGTCGCCTTCATGCGCGACACCGCGGTGCGGGGCGGAACGTATTCCAAATTCAAAGTGGATCCGTCGAAGAAATATTTTGTCAACGTCGGCGCCGTCGGCCAGCCGCGCGACAACAACCCCAAGGCCGGCTACGTCGTTTACGACTCGGACGCGGGCACGATCGAACTCCGCCGCCTGGACTACGACATCGCCACCACGCAGGATAAAATTCGCGCCGCCGGCCTGCCCGAACGCCTCGCCGAGCGGCTTGAATTCGGAAGATAATCCATTTGTTCAGGGTGGACAGTTCAAGGTTCAGAGTTGTTTTCATTTTTTCAACCCTGAACTGCAAGCACTGAACTCTGAACATTGAAAATCTTAATCCTCAAACCCAGCTCGCTCGGTGACGTGATTCAAGCGTTGCCCGTCCTTCGTTTGTTGAAGCTGCATTATCCGGCGGGCAAAATTTACTGGTGGATCGATTCCGCGCTCGCGCCCCTGCTCGAAGGCGATCCCGACCTCGCCGGGATCGTCCGCTTCGAGCGCAAGCGCTGGGGCAAGCTGCAGCACTGGCCGGAAATGTTCCGCAGCATCCGCTGGCTGCGCGCCCAAAAATTCGATCTCGTCATCGACCTCCAGGGGCTCGCGCGCAGCGGCATCTTCGCGTGGCTCACGCGCGGAAAGTTTCTGGCCGGCCTCGACGAAGTCCGCGAGGGCGCGCGCGCCTTTTACGACCTGGCCGCGCCACGCCAATCATTTCACACACATGCGGTGGACTGGTATCTGGCCGTGTTGCCGCTGCTCGGCGTGCCCGTGCATAAGAATTTCATCTGGCTGCCTGAACGCCCCGCCCTCGCCGCCGAAGTGAAACGCAAATGGGCCGATGAGCTTGTTTCCACTCCGCACTGGATCGCGCTCCAGCCCGGCGCACGCTGGGAAAACAAACGCTGGCCCGCCGAATATTTTGCCGACCTCGTCCGCCAGACCGCCGCGCAATTTCCCGACACCCGCTTCGCCATTCTCGGCAACGCCGGAGACCAGCCGCTGGGCGAAATCATTTCCCGCGCCGCGCCGGAACGCTGCCTGAATCTCTGCGGCGCGACGTCGCTCCCGGAAATGATCGAATGGGTGCGGCTCTGTGAGCTGATGGTCACCAACGACACCGGCCCGATGCACGCCGCCGCCGCGCTGGGCAAGCCGGTGATCGCGCTGTTTGGCCCGACCGAACCGCGTCGCACCGGACCGTATGGCCAGCTCGGAAATGTTTTGCGGATTGATCTCCCCTGCTCTCCCTGTCTTTCCGCCGACTGCACCTTCTACGCAAAACCGAACGAGTGTTTGAAAGCCCTTTCGCCCGCGCTGGTTTTTGCGCGCGTGCAAAAACTGCTTTCGCCGCGCGCTTGACTTGCGGTCGGCACCGGACAATTCTCGCCGGCATGAAATACATCGGGGCACTGCTCCTTCTCGCGGCAAACGTGGCGCTGGCCCAGGACAGCGAAATCACCAACTCGCTGCCCCGCGCCCGCGAAATGTCCGTCGCGCTGTTCAATCAAAAGGATTTTACCGGCTGGACGTTTTGCATGAAGGACAACGCCGACGCGATGGCCACCTGGAGCGTCACCAACGGCACCATTCACTGCACTGGCAAGCCGACCGGCTACCTCCGCACCACACAGGTCTATAGCAATTATTTTCTCACCGTCGTCTGGCGCTTTGTCAAAATCGCGCCCAAGGCCGACAACACCGGCATTCTCGTCCACATCCAGCCGCCCGACAAAGTCTGGCCGGAGTGCGTCCAGGTTCAGGGCCGGCACGATCACCAGGGGGATATATTTTTGATGGCCGGTGCGGAGTCCAAGGAGCACAAGGGCAAGGATGCCAACACGCCCATTCCCCTGAGCGGCGACTCGGTGGAAAATCCGGTCGGCGAATGGAACACGGCGGAAACCGCCTGTCAGAACGGCAAGGTCATTTCCTTCATCAACAGCAAGTTCGTGAACGAGACCTCCGACTGCACCATCAACTCCGGTTTCATCGGCATCCAAAGCGAGGGCGGCGAATTCGAAATCCGCACGATTGCGTATTGCCCGCTGAAATACTGATCACCCGTTTTCGTGCCGCCCAAAGCGGTGCTCAAGCAGCCGCAGTCCAAACGCTTCGCGACCAGCGCCGCTTCCGGAAGTCGCGGAGCGACTGGACTGCGGCGGTTCACCGCCACTTTTTCCACGCCAGCCAGAGCGAAATCGTCACTTCCGCCACGACCAGCCAGACTCAAGAACCCGCCAGTTTTTTCTTCACCCACGCCCGCGCCTCGTCCGGCGTCTTGAGTTCATCCGCCAATTGCTGCTCGCGGATTTCGTGTAACAGTTCGCCGAGCACTTTGCCCGGCTCAACTCCCAGTGAAATCAAATCGTTTCCCGTGAGCAACGGCGGACGGATCGTCGGCTGCTTTTCCAGTTCCGCCGCCTGCTCAACCAGAAAATTAAAATGTTCCAACTTGCCGTTCGAGCCGAGGCAGTCCAGCCGGTGCAATTCCAGTTCGAGCGGGAACGTCTCGCGCAATAGTAGGCGACGTAAAGTCGACTTGCGCATCTGCATGACATCCTTGAACTGCATGTGATGCCGCACGCACGCCACGATTTCTTCCGTTTGCTTGTTGGGAAACCGCAGCCGCTGCAGAATCTGCTCGGCCATCTCCGCCCCGATTTTTTCATGGCCGTAGAAATGGATGCTGCCCGTCGCCGCGTCGCGCTCCGCCGTCACCGGCTTGGCGATGTCGTGCAGCAACACCGCCCACGGCAGCGACTCGTTTGCGCCCGCCGGCAGTTTTTCCAGCATCAGACAGATGTGATTGAACACGCTGCCTTCCGGATGAAAATCCGGCGACTGCTCGCAGGTGATTGTCGCCGCGAGTTCCGGCAGGATGTGTTCCAACAATCCGCTCTCGCGCAGCAAGACCAGGCCGCGTGCGGCGGGAGAATAAAAGTTGTCCGCCCTCACCCCAACTCTCTCCCCCGGGAGAGGGAGTTTCTCGTTTCCGTGCTTGGACGAATCCGAAACCATTCGAGTCACGAGGGTCGCCTTCACGTTCTCCCTCTCCCCGGGGGAGAGGGCCGGGGTGAGGGCGGGCGTTCGCCCGTCTGGTGGCGCGAACAGTTTCACCAGTTCATCCCGCACGCGCTCGGCGCTGATCAATTTTATTTTCGGAGCAAGCGTTTTGATGGCCGCAAAAGTTTTCGCTTCAATTTCAAAATTCAACTGCGCCGCAAAACGCACCGCCCGCAGCAGCCGCAGATGATCCTCGCCAAAGCGTTCCTCCGGCGCGCCGATAGTGCGGATGATTCGCGCGCGCAGATCCTTTTCGCCGCCGACCCAGTCGTGGGTTTTTTTGGTGATTGGGTCGTAGAAGAGTCCGTTCACCGTGAAGTCGCGGCGCGACGCATCCGCCTCGGCGTTGGCGAAGACGATTTTCTCCGGCCGCCGGCCGTCCTGGTAATCCGCTTCGGCGCGAAACGTGGCCACCTGAAACTGCTGGCCGCCTGCGACGACGATGATGACGCCGAATTTTTTGCCGACGGGAATGGTTTTGCGGAAGAGCTGTTCGACCTGTTCCGGCCGGGCATCCGTGGCGATGTCAAAATCCTGCGGCGCGCGGCCGAGCAGAAAATCGCGCACGCAGCCGCCGACCCAGAACGCGGCAAAGCCCGCCTGTTGCAGGCGGGCGACGATCTCTCCGGCAATGGTTTTGGGCGAATCAGGCGTCATCAGCGATTTACGATTCACGATTCACACGCAAATTACCAGACAACTCGCCAGCGCGATACAGCCTGGTTTCGGAAAGCGATGGCCGGACGAATCAATAATGAAAGCAATCCGGAACGCATTCAGATTCAAAGCGGGAGGTTTGCCCCGATTCTGCTTTTACTTCACCGAGTTGACCAGCGGCGCGAGGCCCTGAATCCGCACTTCCAGCTTGTCGCCGCTTTGGATCGGCCCGATGCCGCTGGGTGTGCCGGTGAGAATCACGTCGCCAGGCAGCAGCGTGAGATTGGTGGAAATGAAACTGACGAGTTCGTGCGGCTTGAAGATGAGCTGCTTGGTGTTCGAGTTCTGGCGCAACTGGCCGTTCTGGAAAAGCTGGATGTTCAATTCGCCCGGATCAATCTTCGTTTCCACGAGCGCCCCAAGCGGCGTGAAGGTGTCGAACGATTTGGCGCGCGCCCACTGGCCGTCGGATTTCTGCACGGTGCGGTCGCTGATGTCCTGCGACGCCGTGTAGCCGAAAATGTAGCGCGACGCCTGCGTGGGCGAGACGTTGCGGATCTTGCGGCCGATGACGATGCACAATTCCGCCTCGTAATCCGTGCGGTGTTGCGGAAAGGGAATTTCGATCTTGCCGCCGTCGGCGAGCAGCGAGGTGGTGGCCTTGAACCAGATGAGCGGCTCCTTCGGAAGTTCCTTGCCGGTTTCACGCGCATGGTCGGCGTAATTGAGTCCGACGCAAATGATCTTCGAGGGGACGACGGGAACCAAGGTGCGGATGCCTTTGCGCGGCGTCGCCTTGCGGTCAAACGACGGCGATCCGAACACGTCGCCGTGCAACCGGAACAATTCGCCGTCCACGACTTTGGCGTAGAAAATCTCCTCGCCCTTTTGAAATCGGCCAATGGCTGCCATACAATGCGCTCAGGCTAACCATGATTGCGCCTTCGTCGCAAGATTAAAGCCCAAAGCGGTGAAGCGCGGCTCCTGAGAAGCCGCGGCGGCCGTCCGCAAAGACCGGCTTGCGAGAACGCTCGCCCTGCGAAACGCCGTGGTTGCCGTTGTGCCATTATTCCGTTAGATTGAGACCATGATTCGCCTGACCAAGCAGGAACAATTGGTTCTCTGCATTGTGCTGGGCCTGCTGCTGGTTGGCTGGGCGGTGAAAACGTATCGCGCCGCGCATCCGCCAGCGACAGTGACCCGACCGGCGACGCCTTAACATGCAAGAGATCAATTTTGACGAAAAAGTGGAGATGATTCTCGCCAGGGATTCCCGCTACGCGCGCGACGCCTATGCGTTCGTCCGCGAGTCCCTCGACTTCACCCAGAAAACCATCGGCAAGGAAAATCGCGGCCAGGTCCGCCATATCACCGGGCAGGAACTGCTCGACGGCATCCGGCAGTTCGCGCTAAACCAGTTCGGCCCGATGGCCGTCACGGTGCTGGAGGAATGGGGCGTCAATAATTCCCGCGACTTCGGCGAAATCGTCTTCAACATGGTGGAGATCGAACTGCTCGCCAAGACGGAGAAGGACAACCGCGACGATTTCAATAATGGCTACGATTTCACCGACGCTTTCCGTAAACCGTTCTGGCCGCCGAGCAGGTTGACTGTGGAAGCGAAGCCGGTGGCGAATTAAAAATAATTTCCGCGGGCTTTTCATCCATCGTATAAAAAAAAACCGGCCAAATTTGGCCGGTTTTATTTTGAGTGTATCCCGGATTCTATTCCCCCGGTCTTTTCTTGGAGATGACGTGCGTCGCATGGCCGAAGTAGGACTCGGCGCATTCCATCAGAGTCTCGGACAAGGTCGGATGCGCATGAATCGTCAGGGCGATGTCCTCGACCGTCGCGCCCATCTCCATCGCGAGCACGGCTTCGGCGATCAATTCGCCCGCACCGGCACCCGTGATGCCGACGCCCAGAACGCGATCGGTTTCCGGGTCAACCAGCATT
>Ga0114951_10005501_pt1 | contig 11659 bp, 7 predicted proteins | sample AM7aDNAmetaG_FD_88677 | JGI IMG/M metagenome (GOLD analysis project Ga0114951, IMG submission 88677) | Freshwater microbial communities from Finland to study Microbial Dark Matter (Phase II) - AM7a DNA metaG | ecosystem: Environmental > Aquatic > Freshwater > Lake | place: Finland: Lake Alinen... | reverse complement strand
GATCAGTTAATCAGGTTCGGAGCTTGGTGATAGAATAATTCAGAAAGGTTTCAGATGAATTGATTCAACAATAAAAGCAGGTGGTTTTCATCTGCTTTTATTGTTTTCGGAACAAAAGCGAGCAATCAGGTAGTGGCATAGCCTATAAAAAACTATATTTGTATCAATAATTCCATTATATTTATACAGCTATCCTGATACTATAAGTAATAGATAATCAGCTAAATAGGTTTTTATTCCCCGATATTTGATTATATCTTTTTTTTGTCCGAAATATTCTATTACTTTTCCCTATAAATTTGCATCAGAAATCGACAACCCGATTTTCAACCCTTAAATTTTTGAATTAAAAGTTATGAAAACAATCCGACTTTCCTTAGCAGTGCTTTTCTCAATTACTCTGTTGCTTACATCCTGTACGGATACTAATGATGGAACGTATATAGCACCAATTTCTATTGCCGAAAAAATTCACGGTAACTGGGCTGCAATAAGCGTAAAGCAAACCGATGAAATAGCCAAAACGGCTGGTCAGACACCTACTGATTTGGGTCTTTCGCGTCAGTTCAACTTCACTTCGTTTAACGTACTGTTTAATAACGACGATAAAAACAATCCAACTTCTTACTCCATTACCGGCGATGCGCCTGCACTTATTCCTACAAGTGGTTACTGGAATATGCCCAATCTGTTTATAAATACCGATGTTACTCCCAACGAAATTTACTTGTATGCCGATCAGGCTAAAACCATAAAAACAGCTACACTTACATTGGCTTCAGTTCCGGGTTTGCTGGATGTGTTTGAGTTTAAACTCACCCGCCGGACTAATGGGGTGGCTTTCGTTTCGTACACTTATCGCTTGTGCAAGGTGAATTAGTCGATTTAAAAAAAATCAATCAAAATAAATTATTAAACAAATAACAACCATCTAAAAATTAAAAATCATGAAAAAAATTACTTTTATTCTTGCTTTAATAGCAATTTTAGGTTTATCATTCACTGCTCAGGCAGGATTAATAGGCGGGAAAGCCCCGGTTATTACTACCAACCTGGCTGTAACCGATTCTCTTCCTGCATTAGCAAACAAAACGGTTACTTTTACTTTCGACTTTACGAATAGTGGTACAACTCTGGATGGTACCGAATCGTTAGTTGCTTACTTTTGGGCTCCATGGACTTTTTCGTGGGGAGGTGCTGCTAGTATGGTTCATGTAGCAGGTACATTGAAATGGACTTTAGCTTTTATACCAACAATTGCTTTTGCACATACTCAAACCGAATTTTTGGCAGGTGGTAAAAATGCATGTTGGTTTAATATTCAGAATGTTGGAACTACTCCACTTGATTTAGCAGATGGATTGAGTTTTACTTTCCCAAAAAGTAAATTGAATCCGTTTCTGACTACAACAACTTTCAGCGATAAAGGTCCACAGGTTACTTGTACACAAAATGGTTTATCAACAGGCACCTATGCTTTAAATCAGCCGGTTACATGGACTCTTGATTTGACGGGTAGTATTTTCGGAAAAGATTCATTATACTTATGGGCATGGGATCCAACAAACCCCGAAACTATAAGTGGACGTACCGGAACATGGAATGTGCCAAGTGCCGATAATGTAACCAAACTTACCCGCATTGGTGCTCAAACCTGGAGTATAACACTAACTCCAACCACTTTCTACGGAAAAACAGTATCGGAACTCCAAACCAGCAATCCAGGCGGATTTTGGATGAAAATTCGCAGTAGCAATGGGTTGATCGAAACACAAGCTTTCTCCGTTCCAACCAATGTAACGATAACAAACAACATCAACAGCCCAATGTCAACCCATTTTACGGCTTATCCTAATCCGGTAGTTGATAATCTGACCATTTCGCTGAAAGACAATAACTTTAATCAGGTTTCGGTATACGATTTTAAAGGTTCGATAATGAGCCGCATTCGGGTTTCGGCAGATCAACAGCAATTGAATGTCGGTTTCTCGAATTTTGCCAAAGGGGTGTACCTGGTTGTGCTGAACGGAAACGGAAAATCTGAATCGTTCAAAATTACAAAATAAAAGAACACGCTTAATTTTTCCAATCAACTTCAAGATTAACTTTTTCAGAGTTTAAAAACTCTGGAAAAGTTATCAGGGAAGCTATTTAAAAATTCACCAACCCTTTAGGGATATTAATCTTAAACGAAATGATACTATCTGGAAAAAAATCAATTTGTTCGCATTTCTGCCGCCTGTATTCGGGATGGATGCTGGTAGCAGGATTGCTCTTAATCGGGTTCTCAGCTAAAGCAGCAACCCCCCTAACAGTCGGGGCACCTTCAAAAACATGGACTGTACCTGAAATTTATTCGTACGATGATGAAATTACATGGTACTTCGATATGACTGGAAGCGGCGTTGCCGAAACTCAGGAATTATACTTGCGTGTTTGGGAGCCATCCGAACCTGATACCGGTAATTATACACCTTCACCTGCCAGTTCAAAATTGACATACATTGGTAATTTCGTTTGGAAAATAACGCTTACTCCAACCAAATTCTTTAATAAAACAATTGAGCAGATAAAAGCCCGATTGGCAACGACTGGTATTGGTGGTTATTGGATGCGTTTAAAATCCAAAGACATGACAGTTACTGATATTGAAACGGATGTTTTTAGTGTTCAACCACCTACTCAAAAAATTGCTGATTTTAAAACTTCTGGTGTTGCTGTTGCTGTTTATCCTTCAAGTTTTAAAGTAGATACCCTAATTTCAATAGTTGTTAATCTTTCTAAAGTTTATGTAAATGGAAATATCGGCGGTTTTGCCGGTAAGGACTCTGTGTATATGCAAAGTGGTTTGGATAATGGTTTGACTGTTATTGCGGACGTTAATAATCAGTCAACTCTCATAAAAACCAAAATGAAAAAACTTGACACTAATGTTTTTGCAATTAATTTTCGACCATATCAATACTATGAAGTGGCAAAAGATTACGATTATTCAAATTTAGTATTTAAATTATTATCGAAAGATGGGATAGAAGGATTTTCAAATGCAAGTGGCGAATTATTTATGCTTGGAAATGCAAGTCTACCTGTTATATCGGTATTTCCTCAAAAATTTTGTCAATATGATATACTCACTATTACACGGGGCAATAACGAGAAATGGGTAACTTCTGTTGATTACTCTATTGATGCCATTAACAACTCCGGCACTTCCACCAAAACGATTACAGGTTCATTGTCTGGAAATATAGTTGCAATGAAAATTTCAATCGATTTAAATAAAGAAATCGGAACTCAGGTGAATCTCGAAAAACTACGATTGAAAATAAGTGTAAAAAAAGGAAGTATTGTTGCTAGTGAAAAATCGTACGATCTTCCGATAGTACCACTTACAGACCTTCAGTAATCACTCTAACGAAAAAATACAATGCAGAAAAATAAAAATATATTCCTCCGGTTACGGAAAACCAGTACGGTTTTTTTAGGACTGTTGTTCTCTGTTCTGATGCTTCAGGCACAAAACATCAAGGTTTCGGGCGTGATTGTGGACGAAAAAAATGAGACAGCAATTGGTGCCAGTGTTAAGGTTTCCGGAACAAAAATAGCCGTGATTACTGACTTCAACGGCGAATTCAAACTCGAATGTCCCGCTGGAAGCACACTTGAAATATCGTATATCGGGTATTCTGCTCAGAAAGTAAAAGCACAGCAGAAATTAAAAGTGCAACTGACACAAAGTTCAGTAACCCTACAGGAAACAGTTGTGGTTGGAATTGGTTATGGTAGCGTTCGTAAAGCCGATCTTACCGGTGCTATAACTTCGGTAAGTGCCAAAGACCTGAAACAAGGCGTGGTAACTTCAGCCGAACAGCTTTTACAAGGAAAAGTAGCCGGTTTGTCGGTTGTTCAGGGCTCGGGCGACCCTGCTGCGGGTGCCAGCATGAAACTCCGTGGTGGAACTTCACTTTCGGCAGGAAACTCGCCACTCGTGGTGGTAGATGGAATTCCCGGCGTTGATATGAACTCGGTTCAACCTTCTGAAATTATAAGCATCGACGTACTGAAAGATGCTTCGGCAGCAGCCATCTACGGTTCGCGTGGTGCAAATGGTGTGATTATTATCACCACCAATCGTTCCAGTGGAACAACTGAAGTAAAAAGCATGTCGTATAGCGGTTATGTGGGTGTATCAAACGTTGCAAAGCACCTGGATCTGCTCTCGGCTAACCAATGGCGCGATTATGTACGAACCAACAATGTGTTGAATGCCGTGGATTACGGTGCCAATACCGACTGGCAAAAATCACTTGAACGTACAGCCATATCGCACCAGCATAACCTGTTTTTCAGCAATGTGAATTCAAATAGTGGTTTCCGGGCTTCGCTTTCGTATCAAAACAACGAAGGAGTGTTGCAACGCAGTTCGCTCAACCGATTGGCAGGAAGCATTTCGGCTCATCAATACGGATTAAACAAAAAACTGAAACTGGAAGCCGGCATAAACGCCAGCACCGATAACTGGACTCCGATTGACTTATCCATTATCGAACGCGAATGTAACCTGAACCCAACCGTGCCGATTTATACGCAAAGCGGTAAATACACATCCATTAGCGGTACCAATACTGAAAATCCGGTAGAGATTAACAACGACCGTTTCCGCGACGATTCTCGTCACCGTCTGCTTGGTTTTGCCAAAGCCGAAATAGAGTTTTTCAAAGGCTTGAAAGGGGTTGTGAATGGTTCGTATGAATACAATTCGTACCAAACCCGTTATTATCTGCCTTCGTATGCAGTTATGACCGGAGCTTCACTGAGCGGACAGGGTCAACGCACGTTGGGTGACAATTCGTCTTTCCAACTTGAATCGTACCTTACCGAAGATTTGAAATTTCAGAATAATACCAAACTGAACATCATGGCCGGGTATTCTTATCTGGAATCGATGTATGAAGGTTTTGGAGCTATCCGCAGCGGATTTGATACTGATGCTTTTCTTTACAATAACCTCGGATCAGGATTTGATTACACTTCGGGGGATGTGTATTCTTACAAAGGTATTTCGCATTTGGTATCATTTTATGGTCGTGTAAACTTCAATTATTTGGGCAGATATCTGTTTACAGGTACACTGCGCGAGGATGGTTCAAGTCGTTTCGGTGCAAATAATAAATGGGGACTATTTCCTTCGGCATCGTTTGCCTGGAGGGCTTCCGATGAGGCATTTCTGAAAGAATCTTCGGGTTGGCTCAATAACCTGAAAGTACGTTTGGGCTACGGTGTAACCGGTAATCAGGACGGTATTGGTGATTATAAATCGTTGCAGTTGCTTAGTGCAACCGGTGCTTCGTATTACGACCCGACTGACGGTAAATGGAAAAAAGCCTATTCACCAATTCAGAATGCCAATCCGGATTTGAAATGGGAATCCACCGCACAAACCAACCTGGGTATTGATTTTGGATTTTTTGGAAAAATCTCCGGTACACTCGAGTTTTACCTGAAACAAACAAACGATTTACTCTGGACTTATCCGGTTCCTCAGCCTCCTTATCTGGTAAATACCATGTTGCTCAATTTGGGAAGTTTGAGTAACAAAGGGGTAGAACTTACACTGAATGCCAGCATCATCAAATCAAAGGATTTCACGTTTGATGCAACCCTGACAGGCTCGTACAATGAACAGAAAATTGATAAATTGACCAATGATTTATTTGGTTCAGCTTCCGACCTCAAAGCAGGTAGTATGACCGGAATCCGTGGTATGACCGGCACTTACACTCAGATAACCAAAGAGGGTTATCCGGCAGGTGCATTTTGGGGTCCAAAATGTCTTGGTATTGATACCGATGGGGAATATATTCTGAACAAGGATGCCAACGGAAATGTGATAAATGAATTCCTGGGCAGTGCTCAGCCCAACTTCAATCTTGGTGTTGCAATGAATTTTAGCTATCATGATTTCGATCTGAATATCAGTACGTATGGCATGTTTGGACAAAAAGTACTCAACGCCACCGCCATGAGTATGGCCGATCCAACCCGTTTGCCTTCGCAGAATGTAACGGATGCCTTTCTGAAAACAGGAATCACTTCCGATCCGACTTTCTCAAGCTACTGGATTGAAAATGGCGATTTTTTCCGTTTACAATCAGTAACACTGGGTTATAATCTGCCTAAGAATTACCGCTTGGGTCTGGAAAAATTAAGGGTATATCTCACGGGCGAAAACCTCTTTGTATTGACCGGTTACAGTGGAACTGACCCAGAAGTTGGAAACAATGGATTGGATTCGCCGAGCATCGACCGTTTTAATTATTATCCACGTCCACGAACATTTTCACTCGGATTAAATATTTCATTTTAAACATAAAAATTATTTCCTTATGAAAATCAACTATATAGCATTAGTAATTCTAACGACACTTTCAGTTGGGTGTACCAATCTTGACGAAGTGTTGTATAATACAATTACAATGGATAATTACGGGAAAACTTCCAGCGAAGTTCAGACTATTGTGGGTGGAGCATATGCAACACTACGGGGCTTCGATGATACAAAAACCGGTGGAACTATTTGCTATCCAACCTGCGAGTTTGTATTTTTTCTGAATGAATGCACTTCCGACGAAGCTTGTATTCCTACACGTGGTACTGACTGGTACGATGGGGGAGTGTATCAGCAATTGCAATACCACACCTGGGACGCAAAAAATAAAACGGTATTAAGTGCCTGGAAGTATAATTTCCAGGGTGTTGCTAATGTAAATACCATTATTTACATGGTAAATAAATCATCACTTACCCAAACTCAAAAGGACGTCGTAAATGCTGAACTCCGCGGATTGCGCGCTTATTATTACTACAATCTGTTGGATTTGTTTGGAGGTGTACCTATCGTTACAAATTTCGAAACTTCAGATGTTCCTGCTCAGGTAAGTCGCGATTCGGTTTTCCGCTTCGTGGAAAAAGAACTTACATCGGTAGTTGATTATCTTCCTGCCGGTGCTGCTTACGGAAGGTTTACTCAAAATGTGGCCAATACACTACTTGCCCGGTTGTATCTGAATGCCGGCGTATATACAGGAACTACACGTTGGAAAGATTGTCAGACTGCTTGTGAAAAAGTGAAAGGTTTTAGTCTGAACGCTAACTATTTTGACAATTTTGCAACCGACAATGACCAGAAAGCAGACGAAATCATTTTTGCAATTCCATATGACCACAAACAAAATACTCTTGGTAATTACCTGGCATCAATGAGCTATCATTATAATCAGAAATATGCATTTTCAGTTGATGGAACTTATCCCTGGTGCGGTAATGGGATTTGTGCGAAACCACCGGTTTATGCCACTTTTGATGCCAATGATATTCGTAGAAAATCGTTGATGGTTGGCGATCAGATTAGTTTAGCCACAGGTGAAGTAATTATGATGGATAATGGTAGTCCACTAAGCTACACGGTTGATATAGCTAACTTTATAAAAGGACTGCCAAATGAAGGTGCCCGGTTGAACAAATACCAATGGAAAGCGGATGATAAACCGGAACGTGACAATGACTGGGTACTTATGCGCTATGCCGAAGTGGTGATGATGAAAGCTGAAGCTAATTACCGTCAGGGATTTACAACCACAGCGGTTGGATTGGTGAATCAGTTACGTAAAAGAGCCGGATTGGGAGATATTTCTACACTTGATGATGCTTCATTGGAAACTGAATGGTTGCACGAATTTATTTTTGAAGGACTTCGCCGAAACACCAATATTCGTTTTGGAACTTTCTTTAATGCAGGCTGGAACAAAAGTATAACACCCGCTTATCGTGGTGTATTTCCAATTCCTCAAAACGTACTGGATTTAAATAAAAACCTTACTCAAAATCAGGGATATCAATTATGAAAAAGTCAATTTTCAACATCATTTGTGGTATATGTGTCATTCTAATTACTGGATGTAACCCTACAGAACCAATCTATACAGTAACTACTCTTAGTCCGGTGGCGGTAACTAAAGCCAATTCGATGAAAGTGTATGTGCATTATATGCCCTGGTTCGAAACAAAAGCAACGAATGGCGGCACATGGGGCGTTCACTGGAAAATGAGCAAATGCAACCCCGATAGTGTTGATGCAACCGGTCGTCGGCAGATAGCGTCGCATTATTATCCCCTTGTCGGCCCATATGCCTCCAGCGATCCCAATTTGATTGAATATCACCTGCTGTTGATGAAATATGCAGGCATTGATGGAATTCTGATTGACTGGTATGGATCTTACAATATCAACGATACCTATACATTAACACGCAATTCCAATGCAATTATTGATGCCTGCAAAAAAGTGGGGCTTGAGTTTGCAATTATTTATGAAGATCGCACCATTCCAAATGTTATGATCAATACAGGATCAAAAGACACGGTTGAACTGGCTGTAACCGATATGGCTTATATTATGAATAGTTACATGACCAAAAGTAATTATATTAAAATTGATGGGAAACCATTTCTTGGTCTTTTTGGACCCGAGTGTATTAAAAATCCTTCACAGTGGACATCTATTTTGAGTGTCTTTTCTTCAAGTCCTCATTTTACTATTCCATATAGCGAAGTAGTATTTAATAATAGTTACAATGATAAATATCCACAAGTTGGTGCAACCAATTGTAGTTCGGTATTTCTTTGGCCTTGGGGTGCTTGGTGGACAAAAAAAGATACTACAGATAGAAGTGACCATGGAGATGATATTAAACGCACCACAAGAGTGTGGAATTACTTAAATACCAATAATATTCCTGTATTTGCCGGAGCATGGCCGGGATTCCATTCATATTACTATCAGGGAGATGGTAAAGACAGCTTATTTAATGTAAGTTACACATCTTATACTGGCAACACTCTTTGGAGTGAAATGCTAAAATTAGCAAAGGAACGAAATGCCAAACAAATTCAGTTGATTACATGGAATGATTTTGGCGAAGGAACCATGATTGAGCCAACCCGTGAGTTTGGATATTCATTCCTCACATCATTACAGACTTTTGTGGGAAGTAACACTACACAGGCGCAGCTCGAAAATATATACAAGCTCTACACGTACCGGAAGCAGTATAAAATTGATGCTATCAAACAAGCCAAAATGAATCAGGCATTTTATTATATGGTATCCATGCAGGATCAGAAAGCTGCTGATTTACTAACCGATATAGCAAACTAAAAAACACTCGAACAGCATGAAAAAGTTAACATATAGAAGGCTTACTATGGCTTTTTTTCTGGGATTCATTTCATTTTTCGCCGTAAAAGCCGATGTAATTTCACCCGACGGTACCATCCGTTTATCCATAGGATTAGATAACGGAAAGCCTTATTATCAGGTTTTTAAGTCGGGAAATCCGATTATTGAAAAATCATTTTTGGGATTTGTATTGAAGAACAACGATTGTTTCTGTGCAAATTTCAAACTTTTATCTGCAGTCAACCGAAAAGTAGATGAGCAATGGGCAGAACCTTGGGGCGAAGAAAGTACCGTGCGCAATAACTTCAATGAAACCACATGGCATTTGGTCGAAACCACAGGCAAAAACCGCAAAATGGATATTATATTCCGGGTTTTCAACGATGGCGTTGGTTTCCGTTACGCATTTCCCAAACAGGATAATCTGAAAGATTTTGTGATAATGGATGAACTCACTGAGTTTGCACTTAGCGGACAACCTCAGGCCTGGTCAATTCCATCTAATCACACTAACTTTTTTGAAAATTTATATAAAAAAGCACCGGTTTCAAAATTGGATACGGCTTGTACACCATTGACAATTGAAGTAAACGATAACTTGTATCTGGCCATTCACGAAGCCAATCTGACCGATTATGCAGGTCTGAATCTGGCAACCAAGAGTGGGTCAAATACCCTGAAAGCTGATTTAACTCCGTGGTCGACAGGCGAGAAAGTTTTTGCTCAAACACCTTTTCAAAGTCCGTGGCGAACCATTATTATTGCCTCTAAACCGGGCGATTTACTGCTCTCACGAATGATGCTGAACCTGAATGAGCCTTGTAAATTTAAAGATACATCCTGGATTGAACCAGGAAGATACATTGGTATATGGTGGGGTATGCATCTTACCAACTATACATGGGAACAAGGTCCAAAACATGGCGCAAACACTGAAAATACAATGCGATACATCGACTTTGCAGCAAAACACGGATTTTCGGGTGTGTTGGTCGAAGGATGGAACGAAGGTTGGGATGGCGACTGGACCAAAAATGGTAATTTGTTCAATTTTAGCAAACCATATCTGGATTTTAATATACAGAAAGTTGCAGATTATGCAGCTCAAAAGCATGTCAGAATCATCGGACATCACGAAACAGGAGGTGCAGCTAAAAATTACGAAAACCAGCTGGATGATGCTTATAAATTCTGTAATAAATATGGAATTAGCACCGTAAAAACCGGCTACGTAAACCCTTTGCTTGATAACAAGGAATTACACAGCAGTCAGTATTCGGTTCGGCATTACCGCAAAGTGATTGAAACAGCTGCCCGATATCATGTTTCAATTGACAACCACGAACCGATGACACCTACCGGTCTGCAACGAACATTCCCGAATTTACTTTCGCAGGAAGGCGTGCGTGGTCAGGAATACGATGCATGGTCGCCTGATGGCGGTAATCCTCCCTGTCATACTACCATTATTCCGTTCACACGCGGATTGGCAGGACCGATGGATTTTACCCCGGGTACATTCAATTTCTCCAATCCGGCTAAACCTGGAACACATGTTCAAACCACACTGGCTAAACAACTTGCGCTCAATGTGGTGCTTTACAGCCCGATACAAATGGCATCGGATATGATTGAAAACTACGAAAACAATCCAGCTTTTGAGTTTATAACTTCCTGTCCCACCAATTGGGCAAAAACAGTGGTTCCTGATGCTCAAATAGGTGCTTATGAGATTATAGCACGAAAAGACCGTAAATCCAACAATTGGTTTGTGGGCAGTATAACCAACGAAAATGCCAGAGAGCTCACACTTCAACTTTCGTTTCTTGACAAGGGTGCAAAATACCGCGCCAAAATTTTCCGCGACGGAAAGGGCGCAGACTACAAAACGAATCCCTATCCCATTATTATTGAAAGTATGGATGTGACATCAGATACTAACCTCACATTAAGCCTCGCTCCCGGAGGAGGTACGGCGATAATGATTTTGAAAATTTAGGGATATTTAGATTATGAGCTGTTGGTGAATCCGACAGCGTTTTTTTGAATTCAATCGATTATCTAAACGACTAAAACCATTACCCGATTCAACTGCAATTCTGTCTTTGAGATTAGCAATGGGGATGTCAATAAATTGCAGTAGTAGTCAAAACCAATAAAAGTATGGTTGTGAAATTGTTATGTAACGTTGCGTAATTTAAATAGTTAACCGACAATCGAGTAGGAAGTGAGCGATTAATTCGCTCACTGTCCTCTCACACCACCGTACGTACCGTTCGGTATACGGCGGTTTCTTAACTTACCCACGAACGGTGCGATAATAAGTTGAGAAAAATAAGTAACCTGCCTTTTGAAGCGAATCGTTATCGATAGAGGTTTGAAGAATTGGGCTTTTGGCAGTACGCCAATAGCCTTTTCTTG
>Ga0114951_10005499_pt1 | contig 11662 bp, 7 predicted proteins | sample AM7aDNAmetaG_FD_88677 | JGI IMG/M metagenome (GOLD analysis project Ga0114951, IMG submission 88677) | Freshwater microbial communities from Finland to study Microbial Dark Matter (Phase II) - AM7a DNA metaG | ecosystem: Environmental > Aquatic > Freshwater > Lake | place: Finland: Lake Alinen... | reverse complement strand
TATCGAATCGCAGCCGCGGTTTCGCTCTTCGCTGACAGCGAATGAAGTGCCTTCTCCATCCATTTGCGCAAGTCTTCAAGCAATGGCCTTGCTCGCGCCTGCCGGACACTCAGCCTCAGATCGGCGGGCTTGCCGCGCACCTCATCTTCGATCGCGTAGAGAGCACCGATCCTGGCCAGAGCCTCGGTTGTTGTTGGCGATGCGTGGATGACATGGATTTCATGAAACTTGCGGCGTGCATGAGCCCAGCAGGCGACTTCATAAATGGCGCCATCGCCGTACAGATGGTGGAAACCTGCGTAGGCGTCCGCTTGCAGGCCGCCCTTGAAGTTTTTCAGATGCTGCCGTGGATGCTCGCCCTTGCGATCCTCCGAGTACGTGAACCAGACGGCCGGCGCGGTATCTTTCCCCGCGGGCCTGTCGTCACGGACATAAGTCCAGAGACGTCCAGTCTTGGTCTTGCCACTGCCAGGCGCAAGCACCGGCATCGGCGTATCGTCGGCGTGCAGCTTGGCTCCAGCGAGCACATGCCTCTGAATCGCATCGATCAACGGAGCGAGTAACTCACTTGCTCCACCTACCCAGCCCGCCAGCGTGGAACGTTCGATCTCAACTCCCTGGCGAGCGTAGATCTCCGACTGGCGATAGAGCGGCAGGTGATCGGCGAACTTCGAAACCAGCACATGGGCCAGCAGCCCCGGTCCGGCAAGGCCACGCTCGATCGGACGGGATGGCGCGGGCGCTTCAACCACGCGCTCACAACCGCTGCAGGCGAACTTCGGCCGCACGTGGCGAATCACCTTGAAGCTATCGGGGATGTACTCCAGCTGCTCGGAGACATCTTCGCCGAACTGGCGCAACTGGCCGCCGCAATCGGGGCACGAGTCACCATGAAAAGCATGAGTGACAACCTCGCGTGGGAGATGCGCCGGCAGCGGCTTGCGCCGGGATCTCGTCTTGGGTTCCGCAGCCGGTATTACTCGCTCTACTGCAGCTTCACTCTCTGCCTGCGAAGACTCCAGCTCTTCCAGATGAAGTTCGAGCTGCTCAAGCTGAATGACGATCTTCTCGCTCTTGACGCCGAACACCCTGCGCCGCAGCGTCTCGATGACCAGCTTCAGATGCTCGATCTGCTCGCTGCTGGAGCGCCGCAGTTCCTCGATCTCGTCTGAAAGCGCCTGGCGTTGTTGTTCGATCTCCGCATCCCTGGCGGCGAGCTCGGCCTCGAGCGATCGAAGCTCGTTCTCATGAGAAGCGGCAAGAGATAGAAGTTGCTCTTGATGCTTAACGATCAGTGCCTTCAGCGCCTTGCGATCGAGCCCGTCAAGATCCGGAAACGAAGCGGAATCCATGCACAAAGTATGCCATGAAGATGCGTGGAAAACATGCACACAACCCGCATGAATAAAGGGGAATCACACTTGTTACTCACACCGCGATCTCTGGTGTCCAGGTCCGCAGCGGCCGGCGCCAATCGATGCCTTCGAGTAACATCGAGAGCTGCGCACGCGACAGACAAACAGTTCCTTCCGTAGCCTGCGGCCAGATGAATCGCCCGCGCTCAAGACGCTTGGCAAACAGGCACAGGCCGTCTCCGTCCCACCACAAAAGCTTGACGATGTCGCCTCTACGCCCGCGAAAAACGAAGACATGTCCGGAGAACGGTTGCTGTTCGAGCACCGTCTGCACCTGCGCGCTCAGGCCGTCGAAACCACGACGCATGTCGGTCACGCCGGCGGCGATCCAGATCCTCGTTCCAGTGCGAAGTTCGATCACTTGCGCAAACTCTCGAGGATCGATCGCAACAGCACCGCATCGGCTCCGCTCTCCACGCTGATCATGACTCTGCCGGGAAACTCGATATGAATCGCACCGCCCGGTGTCGGCTGTTCCTTCGCGCCAACCTCGCGTGTATCGCTGGCCGCTTCACAGGCAGCCGACAACATGACTGGAAGCAGCGCCGCCGGTGCCGCCGCCGGCTCGTTCAGCTCGCCCCGCTTCAGTGCGCGACGCCACTTGAACACCTGGTTCGCGTTCACATCGTGCGCACGAGCCACCAGCGCCACACTCGCACCCGGCTCCAACGTCAGCTCCGCTATGCGCCGCTTCTCCGATACCGTCCGAAATCTGCGAACGCGACGGCCCACTTCCTCTGCATCAACCATGATGCCGATCTTCAGCCAAGCGGCACATCAATCGCCAGAGGGGAACTCAGGACGCTTACGGGCTAGCCGACAGGTTGGTGGTGGGTCAGTTTGAAAACCCGCAGAGGTTTCGCAGGAATGACCGGAGTCCCTCGTCGCTCATATCTTCAATCTCCGACGGGTGGAGGTGGGGAAAGGCCTTAGATCGAATTGTGCCGGCGCTGTCTTCTATGCGGAAGCGTATATCCCTGTTCGAGTCTTCGTCGAAAATGACGATGTGACGCGGGAATTCCTCTTCAACGATTCTCTTGATTCTCGCTCGCTGCGGTTCCTGTCTCGCTCGCTGTGGGTCTTGATTCATGGCAAAATCAGTATATGCCTACCCGCTCAAGCACAGACCGAGATTTCGCAGTAAACGCCTTCCGGGTTGTAGAGCAAGCAATTGGCGAGCACATGGACGGAACTCCACTTGAAGACCCGGACGCTGGGAAGAATCCGGCAGCCGTTGCTCTGGGTAGGCTTGGCGGAGCAAAGGGTGGAAAGGCTAGAGCTAAGAAACTTACCAGCGAGCAGCGTCAAGCTATTGCGAAGAAGGCGGCCGCAGCCCGCTGGAAACGTTGAAATCCTACTTCACTCTGGTCAGCAGTGCAGGATTCCCGCGCCTATTCCCCACCGTCCGACCACCACTGACACTCGTCATTACAAGGGAGAAGAGCAGATCTTCTAGGTCAGAAGCCGGGATTGCAAGTTTCTCAGCAATACGGGTGCGTGTTAGTTTGTCTTCTTGATAGAGACTCGTCAACAACTTCGGAAGCACAAGCGAAGTTTCCCTTGGCGCCCCGTCTGGCTCATAGGTCCTGTAGCCGCGTTTTGACATTTCGACAATCAAGCTCTTGTACTGCCAATCGCTCAGTCCTTCCACCTCGTGAAGACGATGGCACATCGCGGTCATCGACGTGACTCAAATTCTCTTAAGTCTGCGAATCTCCGCTAGTGTGGTGAACTTCGGAAGATGCGCAAGCACTCCACTGCGGGGCATCAAGAACGCGGAGGCGAATCTGTTTGCTTCAATTTCCGCATCTCGACCTTTCGGTCCACCGTGTTTGTGCATGACCAAGTGGCAGAGTTCATGGGCTGCATCGAATCGGCTGCGTTCCGCAGATTTGTAGCTGTTCAGGAATACGAACGAAGTGTTCCCCTTCCAGGTTGAGAATGCATCTACCGAACGTGACTCGACAGCGATAGAGAAGACGCGAACACCCTTGGATTCTAGTAGGTGAATCATGTTCTTTATCGGCTGCTGTCCGATTCCCCATGCCTCCCGCAGAAACTCGGCTGCGATTTCGGGCTGTGTTTCCGCGCTGAGATCCGGTAAATCGCTAACGGGCAGGTCAAAGATGCTCTCTAGCCATTTCGAGAAATGAATAGCCAGCGCACCTTGGCTGATCGCCATGTCGCGCAACTTCGCACTCATTCGCGACAGGGAACGGAAACTGACCGCCAACACTTCCGGCTCATCCAGATTGTCGCCTTCGAAGAACTCAGCCGGGAAGTTTAGGACAGACTGGATCTTCACAAAAGCTTCAAGGCTTGGAGGGTTCTCCCCTGTCTCGTACATCGATATTGTACGGAGCGTCAGGTTCAACTTCTCGGCAAGCTCAGTTTTGGAATACCCGCGCCGTTTTCTTGCCAGCGTCAGACGAGTGGGATTGAAATTGGAGCAAGTTTCCTCATGCACGCCGCTTGATTTCAATGTCGATGTCCCCGCCATCGGAGCCGCTCCCATCATCCGGTAATGCTTCACAGTTTGGTTCAAAATCAAAGGGGGGCAGGATGATGCGCTCGGACCAGCCATCAATATGGCCTTCAGGGTCCAAACCTACGGGGCGTGACAATTCACTGCGGACCTGTCCAAGCACAACATCCCGGTGAATTAACAGCAGCCAGGTATTGATTCTTCGCCTCCGGGCTGCATCATTTCTAACCCTTTCATCTTCAGCAAGCTCTGGGAAAAGCCAAGCGTTGCATTCGACCTTTTCCTTTGTCCTTGGTCCCTTCGTAGAGTTCGTCTTCGGATCGAAGACTCCCTCTCTTCCTGTATTCTCATCAGCACTTGTGCATGTCAACGCGACTGTTTCATCGGCGTTGACGATGAGCGGCTGGCCGGTGTCGTTCACGCGCGTCCATTGCTGCAAGCCCAAATCTTCCCGCAAGCTGCGGACGGCCGCAGCCCAACTCGCAATGCCGGGAAAGTTTGGAGGATCATTCTCAGTGCAGGCGGACCATGCAGCCTGTGCGCTCTCAACTGCCTTAGTCAAGACTTCCGATGTGAGACCGAGTTGCGCCAAACGACGGTTAACATCCCACGGTTCTGTCAAGACCCGCTTCAGCTCTGCCATTCTGCCGCTCCTTTATCCATTTCTGGTTCTTCAACATCATTGTAGGGTGAAAAACCAGAAATGGCATCAGCTAACGCCTACAATACGAATTAGTTCTACAAATGTCAATTGGTCAAGCATAATGGTCAATATGAACAGGCTAGACACATCCCGACAGGTTCAGGTTGTGAAGTGCCTTTGTGAAGGCATGAACATTCGTGGCACGGTCCGTTTGACGGGCGTGGCAAAGAACACCGGTGCCAATTTGCTCAGGGATATGGGCTGCGCATGCGCTTCTTACCATCACAGGAATGTGCGCGGCCTGCGCGTTCGCCGCCTCCAGTGCGATGAGATTTGGAGTTTTGTTGGCGCGAAAGCGAAGAATGCGAAGGTCGGGCAAAAAGAGCAGGGTTGGGGCGACGTGTGGACCTGGACGGCCATCGACGCCGATACCAAGCTGTGCGTTTCATACCTTGTGGGAGGGCGCGATACCGGATGGGCGAACGATTTCATGCTGGACTGCTCAGAGCGCATCATCGGTCACCCTCAGATTACAACAGATGCCCACAAACCGCACCTCAAGGCCGTAGAAAAGGCTTTTGGCGGCGATGCAGACTACACTCAACTCCACAGGGTCTACGGAGCTTCAAACGAACCTGAGCACCGCTACAGCCCGGCAACCTGCATCGGCTGCGACATAAAGACTGTGAGTAGCGTTCCGGACCCCGCACACGTTAGCAAGCCCTTTGTTGAACGCCAAAATCTGACAGTGAGAATGTCGATGCGGCGGTTCACCCAGCCGACAAATGCCTTCTCAAAGAAGATCGATAACCACGGTCATGCAGTGGCGCTGTACTTCATATTCTACAACTTCTGCCGGGTTCATCAGACCTTGCGCGTAACCCCGGCCATGGAGGCCGGATTATCCGATCACGTTTGGAGCGTTGAAGAACTTGTCAGCCTCATAAATTCAAACTGACCCACCGCCAACAGATTCAATATCGAGGCCAGAATCGGCTAAAGATCCGGAAGAATGACCGCCAGATCGAGCGCGGCTCCCGCTCGCGCTCCTGCCGTATCGCCGCAAACTCGGCCATACCCGAGACCATATTCGATGGCCGCACGCTTGAACTGTACCTCCCCGGCGCAGACCAGGCCATGCAGACCTACAAACTCGCCGTAGGAAGCCCTAAGAAACTGAACGGTCTATACTTCCGTGTAGTCCTTGGATCAGGATTTGGTGAGCAATGAAACTGGTTAAGAACACAGGGGCGGACCGTGTGATCGACGAATTGCGCCGGTCATTGCTTCCCCCGTCCTCCCTCGACCTAGCCTCTTCCGAATTCTCCTTATTCGCCTACGCGGAACTGCGCGACTCGCTGGACAAGCTCGACGCCTGCCGCATCGTGCTTCCGAATGCCGAAAGAGAGGAGCTTGGGCTGACCGGGTCAAATGCCGACCGCGCATTCCGGAATCGCCTCCAGATCCGCTGGCTGGCCCGTGAGTGTGGCGCCTGGTTTAGGAGGAAGGCCGAGTTGCGCATAGCACCTGGCCGGTTGCCGCAATCCATCCTGATCGGTGGGGTCCCTGCGTCGGAGAAACTGTGTGTCATCACGGGAAACTGCGCCTTCACAACCGAGGGGCTGGGGATCACTCCGGGTAATCAATTCGGCCTAATCCAGTGTTCGGAGAAGCCGGAGGAATCCGCCGTCCTGGGTTCCTGGTTCACCAGCCTTTGGAGTACCTTGCCGGCCTCAGATCAGCAGAAGGCCGCCTTTCTCTCACTTCTTCAGGAACTGGCCGACTCGAAGGCGCCGTCGCTGGTCTACTACCTGACGCTGTTCCAGGTCTTTAAGGATCTGGGAGACGAACTCGACGAGGAGCGAATCGTTAAGTCCGCCACGGGCATTCGGAACACAACGGTCTGGAAGAAGCTGTACAGGTTTCAGCGCGATGGTGTCATTGGAGCCATCGACAAGCTCGAACGCCTTGGCGGCTGCATCATTGCCGACTCTGTGGGGCTCGGCAAGACTTTCGAGGCCCTAGCCATCATCAAGTATTACGAACTGCGCAATGACCGCGTGCTAGTGCTGGTACCGAAGCGCCTCCGCGACAACTGGACGCTCTACAAGGCGAATGATCGCCGCAACTTCCTGGCCTCCGACCGCTTCAACTACGACGTACTGAACCATACCGACCTGTCCCGAGACGGCGGTACTTCGGGCGACATCGATCTCGCCCATGTGAATTGGGGCAACTATGACCTGGTTGTCATCGACGAATCCCACAACTTCCGCAACAAGGCGACCCACAACTCCCGCGAGACCCGATACGACCGCTTGATGCACCGCATCATCAAAGCGGGGGTGAAGACCCGCGTCCTCATGCTGTCGGCCACGCCGGTCAACAATCGGCTGGCTGATCTCAAGAACCAGATCGCATTTGTGACCGAGGCGAACGACACGGCGCTCAACGAGCACGGGATTCCGAGCATCGAGGCAACGGTTCGGCAGGCGCAACTCCAATTCAATCGCTGGATGACTCTGGAAGATCGGGAGCGCCGCCCGGCGCATCTGCTTGAAATGCTCGGGTTCGATTACTTCAGGTTGCTGGACCTGCTGACCATCGCCCGCTCCCGCAAGCACATCGAGAAATACTATGGCACCAAGGAGACCGGCCGCTTTCCGGAGCGGTTGAAACCTATCAATATCAAGCGCGAAGTGGACCTCTCCGGGGAGTTTCGTTCGATCAGGGAGATCAACAACGAGATTCGCCGCCTGACACTCGCGGCCTACGCGCCGCTTCGCTATGTGCTGCCGCACAAGCAGGCTGCATATGACGCCAAGTACAGCACGAGGATTCGCGGCGGGGAGAGTTTCTTCCGGCAGGTGGACCGTGAGGAGAGCCTGGTTCATTTGCTGCGCGTGAACGTCCTCAAGCGAATGGAAAGCTCGGTCACCTCTTTCTTTCTCACCGTCCAGCGGCAGCTCGCAGACGTGGAGGCCACACTGGCAAGAATCGAAGCTCAGGCGGAGACCCTCGAAGAGATTGACATTGCAGACGTAGACGCCGAAGACCCTGCTTTCGAGAGTCTTCTAGTCGGGCGCAAGGTAAAGGTACTGCTCCAGGACGTGGACCGTGTCCGCTGGCGGCAGGATCTCATTGAAGACCGCAACCGGCTGGCTACCCTGCTCTCGGCGGCAAAGCAGGTGAGCGCGACGCGGGACGCCAAACTCAAGGCCCTCCGGGAGGTCATTGAGCAGAAATGCCGTGCGCCACTCAATCCCGGCAACCGCAAGCTGCTCGTCTTCACCGCCTTCGCCGACACCGCCCAGTACCTTTACAGGGAGCTTGCCGGGTGGGCGCAGAAGGAATTCGGCATACACGCGGCCCTTGTCACCGGCACCGGCCAGAACCAGACGACACTTCCCAACCTGCGCAAGGATTTTGTCAGCATCATCACGGCATTCTCCCCCCGCTCGAAGGAACGTCCCGAAGACCTCGCAGGAGACGGCGAAATCGACCTTCTGATCGCCACGGACTGCGTGAGCGAGGGCCAGAACCTCCAGGACTGCGACACGGTCGTCAACTACGACATCCACTGGAATCCCGTCCGGATCATTCAACGGTTCGGCCGCATCGACCGTCTTGGCTCTTCCAACGAGCGCATCCAGCTCATCAACTTCTGGCCCAACCTGGAGCTGGAGGAGTACATCAACCTGGAACAGCGCGTGAGCGGCAAAATGGTGTTGCTCGACATCTCCGCCACAGGGGAGGAGAACATCATTGAGTACCAGTCCGGCGACCAGATGAACGACCTGGAATACCGCCGCAATCAACTGCTCAAGCTCCAGGAGGCCGTCATCGACCTGGAGGACCTCAGCAGCGGCGTCTCCATTGCCGACCTCACCCTGAACGATTTCCGCATCGATCTCGCGGGCTTTTTGAAGGAGCACCCTAACAAGCTAGAGGGCCTGCCTCTCGGCACCTTTGCCGTCACAACCACGCAAACAGTCGGCGAGGCAGTGATCTCGCCCGGCGTTATCTTCTGCCTGCGTGCGGTGGGAGAATCGGCGCTCAAGACTATAGAGCCGGGTTACCCCTTGGCGCCGCACTATGTGGTCCACGTCGGGGACGATGGCACAGTGATGCTGCCGTTCACCCAGGTCAAGCAGGGGCTCGACCGCCTAAAGCGGCTCTCGATTGGGCGCGACCTGCCCGACGCCGGAGCCTGCGATCGTTTTGACAAGGCGACCAAGAACGGCAAGGACATGAACGCGGCCCAGGATCTGCTCGCCACTGCAGTCGCTTCGGTCGTCGGCAAGAAGGAGGAGCGGGCCATCGCCAGCCTCTTCACCCCCGGCGGCACCCATGCCATGAAGGGCGAGTTCCAGGGGATCAACGACTTCGAGGTCGTCGCCTTCCTTGTGGTACTCCCGGAAAATCCCATAATCCCGGAGGCGGCCGGCGCATGAGTTTCGCATCCGTGATCGACGCACTTGGCATTCCCCTCAGCGCCCTCGTTGAGCAGCGAGTGCCCAAGAAGCTCCTCTTGGAACACGGTGCGCCAACCGCCGCCGACAAGCGCCAGATTCAGGACGGCATCGAGGAGATCGTCTGGGTTGCTGCGCTCAAGCCAACCAATATCGGCGTACCGGCCTTTCAGGACCCGGTACGCGAATATCTGGAGATCGCGGTCCTTACGGTCGAACTCCGCCCCGCGGCCAAGCCGGCGCGCATCATCGAGCTGATTCACCGGGCCATCCCCTACCCCCTGGTACTGGCCACCGGGCAAGACGGGGCCGTCAGCCTGTCTCTGGCTCACAAACGCTGGTCGCAGGGCGAGGCAGGCAAGGTGGTCATTGAGGACGTGCGGCTGGTTGCGCTCAGCCTGGATGCCCCATCTAATCAGGAGGATGCGTTCCTGGCCAGTATCGCCGTCAGCCGCCTGCCGTCCCAGAACATCTTCACCCTCTATGATGGGATATTGGCCCAGTTCTCCGCGCTTGAAGCATCCAGAATCACCGGGGCGTTTGCCAAGCCGGACTCTACCGAACACGCATCTGCCTTGCGTGAGGGTCTCGACCGGCATACTAGGCTTCAACGAGACCTCGATATGCTCCGGGCCAAAGCAGCCAAAGAGAAGCAGATCAACCGCCGCGTCGAGCTGAATCTTGAGATCAAACGGCTTCAGGTCGAACTGGCCGCGATACAGACGGAATTGTAAGAAGGAAACAGAAGATGAAGAAACTCACCGCTGAAGATGCTGAGACCAGGTCGCCGGATGTGGTCGCTGAAAATGTCGAGCAGTTGAAGACGATCTTTCCCGAGGCATTCATCGAGGAGAAGGTGGACTTCGAGGTATTGAAGCAGCTCCTGGGCGGAGTGGTCGAGGAGCGGGAGGAGAAGTATGGCCTCAACTGGCACGGCAAGCGCCGTGCCCGCCAACTTGCGCTCACGCCGTCCACCGGAACACTGCGCCCATGCCCGGAAGAGAGCGTGGACTGGGATACGACCAAGAACCTGATGATCGAGGGCGACAACCTCGAAGTCTTGAAGCTGCTCCAGAAGTCGTACTCCGGCAAGGTCAAGCTCATCTATATCGACCCGCCGTACAACACGGGCAAGGACTTCGTTTACCCGGACGATTTTCGCGACAACATCAAGAACTATCTCGAACTCACCGGCCAGACCGATGGCGAGGGCCGCAAGATCAGTTCCAACACAGAAGCCTCGGGGCGCTTCCACACCGACTGGTTGAACATGATGTTCCCACGGCTTAAGTTGGCACGAAATCTTTTGAGGGACAATGGGGTTGTCTTTGTATCTATTGACGACAGCGAATCGGCCAACGTGAAATACATCCTTGACGAAGTTTTCGGGGAAGAAAACTTCATCGACACTATTGCTGTTGAGATGTCCACCACATCAGGACCAAAGACCGTTAATGCCCAGCAAGGGACTATCGTGAAAAACGTTGAATTCGTTCATGTCTACAGAAAGTCGCAGGAGTTCGATAAGACACCACACACACCTTTACGCGATGGGATCTTATACTACGATACTCACTATTCGATTTGGCTCAACGATGACGGGACTTTAGGAACTCTAGCTGAGAAGTTGCTTGCTGATGCCAGAATAGAAGCCGAGATACGCCAGCATGGATTCATGGATCGCGAAACTTTCAGCATCAACAACATTGACAAGCTTCTTATTGTCTCCGAGGCTGCTAAGTCTTTTGTTGAAGCCAATCTGAAGAAAATCGCGAGCGTTGATAGGCCTCCGGTTTCTGCCGCAGGACGCTCCGTTCAAGTTGGCAGATGGGAAGCCTTCGAGGCCGACCATAGAACGTATTATCTAACAACTTTGGCTAACGGAACTCTTCGAGCGTTGATGCCACTGTCTCTAAATTATCGAATGTCAGACGACTATAAGCCCAGATTTGGAAGGACCGTCATTCGAGGGGATTTATGGAAGGGTTTCCATCAGGATATGGGCAATGTCGCAAAAGAGGGTGATATTACGTTTGCCAATGGCAAAAAGCCGATCCGCCTAATCAAGCAGTTGATCAAATGGTCAAACAGCACTAATGACGGAGTCATTCTAGACTTCTTCTCGGGAAGCGGCACCACAGCACACGCTGTTATGCAGCTCAACGCCGAAGATAGTGGCAATCGTCGCTTTATCATGGTGCAACTTCCAGAGCCCCTCGACCCTAGCAACAGCGATCAGAAAGCCACTGCCGACTTCTGTGACGAAATCGGTAAGCCGCGCCATATCGCTGAAGTGACCAAAGAACGTCTGCGCCGCGCGGGGAAGAAGATTCATGACGAAAGCCCGATGTTTGCGGGCGATCTCGGCTTCCGCGTCTTCAAGCTGGCCTCCAGCAACATTCGCGCCTGGGAGCCGAACCGTGACGACCTTCCCACGACGCTGCACGACTCCATCGAGCACCTGAAGACCGACCGCACCGAGCAGGACATCTTGTTCGAATTGCTGCTCAAGCTGGGCCTCGATCTCACCATTCCCATCGAGCAGAAAACCATTGCCGGCAAGGCCGTCCACAACATTGGCGCGGGCACACTGCTGGTCTGTCTTGCCGAGAAGATCGCCAGCGCCGAAGTGGAGCCACTGGCGCTG
>Ga0114951_10005498_pt1 | contig 11663 bp, 11 predicted proteins | sample AM7aDNAmetaG_FD_88677 | JGI IMG/M metagenome (GOLD analysis project Ga0114951, IMG submission 88677) | Freshwater microbial communities from Finland to study Microbial Dark Matter (Phase II) - AM7a DNA metaG | ecosystem: Environmental > Aquatic > Freshwater > Lake | place: Finland: Lake Alinen... | reverse complement strand
GCTACAGCGGTCCCACCACTATCACCACTGGCACACTGGTTCTCGCCGGATCCAATTCCATCAACTCCGCCACCACCATCAATAGCGCTGGTAGATTGGTGGTCAGCAACAACAGCGCCTTGGGCACTCATACGGTAACGATGAATGGCGGCACGCTCGGTGCTGGCGGCAGCTTCACCATCAGCAACGTCATTACTGCCAAACACGCTCTCGCCAACTCCGGCTACATCAACGTCGGTGCCAACAGCGCCCTCACATTGAGCGGTGGCGTCCGCAGCGACAGTAACGTCGTGTCCGCCACCGGTGCTGGCACACTCACCGTGAACGGCGGCGGCGGCACGCTGACGCTTTCCGGTAGCAGTGATAACCTCAATTTGTGGTTGAATGTGACAACCGGTACCGTTGTCCTGGCCAAGACCAGCTCGAGCAGCGTGCATGCGGTCGCTGGCATCGGAAGTGTCAGCGCCGGTGCGACACTGCGACTCGGTGGATCGGGCATTAACCAGATTGTCGATGGTGCCGGCAGCCCCGGTGTTTTCGGCGTCTTCAACATGAACGGCACGTTTGATTTCAACGGCCAGAGCGCAGTCTTTGACCGACTCAGTGGCACCGGAGTTGTCTGGAACACGGCAGCCGCCACTAATAGCTTGATAGCTCTAGGCGGAGCTAATGGCAGCAGTACCTTCGGCGGGCAGATCAATGACGGCCCCAGCGGCGGCAAGATGTCGCTGGAAAAGGACGGCTCTGGCACCCTGACCCTAACTGGCAGAAACACCTACAGCAGCGACACCACCATCAACTCCGGCACACTGACCATTGGCGGCACGGGCGTGTTGGGGAACGGCTCCTATGACGGAAGCATTGTCAACTACGGTGTCCTCCAGTACTCCAGCAGTGCGACCCAGACATTGAACGGCGCCATTAACGACTACGGTGCTGGTGGCACATTGATTAAGGATGGGCCTGGCTATCTCATTCTCACTGGCAGCAACGACTACTACGGCTCCACGACAGTCAGCGGCGGCACACTTGCCGTCAACGGCTGGATCCTCAACAGCAGCGATCTCACAGTTGGCAGCGGCGGCACGCTTGCAGGCACGGGTACCATCAGCACGAGCGTTACCATCAACGGCGGCGGACTCAGGCCCGGTAACGGTCCGAACGACATCGGCAAGCTTACCGTTGACAATCTGACGCTGGCCAACAATCCTCGACTTTATTTCGATCTCAGCGCTACGAACCTGACTGACACCGTCATCGTCAACGGCGACCTTATTCTCACCGGAATGACCACGAATTGGTTTGTTTTCAGCGCCACGAATACCCTCACCGCCGGTGCGTACACGCTTTTCCATATCGGCGGCAGCGTTGTTGACCTCGGCGGCAATACAAACTTCACGAATATTGCGGGTCAACCCAATGCGACCGGTTATCTCTGGCTGGATCAGGGGAATAACAACCTTGATCTCCTCATCGTCATTCCCGAGCCAGGCACCGGCGCACTGGTCGTTGGCGGTCTCGCGCTCATGTTTCTGTTGCGGCGTCGCCGCCGGTAAGACGAGGCAGGCTCGCAGGATTTCGACTGCCGTGATAGTTGGCGTTTGTAGCGGTTCACGACATTCTGGGTCCCGTGGTAAGGCGTGTAAAAACACCCGATTGTCCTTACAGTCCTTTTGACTCATTTACAGACAAGTTGCGATGCAGCGTGGCAGGAGTAAACTGTCCATCATGAATCTTCTCGGCAAGACAGCCCTGGTGACCGGCGCGGCAAAAAGGATCGACACGCCACAAGACGTGGTCGGTGCGGTTTTGTTCTTACTGGAGGGCGGAGACTTCATTACCGGTCAGGTGTTGGTGGTGGACGGCGGTAGGTTGATTGCTGGAGAATGAATCATGTACAAGGTGACGAAGACGATAGATTTCTGTTACGGGCATCGTTTATTGAATTACGACGGCAAGTGCCGGCATTTGCACGGACATAACGGGCGGCTGGAGGTTGATATCGAACTGCCGTCATTGGATGGGCGGGGGATGGTGCAGGATTTTTCGGACATCAAGCGGACATTGAAGGACTGGGTTGACACCACGCTGGATCATCGGTTGTTGTTGTGGAAGGAGGATCCGCTGGTGCCGGTGTTGCGCGATCTGGGTGAAGTGTTTGTGGTGCTGGATGTGAACCCCACCGCCGAGAATGTGACAAAAATGGTGTTCGAGTATGCCAGAGGACGTGGCTTGCCGGTGACGGAGGTGCGGCTGTGGGAGACGCCGACTTCGTGCGCGGGCTATCGTGCGGAATCGTGAAACACCTGCCACGACAATTCATACTGCGTGCGTACGAGGAGCGTGACCGCGAGGCCGTGCGCCAGATCTGCTGCGAGACGGCGGACGCCGGTGACCCGATGAACGACTGGTTCCCCGACCGCGAAATTTTTGCGGATCTATTGATGCGTTATTATACCGACTGGGAGCCGCTTTCTTCTTTGGTGGCAGTGGCTGAAGGGCGAGTGGTGGGATACTTGATGGGTTGCCGCAACACGCGACGGTTTCGGTGGGCGATGGCGTTGTGGATTGTCCCCTTGACGTTGCTGAAGGCGCTTGCGCGTGGCACGCTCTGGCATCCGAAGGTGCGGGCATTGTTATGGGCGAATCGCCACGTCAGTTTGTGGCGTGGACGGGTTTCGCTTGACGGTTATCCTGCGCACTTGCATATCAACCTGCGACGCAATTACCGCAGCCTCCACATTGGTCAGCACCTGTTCGACCAATGGCTTTTTGAAGCCAAAAGAGGTGGAATTCGCGGTATTCACGTTGGCGTAAATGCGGGCAATGCCGGTGGATGCCGTTTTTTTGAGGCGTTGGGATTCTGCGCGCTTGGCCGTCAGATTTGTCTGCGTCTGCCGGGAAATGAGCAACCTATTGAAACGGTCATCTATGGATTACAGCTAGGTGATAACTGAGATTGGGAGATTAGGTTTGCGATTGACTTGTGAAGTCCGATGGAGGAAAAGTAAAATCAAAGAAGGAAGAAGAACTATGAAATACTTTAACAGGTTTCACATCGTGCGTTTCTTTTGTTTGGCAACCCTGTTTCTGGGGATTGCCGGCTCAAGTGCATTGCAAGCAGAGGATATGTGGGTATTGCCAATGGACAATGGATGGATTGGGGAAGGGATGGTTGGATCGGCGATTGACCCGGGTCTTGTGCCGATCCGCTACCTTGGTAATATCATTTTGGTGCCGGTTGGTGCGGTTTCTGGTTATCTCCAAAAAGGCGGCAAGGTGGGTTGGCCTGATGTGGTTGTTCCGTTGATCGTTGACGGCAAACTTGTAGCGGTGCCGATCTGGCAGGTTGCCGATCTATTACGAAAGGGCGCGCAGGCAGCAGACGACTTGTTTGTCATGCACAAAGGCGATGAACTGATTGCCGTGAGGAAGGTAGAGGTTAACGAGTATACAGCTAAAGGATACGAGCTGGGTCCTAAGCAAGATTGGAGGGAAGGGGTCGTCATGTGCGCGAAGGGACACACTGTGATTGTGGCTCGTGCCGCCGTTGAGAAATACAAGAAAGAGGGAGCCGAACTCGGTCCCTGCAAGAAGAAGTAATCCATCCACAACGGAACTTAACAAAGCGAATGGTGAAGTGGGTTCGACAAAAACGTTAGTTTTTTACATCTTCGCCAATACCGCTGCCACTTCAACTGCCGCATTTGAAGATATCGCTCCAGCGCCTCGCTGGAGGCGCTCTTGTTTTGCCGCCGTTTCGATTTCATTCGCAAGCGCTCTCGCATCCGCGCAATCCACCACCACTCCGCGTGCGCCATAGTGTCCGTGCGAGATCACACGGCAGCCGTGCGCCATCGCCTCCGCAATCGTCAGTCCGTAACTTTCGTGGCGCGATGGCGACACGAACAAATCCGCCCGCGCCAAGAGTGCGCTCTTGCGCCCGCCGCTGACGTGCCCCGTGAACGTCACCGGCAAACCCTCAGCGAGTCGTCGCAGCTTGCGTTCGTAGGCTCGCCCCTTCATGTACGCCGGCGCGCCGCAGATGAACACGCTCAGCCGCGACACTCGGACGTGTCGCAGCGCCCGCAATAATCGCTCGATTCCTTTTTCCGGCGACAATCGACTCAGCGTGACAATCACAAACTCGTCATCTGGCACTTCCAAGGGTTCTGGCGTGACGGGTGGCGGGATGTTGCCCCACGGCACAATGGCGATCTTCTCGGCTGGGCACCATGGGTAACAGCGGACGATGACATCGCGCATTTGTGCTGACGGCACAATCAATCGCAAGCTGTGTCGGACACAGTCTTCCTGCTTGGTGAAGACCAGACGGAGCAAATTCGGGACAAAACGAGAACGCCACCGGAGCTTGGTGAGATATTCCGGTGGTACGAGGTTGTGTAGATAGAACTTGGTGACGTACTCCACGACGTCCACGTGAAAGATGGTGGCGATCCGAAAACCTGCCTCGCCGAGGCGTCGAAAGTCCGGACCTTCGCTGATGTCGTTGGCGAGTACGACGCAGTGGCGTGGGTCGCACTGCAAAATGGCGTCAGTGCTCACCTCCTCGAACTGCCGGCAGAAACGGGCGTATTGCAGTTCCGTCATGTCCGTGAGCGGTTTTGGAAGCGACAAGTTTAGTGAGCGAGGGCTGAATACAGTCCAGTCAGGATGCTGGCGTTCAAGATAATCGGCCACGGCTTTGCCGCCGCCAAGCGGTTCAGCGTTGGAAAAATGCGCGTGCGCAGCGGTGTAGAGGACTTGGATTGGATTGACTGGGTGCACCGTGCAAGGGTAATGACAGTGACGAGCAAGTCAACAACAGGATGAACCTGAATTACATTCTGATTTGGATGGTCGGTATCTCCGCCACAGTGGTGCTGGTGCGCCTGGCGCGGATATCGGTGCAATTGTATCGCGGCTGGATCATCGTCAACAGTGCGCTGCTGGTGTTGTTGGGTGCTGGTCTGTTGTTTTTTCCGGGAACAGCAGGCTATGCAGCGGGTGGAGCGTGGGTGCTTTTTGTCCAGCTGCCGTCACTGGGAGAGCGCGTGGTATGGCGCTGGGCGGTGAAACAACGTTACATTGCGGCGTGGCGGCTGGCGATGCTGTTGCGCTGGCTGCATCCGTTCGATGCCGCCCGTCACCGTCCGGCGCTACTGCAGGCGATGCGGTTGGGGCAACTGGGGCGTATGGAGGATGCGGTGAGAATTCTGCGTCGGTTGGTGGCGCACGGAGGCAACGTGGGCGATGCGGCTGCAGTGCAGATGTATCAAATGACGGGGCGCTGGGAGGAGTTGGTGAATAGTGTCAGGCCGACGGGTTTGTTACGCAACGCGGGTGTGTTGCTGTCGTACCTGCGAGCGTTAGGCGAGACGGGTGATCTGAACCGGATGTTGTGGGTGTACGAACAATACGGTGGCGCGCTGGAGCGCTCCTTCCACCGGCAAAACCACCAGTTGTGCCGGATGATGATGCTGTCGTTTTGCGGGCGGACTGCGTCGGTGGAGCGATTGATGTCGGAGTCATTGGACTGGTTGCCGGTAACGGTGCAGGAATTCTGGCGGGCGACGGCGGATGCTGCTGCGGGCGAGGTGGAGAGGGCGCAGGTGCGGCTGGTGCGGCTGCTGGAGTGGGAGACCGATGCGGTAGCCCGCGCAGCCATAGAACGGAGGCTGGCAGTGCCGGTGAAGATTGCCACAGAGACAATCGTTGAGCCCTATCTGGCCGAGGCAACAGAGTCTGAGCCTGCGTTTAGCTGGCGGACTGCGTACGTGACTCAGGTGTTGGTGGCGATGAATGTAGCGATGTTCGCGCTGGAAACGCTGGCAGGTGGCAACGAGAACGAGGCGGTATTGATGAAACTTGGTGCGTTGTCGGCATCGGTGGTGGCGGAGGGAGACTGGTGGAGACTGCTGGCGGCAATGTTCCTGCATTATGGTTGGCTGCATCTGGCGATGAATATGTTGGGTCTGTTGTTGTTGGGGCCATTCGTGGAGTCTAGCCTTGGTCGTGTTAGATTTGTGGCAACGTATTTATTTTCGGGACTAGCTTCGATGTTGTTTGTGGTGGCAATGGCACATTGGCGGCTGGCGGAGGACGATTTACTGGTCGGCGCATCCGGAAGTATCATGGGGTTGATTGGTGCGACGGCTATTGTGTGGCTGCTGGATTGGCGTGTAGGTCGTTCACGCGTGGCACTGCAACGATTGCAATGGGTGGCGTTGGCGATTGGGTTGCAGGTCGTGTTCGATTTACTGACGCCTCAGGTGAGCATGGCGGCGCACACTTCAGGTGTTGTCGCAGGCTGTATCGTGGCGTTGTTACTGAGTAGAAAAGACTAACTCAGCCTGCCAGAAACTTTGCGATTCGCTCGACGGCTTTCTCCAGTTCCGGCATTGAGGCGCAATAACTGGCGCGGCAGTAACCTTCGCCGCCGGGGCCAAAGGCATTACCGGGGACCATCGCGACGCGGTGTTGTTCAAGTAATTTGAGGGCGAATTCCTTTGAGGTCAAGCCGGTGCTTTGGATGCAAGGGAAAGCGTAGAACGCGCCTTTCGGCGTATGGCAGGTGAGACCTAGCTCGTTGAATGATTTCACGATGAAGTTGCGGTGGAGCCGGTAGTGCTCGCGCATGGAGGCAACATCTTCGGCGCCGTGGTCGAGTGCTTCGATGGCGGCATCCTGACTGAGGATCGGCGCGCACATCATGGCGTATTGGTGGACCTTGAGCATTCCCTCGAGTAGTTCGGGCGGAGCGCAGGCGTACCCGATGCGGAAGCCAGTCATGGCAAACGCTTTTGAGAATCCATGAAGAAAGATAGTACGTTCCTTCATCCGGGGCAATGCGGCGATGCTGCGATGTTGACCGCTGTAGGTCAGTTCGCTGTAAATCTCGTCGGTGATGACGAGAAGGTTATGCTTCACGCAGAGCACGGCGATCTTATCGAGTTCCTCACCGTGGAGGACTGCGCCGGTCGGGTTGGTGGGGAAACTGAGGAGGAGCGCCTTACTGCGCTTGGTGATGGCGGCGGCGACGTCGGCAGCGGTGAGGGTGAACTTGTTCTCGGTGCGCGTGGGAATAGCTTTGGGAATGCCGTGGCAGAGATTGACGCTGGGATGGTAGGAGACGTAGCAGGGTTCGTGGTAGAGGATCTCGTCGCCGGGGTTGATGATGGAGCGTAGGGCAATGTCCATTGCTTCACTAACGCCGACGGTGACGAGGATTTCGTTATCGGGATTGTAAGTGACGTTGTGGTTGGTAGCGACGTAACGGCTGATGGAGCGTCGAAGCTTTATGAGGCCGTAGTTGGAGGTATAGCCGGTGCGCCCACGTTCGAGGGCGAAAATGGAGGCCTCGCGGATGTGCCACGGGGTGACAAACCCCGGCTCGCCGATGCCGAGGGAGACGACGTTGTCCATGGACTGGACGATGTCAAAGAAATCGCGAATACCCGAGCGCGGGATGTCGCGTACATGGTCGGCGATGAAACTGCTATGCTGTTGCTGCTTCTTAGGCATAAAAGCGATATATGGTAGCAGTGTGAAGGATAAATGCAAGCCAAGCTTGCCGTGACGCGGGTCCTCGGCTAGGATGCTGACGGATTTGGAGGAACCACATGGATCCACTATTGAAACTGCTCGAAGAACACGCGTTGCGTTCGCCAGAGGAACTGGCGAAGATGCTCGACGCTAAACTCATCGACGTGAAACGACGTATCAAACAGTACGAGGACGATAAGGTCATCCTTGGCTACAAGGCCGTCATCAATGACGACAAAGTTGACACTGATCTCGTGAAGGCGGTTATCGAAGTGAAGATACAGCCTGAACGCGAAGGCGGTTTTGACCGTATTGCGAAGCGCATTGCAAAGTTCGATGAAGTGACATCGCTCTTCCTGATGAGCGGTGGGTACGACTTGTTGATCTTTGTTGAGGGCCGGTCGTTACGCGAGGTGGCGCAATTCGTTGCCGAGAAGCTCGCGACGCTGCAAGGTGTGACCTCGACTGGTACACATTTTATGCTAAAGACCTACAAGGAACAGGGCGTGATGATGGAAGGCGAGGAGGGGAACGAACGCCTCAAGGTGAGCCCATGAGTGCGTGCAATGAGACAACGGAAATTAGAGTGTGTGACATCGTGTTTGAGTGTCCGGTCTGTCACAAGAGTCTGATGGTTGATGAAGCTGCCGAGGGTTTGATGGTGGATTGCCCTGGCTGTGCGATTAATGTGATTGTTCCGCCCAAGGTAGATCAAACGCCGCCACCACCGCCGCCTGCGGGTGTGGATTCGCGCTTGCTGGCGTTGATGAGTAAGCTGAAGGAACTTCAAACCCAACGCACCGAAATCAGCAACAACATCGCTGCCCGTCTCAACGACATCAGCCGTCAGATGGTGATGTTAGCGCGCTTGGAAAGTTCCCAGCAGCAGATGATGCAAGAATGGGCTCGGGTGCTTGATGAAGTCAAACCCGTCAGTAGGGCGGCGGGACAAACTCAGGCTGATTTTAAGGCGTAATTGCACCATTTGCACCGTGCTGTTGGTGGTAAGCGGTGATGGTGTTCAGATACCAGATCGGCACGGCTAATCTATTTGCAAGATGCCACTGGTAGCTAAGGTGTGAGTCGATTGCTGATCCGTGTGCAAACGTCTTACACACGTCAGGCGGACAGCGAGAGGTGCTTAACGAGGATCTTTGAATTTCGGCCGCTCTGTTCGTATTTCTCACGGCGTGACGGCGGTAAGTCTTCGTCGTTGCCTTCTGTATAGCCAAGCTTGTGCTGGAAGAAAGTGAATGCCTGCGTCGAGAGAGCGAAGATATCCTCGGCTCCGAGTGTGCGCGCTACATCCTCGGCTAGCAATGCCAGCTTGGTGCCGATGCCGCGGTGTTCATGACCTTCGTTGACGTGGAGGCAAGCCAACTCGGCGCTCTTTTGGTCGAGATGCGGATGGATAGCGACAACCCCGACGATATTGTTGTCGATCTCGAAGACGTAATACTCACCGATGTGCTTCTCGATGTCAGCACGAGAACGTTTGAGTAACTGGTCTTCCTGAACGGAGGCTTTGATCATGGCGGCAATGTTGCGGACATCGCGTCGGCGAGCAGGACGGATGGCCTGATATTCGTTGGCGTAGATTAGCGTTCCGATACCTTCATTAGAGAAGACTTCGGCGAGCAAGCCTTCGTCAACCTGACCGCTGATAACGTGGACGCGCGGGACTCCGTTCTGGCAGGCGCGCAGGCCATACACCGCCTTTGAAAGCATCTCCGGCTGGAGTTCGTTGGGTGACGTCTTTAGAATGTTATCCAGTTCGACTACGTCGAGTTGTCCTGTAAGTTTGCCGTCAATCTCCAAGCCTGGACGCGGTCCGATAAACATCAGCTTGACGGCGCCAAGTTCCCGTGCCAGTTCTGCCGCCACAGCGTCGGAGTTGATCCGGTACGTGTGCCCGTTGCCGTCGAAACCGAGCGGTGGCACGACGGGGACGACGCCTTCGTCGAGAAGTGTGCGGAGAAGATTCACATCAACCCGGTGGACTTTGCCGGTGTGTTGGTGGTCAACGCCCTTGAGGATACCGAGCGGAACAGCCTCAATGCAGTTGGTGTGCGCAGCGCGGAGGTTGTTCAGTGAAAGCCCTTCGATGACCTCGTGCGTCACCATGTTTGCCGCCATGATCGCGAGGCGGAGGGTGTTGGCGTCGGTGACGCCGGTGCCGTCGTCGTTGCTGATTGGCTGGCCAAGCTGCTGCGCGAGCTGCTGAATCTGGTACCCGGCGCCGTGGACGAGGACGACGCGGATGTTGAGACTGCGGAGGACGGCAATATCCAGGAGGATGTTGCCGAAGTTATCGTTGGCGACAATCACGCCGTCCACGGCCAGGATGAAGATCCGGTCGCGGAACTGTGGTATGTAATGCAAGATACCCCGCAAGTCTGTCAGTTTCATAACTCAGTTTCTCTTATACGACAGAGGGTGGCAGGGTGGCAACAGGTGATTCTACTAACTTCGTCAAAGTTAAATTGAAGGATACAAGGGATACGTACACCGCGTCCGCGTTGTCACCGTCACCCGCTATACGGAGGAGGACGCCCGTCAGTCTGGCGCGGAGGGATGCATGCCAAAACCGTTTGCGTTGATGGAACTTGGTCGCCTGCTTTCATACGCTTGCCGTAGTGCAAGAAAAATCTACGGCTTGCCTGGCGGGCGTTTCAGTCTTAGAATTCGCGTCAGATGAACTTTCCCCTGTACCGTTCACGTCGGTTGCGTCGGACGCCTGCGTTGCGGGCGCTGGTGCGCGAGACCGAACTCAGCACGCGCCACCTCGTCCTGCCGCTGTTTGTGTGTGAGGGTCGACGGTTGCGCCGCCCCATCGGCACCATGCCTGGCCAATTCCAACTGTCCGTGGACGAACTATTGAAGGAGGCGAGCGAGGCGTTTGCGCTCGGTGTGCCGGCGGTGATCCTGTTTGGCATTCCCGACAAGAAAGATGAACGCGCGTCGAGCTCCTGCGGCATTGTCCCGAAGGCGGTGCGCGTGTTGAAGAAGGAATTGCCGGAGTTGATCGTGGTGGCCGATGTCTGTCTGTGTGAGTACATGAGCCACGGCCATTGCGGCATTGTTCACGGCGGACGCGTGGACAACGATGCGACGCTGCCGTTGCTGGCCAAGGCGGCGTTGGCGTACGCAGAGGCAGGCGCGGATATTGTGGCGCCGAGCGATATGATGGACGGGCGCGTGGCGGCGATTCGCGCTGCGTTGGACAAGGCCGGGTTGGTGGAGATGCCGATCATGAGTTATGCGGCGAAGTTCGCGTCGGCGTTTTACGGTCCGTTTCGCGAGGCTGCGGAGAGTGCGCCGCGGTTTGGTGACCGTCGGAGTTACCAGATGGACGCTGCCAATGGAGAGGAGGCGCTGCGCGAGGTGGCATTGGATATTGCGGAAGGCGCGGACATCGTGATGGTGAAGCCTGCATTAGCGTACTTGGACTTGGTGCAACAGGTAAAAGAGAAGTTCGGCTACCCGGTCGCCGTTTATAGCGTGAGCGGCGAGTATTCGATGATCAAAGCGGCGGCGGCCAAGGGCTGGGTGAATGAGCAGTCTGTCGTCTTGGAGATGATGACGGCATTCCGTCGGGCAGGAGCGGACATCATCTTAACGTACTGGGCGAAGGATCTGGCGAGCTGGCTGGCTAGCCCATCTTCAGTTTAGTAAGCAGGTACCAGACGACAACCACTGCCACCACGGCAGCGATGCCGAGGCCAAGGACAATCCATAACCAGATACCGGGTCCGTTCTTCTTCTTGCGACCAAACGGCGAAACGGAACTAAATGTCGGCGGCTGGCCGCTGTGCTGGCCTAAGTTAGTGAGGTCCACGCCGGATTGCGATGGCGGTAATGGCTGGCTGGCTTTCTTGGTGTCGCCCTCGTATCGCATTTCCACTGAGCCGAGTCGTAGCTGGTCGCCGTGGTTGAGGCGGGTTTCGATGATGCGCATGCCATTGACGCGGGAGCCGTTGGTGGAATTGAGGTCGCGCACCTTGTAGTCGGTGCCATCCACGAGCAACATGGCGTGATGATGGGAAACAGTCCCATCTTCGAGGCGGATCATGTTGTCCATCGCGCGGCCGATGGTAACCCGATCTTCGACAAGATCG
>Ga0114951_10005497_pt1 | contig 11663 bp, 7 predicted proteins | sample AM7aDNAmetaG_FD_88677 | JGI IMG/M metagenome (GOLD analysis project Ga0114951, IMG submission 88677) | Freshwater microbial communities from Finland to study Microbial Dark Matter (Phase II) - AM7a DNA metaG | ecosystem: Environmental > Aquatic > Freshwater > Lake | place: Finland: Lake Alinen... | reverse complement strand
GTCAGGAAGTGGGAAAGCGGGATGCCAGGAGCGAGAGCCTGGGCCAGGGCGGCCATGCAGTCTCGGGCTTGAACCGTGGTTAAAGCACACGGGGTCGATGGTTTCTTAGGCAACGCGCCTTCGACGAGGAGCGGGTTGATGAGGGTGCAGCCTCCGGGGGAGCTGCGCCAGACTAGGAATTTGCAGGTGAGCATTTGGGTACGGGGTAGCCAGGTGCGACCAGCGAGCTGACGCGCGGGGCGTAGCCATTTTTGGAATCCAGGTGGATCAGTTCAGCCTGAATGGCGCGGACCAGGTGGAGGGCCTGGGCGCGGGTCAGAGCGTTGGGGTCCGGCCATTGTTCGGCGCGGTCGTGGTCCGGATGGTCGGCGAAGATGCGCGTCGTCAGGGACGGGCGGCCTTCGCGCAACTCGTAGTGGATGGTTTTAATGAGCGTCATCGCGTCAGGGCAAGGTTGCGGGCGTTGGGGTTGCGGGCTGGCGGAGGCGTCGTTTTACCTCGTGGCGCAGCCGGTGCTGGGTGCCTTCGAGGTCGATGAGCATGCCGACCACGGTGGTCATATCGAGGTTGAGCTCGTGGCAGGCGGTTTTGAGGGTTGCGGCCTGGGCCTCGCGGAGGTACAGGCTGATGCGGACGGGGACAAGGGACGGGAGGTCCGGGGGCACCGCAGGCATCTGCGGGCCAGGTACAGGAACGGAGTCCATAACACTAAAGGACGAAACGGAACGGAGCACTACCCACACAGTCTTTTCGCATGCAAAAGAGCTTTTTTTATGGGCTCTGCAAGCCAAGCTGCGCGGCCAGCACCTGCTGACACGCGCAAATTAGAAGTACCCCCCCGGGGTAGTCAAACTAATCTTTAGGGGGTGGGTGATGGCCACACCGACAGGAGTGCTAATGGCAGAGTGCAAGTGGAGCCGCGTTACAAGGGCACGGGATAAAACCAATGTCAAGAGTACACTATTCCGAAAGCTGATAGGGCAAAAAAATACTTTGCGGGCGGCGGCAGAAACGGCGGGATTTCTGGGGCGGCGGGAGGAAAGCTGAGATCCGAAATCCGAAGGAAACCCGAAGCCCGAAATCGGAAAGTGACAAGTGAAACGTGAAACGTGAAACGTGAAACGTGAAGGGATTCCGAAAACCGAAAGTGATACGTGATACGTGAAACGTGAAGGAAAGGCGAATGACCGGGCACGCTCCCCAGCTCACAGCTCACGTTTCACGTTTCACGTCTGACGTTTCGCTTTCGGATTTCGGCTCTCGGGTTTCGGATTTCCTTCGGATTTCGGGTTTCGGGTTTCGGATCTCCGCCCCGGCCTGCCTTCGGTTTTCGGGTTTCGGGTTACCCACCACCGTAAACCGCTAAAGCGGTTGGGGAGCCTGTTCGCTTGCCACACCCACCTCGCTGAAGCGAGGTGTTAATGAGAGTCGGCCGCCCACCGCGAAGAAATCTGTCGTGCGCCCGCTGACCATCGCGGCCTCGGTTTAAGCTTCCTCCGCGAGCTGGTGCTGGTATCCTTTGACTCCCATGCTGCTTTCCATCGCTGAGAAATGGACCGTAATGTGCCCCCACAACGCCTGGCTGGCTGCCGCGTTGGTAATCTCGTTGCTGGGGGCCACGCTCGGAACCGCCGCACAAGCGGTGCCTCGATCTCCGGGTTCGCCGCTGGAGGTTTCGTCACAGGCCAATGATCCTTATCTGTGGCTGGAGGACGTAACCGGCGAGCGCGCGCTAACCTGGGTACGCGCCCAGAATGCCATCAGCACCAAGGAACTCGAAGCCTCTCCGGAATTTGATCCGATCCGGAAGCGGCTGCTCGCCATCCTGGACTCCCGGGAGCGCATCCCCTACGTCAGCAAGCACGGCGCCTGGTGCTACAACTTCTGGCGCGACGAAAAGAATGTGCGCGGGCTCTGGCGCCGGACCAGCCTGGCGGAATTCAGGAAGCCGCAGCCCGCCTGGGAAACGGTGCTGGACGTGGACAAGCTGGCCGCCGCGGAGAAAGAGAACTGGGTGTGGAAAGGTTACCAGATCCTTTATCCGAGCTATGACCGGTGCCTGGTGTCGCTGTCGCGCGGTGGGGCGGATGCGTGCGTCAGGCGGGAGTTTGATCTCAATACCCGGGAGTTTGTCACCAACGGATTTTACCTGCCCGAAGCCAAGAGCCATGTGGATTGGCGCAACCGCGATGTGCTGTACGTGGGGACGGACTTCGGCCCGGGCTCGCTCACGGACTCGGGCTACCCGCGCCTGGTCAAGGAGTGGAAGCGAGGCACTGCGCTGGCGCAGGCGGCGCTGGTTTTCGAGGGCAAGCCGGCGGATGTGAGTGTGGATGCGGAGGTGGTCCACGATCACGGCTACACGTACGAGTTTATCCGGCGAGGCGTGACCTTCTTCACCAGCGAGGAGTTTCTCCGTCAGGGGGATAAGTGGGTGAAGATCAACAAGCCGGCCGATGCTACGGTTAGCACGTTTGCGGACCAGTTGCTGCTGCGCTTGCGCTCGGACTGGACGGTGGCCGGGAAGACCTACGCTTCAGGCGCGCTGCTGGCAACCCCGCTGGAGCCGTATCTGCTCCAGGGCCAATCGCGATTCGAGGCGCTCTTCACCCCTACCGAGCGCAAGTGTCTGGCGGGTCAAAGCGAGACCAAGCGCTACCTGCTCCTGAATGAGCTGGATAACGTGCGCAACCGGCTTTATGTGCTGGAGCACAAGGAGGGACAGTGGACGCGCACCCCACTGGAGGCGCCGGCTTTCGGCTCGATTGGCATCAGCGGGGTGGACCCGGACGAGTCTGACGACTATTTCATGACGGTAACGGACTTCCTCACGCCGTCCAGCCTCTGGTTTGGCTCGGTCGGCGGCAAAGCCCGGGTGCAGTTGAAGAGCCTGCCCCAATTCTTCAATGCCGAGGGATTAGAGATTTCCCAACATGAAGCTACGTCGAAGGACGGCACCCGAGTGCCCTATTTCCAGGTGAGCCGGAAGGGCCTGGCCCTCAGCGGCAAGCACCCCACCCTGCTCTACGGGTACGGCGGCTTCGAGATCTCGATGTTGCCGGCTTATAACGCGGGTGTCGGTTCGGTCTGGCTCGAACGCGGATGCGTCTATGTGCTCGCCAACATTCGCGGCGGCGGCGAGTTTGGCCCGCGCTGGCACGAGGCCGCCCGCAAGCAGAATCGGCAGCGGGCCTACGACGATTTCATCGCCGTGGCCGAGGATCTCAGCGCGCGCAAGGTGACGTCGCCCGAGCATCTGGGAATTCAGGGCGGATCGAACGGCGGTTTGTTGATGGGGGTCATGCTGACGCAGCGGCCCGACTTGTTCAAAGCCATCGTGTGCCAGGTGCCCTTGCTCGATATGCGCCGCTTCAACAAGCTGCTGGCCGGCGCGAGCTGGATGGACGAATACGGCAACCCCGATCAGCCGGAGGATTGGGCCTATATCAGCAAGTATTCGCCTTACCAGAACCTGGTGAAGAGCGGGAAGTATCCGCGCGTGCTGTTCACCACGTCCACGCGGGATGATCGGGTGCATCCGGGCCATGCGCGCAAGATGGTGGCTCGCATGGAGGAACAGGGCCACGAGGTGGTTTACTACGAGAATATCGAAGGCGGCCACGGCGGGGCGGCCAATAGCAAGCAACAGGCTTATATGTCAGCCTTGGCCTACACGTTCCTGCTGAAGGAGCTGCGCGGGAGGTGAGGTGTTGGAAGGCATATTCCCCGTCACACTGACCCCGGGGCTGGTCTAAGGTTCTCCCGTTCCCAGTGGGCAGCGCCCTGTAGTTCGGGCTCAAATCCGAAACCCGAAACCCGAAATCCGAAGGGCGTGGGGGCGGTGTTTCGGCGCTTCGAATTTCACCTTGGGGATGCCCGCTAAACACGCTAAACACACTAAAAGGAATTTTGAAGTTCATTTCTGTCCCTTGCTTTAGCGTGTTTAGCGGGCATCCTGTTCTGCTTTCGGATTTCGGTTTTAGGGTGATCCCAACCGACTTTAGACAACATCCAACATCGAACGCCCAACATCCAATAATGGCGCAGACGCGGGTCCTTGGATGTTCGATGTTCGATGTTGGGGTCACCGGGCTGCTCTAAGGTTATCCTGTTCCAGCGAGCAGCGCTCAAATCCGAACCTCGAAAACCAGAATTTAACGCAGAGACGCAGCGCGGCCAAGCCGCAGCCAAGACCAAACTGGGCTTAACGCGGAGACGCAGAGGAACGCGGAGAAACGCAGAGAAGAAGAACTCTCTGCGATTCTCTGCGACTCTCTGCGTCTCTGCGTTAAATCTTCGCCGCCTGCGAGCAAATTGGATTTGCCCGCCGTCGAAAGCCGCGATAGTGTTGACCTATGATTGCGCTCGAACAGATTCACCAACTGCCGCTCCGTGAGAAGCTTCTCGTGATGGAGGCGATCTGGGATGACATCTCTGGTGAAGAGCAGAATTTGGAAGTGCCTCAGTGGCACAAGGAGGTGCTTGATGAGCGCGAGCGCCTGCTGGCTGAGGGGAAAGCCCAATTTGTGGATTGGGAGGATGCCAAGCGGCAGATCGATGAAGCAACTCAATGAGGCTTCACATCCTCGACCTCGCCAGGAACGACCTGATCGATGGCTTCCATTTCTATGAGGATAAAGAGGGGGGACTGGGCCGGTATTTCCTGATCAACCTCTACTCCGACATCGAGAGCCTCAAGTTGTTCGGTGGCGTCCATCGGAAGGTGTACCGAGGCCTCCACCGGGCCCTTTCCAAGCGGTTCCCATTCGCAATCTACTACACCGTTGAGGAGGATACTGTCCAGATCAGGGCCGTGGTGGACTGTCGGAAGAGGCCGTCCTGGATTCGGCGGCACCTCGAGGGGGCTTAACGAAGCGGGTGCAGTGGACGGCGGGATTCCGCTTCTGTCCGCATTCGAACGACCTCGTCGCGCCCAGTTCACACAACTGTCACTTCAAGCATCTGTCCAGCTTGCAGTTCCACCCAGGTATCGAAGGCGAGCGTGAGCCGGCTGCCGGTGGTGGATTGATCGCACTTAACGGGGTGACGGTTGGCGAGCACCTTCACCTGGCCGCTCGGATAGCCCTTAGGTAACTCCACGCTCAGGCTGCGCAGGCGCAGTTTTCCCCATTGGACCGTCACTTGCGCGTTGAGTCCGGCGGGGCCGGCCTGCTGGCTAAAGGTGCCCCACCCTTCGGCGGCGGTGAAGGCTGCCTTGAAGTTCTCCGGGCGCACGCGCGGAGCGAAGCCGAGGTGACCCTCGGGGCCGTGATAATCGAAGCCGCAGGCGGCCAGGAAGATGCCGTAGCTGGCCATGCTGCGGGCGTAGTGGTCGCCGCACTCCACCTCGTTCCACGGGTTGCGGCGCGAGGGATGGTAGCGGTCATGCACGGCGCGGGTGACGGCGAGGCCCTCGGTGACCATGCCTTCCCAGATCATGTGGCCGGCGACCTCGTATTCGAAACCGTTCATGCACTCGTTGAAGTAGCCGGCGGCCCATTCGGCACCCTTTCCTTTCGCCTGGTCGTAATTCCAATCCGAGCGCGGGAACGTACACATGAGCAAGCCCGCCTCGCCCGGCATCGCGTACCACCGGCCGGGCTTATAGACCTGGCGGTAAGGACCGACGTCTGGTGTGAAATTGTAGCGCCAGAGCGATTGCAGGGCGGACCGGGTCTCCTTCTCCGGGAAGACCCGAGGCAAGCCCACCTGGAACGCCCAACTCTGGCCCATCACCTGGTCAATGTGGCACCCGGTCCCCGAATTGATCGCGTCGAGGTGCTTGGGGCTGACCTGGTTCACGAAGTAATCGTCCTGGAACAATTGGGCGACGATGTTCTTCTGGCCGGCGTCGAAGATGGCGCGGCATTTGGCGGCGAACGCGGTGTCGCCGGTTAGCGTTGCCATTTGCTCGGCGGCCCGTAGCGCGGCGAGGTAGAGGCCGCTCAGCCAGGCCACCGGCCCAAACCAGTCTGTGTCGAGCGTGTTGTGCTGGTTGCTCTCAATGAGCCCGTCACCGTTTTCGTCCTTGGCGATCAGCCACTCCACCGCCCTCTTTATGCGCGGCCAGTTGCGTTTCAGGAACTCGCTGTCGGCTGACATCTGGTGCTCGCGCAAGGCCCGGAGGATGGTGCCGGCCTGGGCGTCAATGGCCGGGATGTCATTAAACTCGCCGCGGAAGTGAATCGCCCCGTCCGGCTGCAAGGCGAACCCGAAGTCCACCTTCTCGCGGGTCATGCGTTCGAGGTCCGGGAACAGTCGCGCCACCGCATGTGCGTATTGCCACACGTGGCCGCAGGTGCCTTCGCAGCAGCCGACGCCTTCCCAGCCATAAAAGCGCCCGTCGCCGAACCGGTAGCAGGTGGACGTGGCCAGAATCGAGGTGTTGAGGAAGGTGCGATCCAGGAACCACCACGGCAGCGAGCCGTCGTACCAGGCATCGTGCCAGAGGCGCGTCTCGCCGCTGAGCCGTGTGAAGTTCTGGCGCACATAGCGCCCCACCGCCAATGCCGAGTCGAAGCGGGTTGCGTAATGGCGGCCGGGAGGCAGCCGGTTCATCTTGAGGTTCGGCAGGTGCCACGACAACACGAACACCGCCGTGGCAGATTCGCCCGGCTTGAGCTTGAGCTTGCGGCCCAGTGAACCTATCAGCTTCTCATCGAACCCTTTCTTCGCCAAATCGGTTGAGCCGTTGGCAGTCGAAAAGACGCCCGCCGGCAGGACGTCACGCGGGACGGCCGTGCAGCCGAAATCTCCCGGCTGCGGGTCCAGCAGAGCGAGGCCCATCGTGCCGAAATCTCCCTGCTGGTTCAATGGCCCGACCGGACCACGCGGCTTGTCGCTGAATACGATGTCGTCCACCCCGATGTTGCCCCAACTCCCGGCCACGGCGTCCACTATCTGAAGCCTGCCGTTTTTCCCAGCCCACTTGCGCACATCCCAGCTCAACGGATGCATTGGGTTCTCATTAGAACCCGTCGCCGTCAGCACCACCTTGTCATCTACAGTGAGGTTGACGCAGGTCTGGTCCTTGTGGTCACCGCCGCCGATCAGGAAGGTGATGTAATCCCGCTCGATGGTGAACGGGCGGCTCACCAGCTTGCCCGTCGCCCCGTCCTTCTCCTCGACCGCATTGCCCGGAGCGCTCGCATGGCTGTTGGCGACCCGCTTGCCCTTTCCGTGAACGTCACCCTGGTAGGCCGGGATCTTCGCAATCTCCACCGGCCCGGTGCCGAAAGCATTACCCGTCACCGTCCAGTTGGCATAAGTCTCACTCTCGAAATCCTCGAAGACCGTGTCGGGCCGTTGAGGAGCCTCGCCCGGCGCCACATCTTCTGCGCTGCATTCCAGGAACAGCAGGTCGTTGTCGCGCACCAGGCGATTGCGCCGCACGCCACGCTGGGATTTGGCGGAGTGCAGGCAAATCGCGTTCTCCAGCCAGCCCGCCAGTTCGGCTTCGACGTCTGCGGAGCCGTGGTTCTTGACCGTGAACTGCATCACCGTGGCGGGCAGCGACGAATCATCCGTATTGAGCGGGATAAATGGCGAAAAGGCTTCGAGAGTTACGTCCAGCGGCGAGGCCGGGTCCTTGTATTCGACGTAGCCAATCGGATATTCGCCAGCGAAGGAGATGTCGCTCCAGTGCTTGCGATCCAGCGGGCGATCCTGGGCCTTGCCGTCGGTTACGATCCGCAGTGCGAATCCTTGCTCCAGCGGCGAAGTGGCCTCCAACGGTTTGGCGTAATGCTCCGCCCCAGTCCCGATCCGGGTGTTGAACAGGTCCCAATGCCAGAGCTTGCCGTCGCCGCCCAGGTAGAGTTGTCCGGCGCAGATGCCGCCCACCGGCATCCCGATCTTCGCCAAGTCCGTCCCGCGATACACCTCGCGCTGGCCGCGCGCGGTCAGCGACTCGACCCATTGCGGCGTCAGTTTCTTGTCTGCGGGGACGAGCTTGTCGAAATCCGCCCGCGTGAACGGCCCGGCCATGCTGAACTGCCACGGGTGAAAAGCCAGCGCGGCCCCAGCCCCGACGAGTTTCAGAAAGTCGCGCCTCCCAAAGCCGCTGACAGGGGAATGGCGGTCGCAGGAGGAATGCTGGTAGTTAAGCAAGTTACGCTTCATGGCAAGAGCTTTGGGATGGCAGGCCAGACTGTCAAGGCTTGAGCTCCAAAGCGAGCAATGCGGGGCGCGTTGACGTATGCCAGCACATTATGGGACGAATGGGACGAATGGGACGAATGGGACGAATGGCGGATGATCCCATGCGGCCTCGGAGACTCTAAAGGGTGGACACCAAAACTCCCAGACCAGCCTGTCTGCCGGGACCGCTGCGGCGCAGGCAGGCCAAAATGAGAACTGCTGGATGCATCCTGTCTGGGCTTGCTCTTTCAGCGCAGCCTCCCAATCCTCTCGGGCGTGAGCAGATTCGGTCGCCCACCGATGGGCAGCAGTTCAAGCCGAGCCTGGGTCGTAGGTCAACGGCTCGGGCTCGCGATCCTTTTATGCGCGGTCGCTTCGGCCGCACCGCCGCTCTCGGCCGGGGCGGAGTCTGATTCCGATCGCACCACTTCTAACCTGCCTGCCGCGGCGAGTCAGGCTCCCCGGCCAATCGTCTTCAGCGTTCCACCGCACGCGCGATTCGTCACCCCCGACGCCGCGGTCGTCTCCTGGGAAACCCAGGAACCTGGTGAAAGCATTATCGAGTATGGCGTCGGGGAGAAGTGGGACCGCCAGGTCCGGGAACCAGGCTCGTCGGCGGTCCATCGCGTCACGTTGCCAGGGCTGGAGCCGAAAACCCGTTACCAGTATCGAATTCGCGCAGTCGCATCCGACAAGGGCAGCGTTGTCAGCGAGGCCTTCGAACTCGACAATGCACTGAACTTCGCCGTGGCGCGAGTTCCTGATGCCCCCGCTCCTTACGGAGCCGACGCAGCCAGGCGCGAGTGCGAGCAAACTGCAAGTCAGATTCTTTCTGCAACTCGGGTCACTCGGGGATACTGCCTCGTTCTCAACTGCGGTGATGGCAGACTTGCCTACGAACTGGCCAAGCGAAGCGAGCTGATTGTCTTTGGCGTGGACAGCGATCACGCCCGCATCGCCAAAGCTCGCGCCCTGCTCGGGAAGGCCGGTGTTTATGGCGCGCGGATTACGTTGCACCAAGCGGATTCACTCGACAAGCTGCCCTTTCCAAAGTCGTTCGCGAACTTGATCGTCGCCGATGCGTCGCTGGCTGCAGAGCACTTGCCCGCGACCGCCGCCCAGGTCCTGCCGTTCCTCCAACCCGCGACCGGCGTGGCGTTTCTCGGGCCGTTGCGAGCCGCCACCCCGGCCGACGCCACAAATAACGTCACTCAATGGCTCGGTGAGCTGAAGGCGAGGTGGGACTTGGTGGGATCGGCGGCCGGGAGTTGGGTGCGCGTTCACCGCGATCTGCCGCCGAACACGGGCTCGTGGACCCACCAGTACGGCGATGCCGGCAACTCGGCTAACAGCCAGGAGGGATTGCAGGGAGTCGGCGGCACCGATGGCCTCGAAGTGCAATGGCTCGGAAGACCAGGTGCGGACTTCGGGATTGATCGCAATCCGCGAATGCCCGCGCCGCTCGCCGTGAACGGACGGCTATTCCATCAGGGAATGAACCGGATCATCGCCTTGGATTCCTACAATGGCGCCGTCCTGTGGTCGCTCGAAATCCCGGCGCTGCGCCGTGTGAACATGCCGCGCGACGCCGCTAACTGGTGCGCCGATCCCGAGCGCCTGTTCGTCGCTGTCAAGGACCGCTGTTGGGTGATTGCAGCCAGCACGGGTGAATTGCTCCGCACGTTTCCGCTGGCGGCCCCCGACTTGCGGACCGCTCATGAATGGGGCTATCTCGCCCGCATGGGTGACCTGCTCTACGGCAGCAGCGTCAAACAGGGCGCGGCCTACACCAACTACTGGGGCCGGGGGAGCTGGTATGATGCGACGATCGGGCAGGGCACAGAGAAGGTCTGCAGCGACGATCTGTTTGCCCTGGCGAGCGAGAGTGGTGACGTGAAATGGCGCTATCACGGCGGGGTGGTGATCAATTCGACCATCGGGATCGCCGGCGGCAAGGTGCTGTTCGTCGAGTGCCGCGATCCCGAAATCGCAAGTCTCACCACCAGCCGGATCGGATCTCCAAAACTGTGGCAGGCCCAATACCTCGTCGCACTCGACGCGCAGACGGGTGCTAAACTGTGGGAACAGCCGATCCAAACAGCGCGCGGGATCGTAGTCTTTTATCTCCTCGCCGCGGAGGACAAGGTCTTCCTCGCGTCATCGGTCTCGGGCAAGTATCACCTCTACGCCTTCAGCGCGGCGGACGGAAAGAACCTCTGGGAGTCGGTACACGATTGGACGAATGACAATCACGGAGGGCACCTGCAGCACCCGGTGGTGGTCCGCAACACTATTTACCTTGAACCGTGCGGCTACGAGGTGTCCACGGGCAAGCTGTTGACGAAGGAGATCGGCCGCCACGGAGGATGCGCCACGTATGCCGCCACGACGAACGCGCTCATCTACCGGGGTGACGGCGGATACATTTCAATGTGGGACATCTCTCAGAAGAAGGTTTCCGGTTGGTATAATCTCCGGCCGAGCTGCTGGCTGAGCACTGTGCCTGCGAACGGAATGGTTCTCTCACCCGAAGGCGGCGGCGGCTGCAGTTGCGGAAACTGGCTGGAGACCTCCATCGGCTTTGCGCCGGTGCTCCGTTCAGCGGCCAAATGACCAGGGAGCTTGCATGAGTCTTAGTAATCCTGATCCGTGGAAGCGAGGTAAGTCTGTCGGCAGCCCCTCACCCGCCCTGAAGGGCACCCTCTCCCCATCCGATGGGGAGAGGGCAGGGGTGAGGGGACCCACGTCAATCCAAGCGGGTAGCTCAGGATGTCTGAGTCTAAGTCGCTTCCTTCTAGCAGGGCTGCCCCTTCTCGCCCTGATTACCGCGCCATTGGAGCGCGCGACAGCCACGGACTGGCCGACCTACCGCTTCGACAATCGTCGCAGCGGCGTTACGCCGGAGTCAATCCCACTCCCGCTGGCTCCAGCCTGGACCCACATCTCAGCTACGCCACCCCAGATGGCCTGGACCGGCCCGGCGAAGTGGGACTCCTACGCCAACCTTCGCGGACTTGAGGCCATGCGGAACTTCGACCCCGCCTTCTTCGTGGTGGTGGTCGCTGATGCGGTCTATTTCGGTTCATCCGTGGATGACGGTGTTCACTGTCTGGATGCGAAGACCGGCAAGGAGAAATGGGTATTATACGCAGACGGCCCCGTGCGGTTGCCTCCAGCCTGGCACCAGGGCAAGGTTTACTTCGGCTCAGACGACGGCTACGCCTACTGCTTGGACGCCGACCAGGGCACGCTGGTGTGGAAGCGCAAGCCATCCGGCAAGGAAACGCTGCTCCTGAACAATGGCAAGCTCATCTCCCATTGGCCCTGCCGAACCGGTGTGCTGGTGCAAGACGACCTCGCCTATTTCGGCGCCTCACTTCTGCCGTGGGAAAGCTCATACCTCTGTGCCGCAGACGCCCAGACGGGAGCCGATGAAGGCCCCGGACGGTATCGCATCAAGCTCGAACATCTCACAATGCAAGGAGCGATGCTCGCCACGCCTACCCAGCTCTACCTGCCCCAGG
>Ga0114951_10005496_pt1 | contig 11667 bp, 10 predicted proteins | sample AM7aDNAmetaG_FD_88677 | JGI IMG/M metagenome (GOLD analysis project Ga0114951, IMG submission 88677) | Freshwater microbial communities from Finland to study Microbial Dark Matter (Phase II) - AM7a DNA metaG | ecosystem: Environmental > Aquatic > Freshwater > Lake | place: Finland: Lake Alinen... | reverse complement strand
CATTGCGGTCGGCATTGAAAGCTCCGCCTTCCATCCTCTCGAAGTCCCGCAGTTGATCGAGGAATGCTTTAATCAGATACTTGCAACGGCGCATGCTATCCATGACCCGTTCGAGCAATCGTTCTTCGCCATGGTGCATCTGCCGTACCTTCAACCCTTCGACGATGTGAACAAACGGGTATCGCGTCTGGCGGCGAACATTCCTTTCATCAAGGCAAACCTGTCGCCGCTGTCGTTTACCAATGTTCCGCGTTCGGCCTACACGGACGCCATTCTGGGCATCTATGAGTTGAACGGGGTTGACTTGCTCAAGGATGTCTATATCTGGGCCTATGAGCGGTCGGCCGAGCGTTACGCGGCCGTGAGGCAGTCCCTCGGCGATCCCGATCCATTCAAACAGTTGTATCGGGAGGCGCTGCGTCAGCTCGTGGGGGACGTGGTGCGGCGGCACATGGATAGGAAAGAGGCAGGCGCGCATATCGCCGAGTGGGTGAAGAGCAACATTGCAGCGGATAAGCAAGAGAAATTCAGGGAAATGGCCGAGTCCGACCTTCTCAGCCTGCATGAGGGAAATTTCGCGCGTCTGCAGGTTAGGCCGAGCGAATTCGCGGCGTGGCAGATAGCGTGGGAAAACAAGAAATTGATCTTCCCTGCACCGGAAGAACGGCATGATGCCAGTCGTGACGGAATCGTGTTCTGGGGTCAGGACCGGGCGCAGCGGGTACGATGCGCTATCAGCAGAGAAGCGCTCGATGACCATTTCCACTGCGACAACATAAACAAGCTCGAAGTGTTCCGCGAAAATCGCCCGGCCATTGAAGCCATCGCGCGAAGCAAATACCTCTCCGGCCGTGTCGAACCGGACGGAACCGTCCTGATACGCACGGCAGATATTCCTCATTGAGGAGACGCAGCGCTGCTGGAGTTGATGATGTTCATGTTAACGACGGTGGAGTGCGTAGTTCGTAGAGTTCCTCCACATCCAGAGCACTGCGTCATTGGGCGAGAAGGTCGCTTGTGCGATTGATCGGAACTGCAATCCTTATCCAGCGCGGTTCGGGTTCCTGGCCATCGAGTAAACTTTGGGATCAATCGTCTTATGAATGAACTTCAATCTTTACCAGAATCGATAAGCCATCCTCACAAAATAATTCGCCAGACTTGTCGCGAAAAGAGCATCGTCTTGCCACTATTTGTATGGGGCGCTTAAAGATTCACCAAACCAGTCACGGATTGGGGCTGTAGCGTCATTCTGCACTTGTCGGAAGGATTGCGGTACCGCGAAAGGTACAGGGGGGAGGATCGATCCTGAATCGATGGAAACGCTACCTATTCGGACGATTCGTGCAGCTGCTTCTTCTGCCGCAGTTCCATCAGCAGGCGTGTGCATTCCGCGCACTTGAAAATATGCAGATCGTTGAGAGCGTCTAGCGTTACATTGCCGGGATCGTCGATCAAGCTCTTCAAGACGGCTGGATCTGGACATCCCTTGCGCTCCGGGTTGGGGTAGTGAGCGAGAACATGCTCCTGCAATTTCTCAAACAGAAGCGTGTCGTTCTCGTCATCAATGGGGCCGAATGATTTCTCAGTCACGGTTTCCTTTCCAACTGCGCACAGCACTGCGACAATCAAGTTTCATGATTTTCACCCTCCAGTTTTCTGTGGATTCTGTCGAGCGCCCTCTTGCACCGTAGACGAACTGCTGCCTCCGTGGTTCCCAGAGCCGCGGCAACTTCACTCCATCGAGATCGGCTGTATCGGAGCAAAAGGGCGATACGAACTTCCGGCGGTATGTCGTGCAAGATTATCTCCAAATCGATCGCTGAATCAACCAGCGCATGTGGATTCTGAGTGCAAGCGGAGGGGAGTTCCTGGCTCGACCCAACGAAGATCAGGCGGTTGTTCGCTTTCCGCCGGCGTTTAACCTCTTGCAGAAACGAGCGTTCGAGCAAAAGCGCCACCTCCTCCGGGCCACGGTCTACCCCTGCCTGAAGGCTGCGAATGGTTCTTTCAACTGCGACCTCTATGATTTCCGGCGCCAACGTCTCATCGTCCAGCTGAGAGCGCGCAACATGATGCGCGCGTTCCCAGATATTTCCAACCGCAATATGCAGGACAGGTTCAATCCATTCCTGCTCGGGCGTGAACTTCAGGTTCCAGCAAAGATCGGAGGGAGAGGGTGATCGCATCTCGACCATCTTTCAGCAGGGATTTCCGTCATCCTGAACCAGATACGGATGGAGCGGATGCCGGATGAGTCACAGATCGAAGCTCAGACGCAGCCAGCAACCGAGCTCGCCTTCGTATCTCCTAAAGCAATTCCTACAAAGCACCCCAGAGGTCGAACGGGGCGTGCATGTTTGTTGATCTTTGTGCAGTGACCACACTCGCGCAGCAGGCTCAAGTCTTAAATAGGGGAAGCCTCCAATACCGACTGAATGCGAGCAGCCCACGCAGACCAAGGGGATGCGTGGACAGTATGCGCATTATAGGACCATTGCACGCCAAATTTGTTAAAAACTCGTGCATGCGTGTTCGATTTTTCAGTTCCAGGAGGCTTTATATGTAGAAGGCTCTTTTTGCATCTCCGTTCCCTGAGGTGCCTAATGGCTGCTGCGCTGAATCAAGACGCCGTCACTGCGTGGAGTGAGGAGGCCAGAGCGATCGCCGCTCAAGCCCGCGCATTTTCCGGCGAGAAACTCGATCAACTCGTTCGCCGCTTGCAACGGCACAGCGGGCGTTCGAGAGAATCCTGCTGGCGGTTTGTGATGCAGACGGGCTTGAAGATTCGCGACGAGCACCGGCGCTGGACCGATGACGAGATCGACACGCTCCGCGAGCACCTTGCTACGCATACGGTCGCGGAAACGGCAAAGATGCTGGGACGGAGCGTCAAAGCTGTTCGCTGCGCGCTCGAACGGAATGATCTGAAGATCCGTGAGATCCGCTGCGACTTAATGTCCATCAACTCGCTTGCAAAGATTCTGCACGTGCGCAAGACGGAGATCCAGTCCTGGATCGATAAAGGCTGGCTAGAAGCCACGGTTCGGACGTCTGGCAAGCGGGCGAGCTACGTCATTACGCCAGAGGCTTTCCGGGCGCTCTACACGCGCCATCTCAATGAACTCATTGCACAGAAGAGAATCCCCAGCGTTGCGCTGTTTGAGGCGTTCTACAACTACTGCTTCGTCCCCAAGCACACCATTGGGACGCAGCTGTTGACTGTTCGCAGGGACAAGCGTGAGCGGGCTGCTTTCATCGCAATGCAGGATGGGGCAGAATCCGAGGAGGAAGACGATGAGACGCAGGAAAGATTTCGCCTCAGCTTCGGCGGGGATATGGACTCCGCAGAAGATGCAAACATCTATTCGGAGTGACCGCTGCGAACACTGCGGCGCTTGGCTGAGTTGGCCCCGGATATCGATCAGAGAAACAGCCGCGAATGTTGTCTGCGGCAGTCTCTTGCTGGCCGTGCTCACGCTTGCCGGGTACGCTGCCTTTCAATGGATTGAACGCGAAGGCTCTTTCCTCCAAACGGTATGGCATGAGCCACTCGAAGAGTGGAGTCGTTGAGTGAACATAGCGAGTCGCTGCCGTATTTAAGCACACCATAGGCACTCAACTACTGACGGTTCTTCGCGATTAGCGCAAGCGGGAATACGCGCCACGAAAAAGGTATCGGTTGTGGCGACATTCACCGGCCGGCAAGTCTTGAGATTTCAGTCGCAATGCCGACATGCCGTTACGAATCTTGCGAGTCGGCGTGATCCCCACCGATTTGGCACTCGGCTAGATCTCGACGACTTCGCTCTTTTCCATAGAATGCAACCTGACGTCTACGCGAATGTCCGCTTCAACTGCAGTTTGGTCGGTTGTCGGCGAAAAGTTCATACGGCCGTAGCACTGGTAGGTGAGCCAACAGTCCTGCAAGCAATACTCGGCAATATCGTTGTATCGGGCTTCGCGCCATAATTGCAGCACTTGGCCCCCGCTGCCGCTTTTTGCGCCCAAGCCCAGGCCGCCTGCAAGAGCGTTTAGAGAGGCGTTCCCACGTAGCTCCCAATTCCCCCATACGCACATAGTGTCATAAACAAAATCGCTGCGATAACGGCGGAGGTCGAGATCAAGGGACGGTTTAACTCGGTTGATAACGGAGCGTTTCCAAATATACGGCAGATCGAAACTCAGGCCGTTGTGGGCGACGAACGACTTGATATTCTCGCGCCTCAGCATCGACCAAAAACCGCTCAGGAGTTTTGTTTCGTCGTCTGAAACGATCGAAACGGCGGATTGGGCCCTGAAGTCATCAATGATGATGAAGCCGATGCATATGATTCTGCCCGTCAACGCATCCAGCGCAGCTTTCTTGGCCTCTTCTTCGGTGATGACCTCACCTGTGAGAGGGATCGTCTCAATGTCCAAAACTAGCTTCTTCATGGCTGTCTCCTTTGCTGTCTCACCGCCTTGACAACGGCGGCTCCAGCATCGGGATTTACAGATGCTAGCCAGAGAATCTTTCCCTTCTCAGAATCGTTTACTTCACCTTTTCCACGAAGCGCGGCCTTTGTGTCGCCGATGATGCCTTTGCGTTTCTCGCGCGGAAGATTGATTTTCCGATTCACTACGAGCCCCGTCGTCTCCTGCCGATCGTGCTCGCGGTACATCAGTTTCTTTTGACCATCCTTGAGAGGCTTGATCGAGAATCCCTCAGTCTCGACGATCCGCTCCTGCAAATTCCTCACCTTTCTTAACCGGCCGCCCCCCGAAGCCGAGAGATCGTCCACAAAACGCGTGTAGGTGAAACCATGCTGCTTTGCAACGCCAAGTTGGCGCCGGTCTAGGTTCGCCAAGGCGAGGTTGGCAATCGCTGGACTAGTTGGCGGCCCTTGAGGAAGCTGGAACTCCCACGTGGTCAGCATTGTCAGGATTGAAAGTGCCTGGCCGCTAAAGCCTAGCTCTTCAAACACTCTTCGCACTCTCTCAGGACTGATACTTGGAAAGCAGTTCTTGATATCCATTGTTGAGAGAATTCGTTTCCCCACATGATGCTTAGCATTCGTAATGATCGACCTTTTCGGAACTCCTCCATGCGCACAATCTGTGAAGTTCGACCTGCCCAGGATTTCCTTTTGAATCTGGTCTTGTAGCGGCCTCAACGCGCCGTGCGGTATCCATAGAGTCCGCTTCGTCCCGTTAGGTTTCGGGCGATCCTTCCGATGGTAGAGGCTCCCGAGGTGCGAAATCACCCACTCGATGTGCGCGACTTTCGTCGAAAGGAGCGCTGCGAGCTCTTCCGGACTTGATATGGAAAACCTCTTCGGATTAGGCGGCGTTTTCATCCGTTGATTCGAAGCTCCTTAAATACATTGCTTGGATCCGTGTCAGCAAATCTCTTAGTTCGGTCATGTTTTGAGCCCTGAGAATCGGGTTCTCCGTGTCTTGCCACAGAAAAAACAAACCCACTGGCACGCCGAGTTTTCCCGCGAGCTTCCGCAAAAAACTCACACTTGGCTCTCGACGATCCTTCTCGACGAGCGAAATGTAGTTCGGAGAAACCTCCAACTGCTTTGCCAGCGTGATCTGCTTTACTCCCTTGGCAGTACGGATCAGCTTGATTGCGTTTCCTAGGGTCACACAACACCTCAAAATGAGAATCACCGACACGTTAGTCGCGCAGCTTAAGGGTTTCCTTTAGAAGCCGGATGTAGACCTTCTGATGCAGGGACAAAAACTGCCTTTCTGACCCTGGAACATCTGCGAGCTCTTCCAGCCGCTTCAGATACCGCTCAAACGTTGCCACCGACGTGTCGGTGTTGGGTTGATACGAGCTTCTGGACTTTGCGATGCTCTTGAAACGTCGCACTGCCTGATCCAGCAAGCCGACTGCCTGGCGTTGCCTACGTCGTACTTGGCTCATTTAGCCTCCTCTTTGAGTGGAGTCGTGGTAGCCGCCTCACGGCGACCCCCGGCTCTCCCGCGAAGCGCCAGCACATGACATCTGGGCTGACTTTCGCGACGCGCGACAATCCATCTCGCGATGACTTGACGGCGTGGCTCGGGCCGAATAGCGACACGAGCCTACGTCCCTAACTGAGGACTACGGCTACACAGAGCCTGAAGCACAGACCACGCGCCCAGGTTTTGCTGTTCACCGGCAGAGGCTATATTGAGTGATTCGCAAGTTATTCCCCGCAGTTCGCTCCACTCTTTTTCAAGGACCGAGACCAAACCGGCCTCCGACCTGAAATGACATTACCTCAGGTCGGGGGTAAAATGCAAGCGAAAATATAACTGTCAGTTATATAAATAGGCCTGAATGTCCATGTTTTGATCCTGAGATGGGGAATCCGTCCTGAAACCCGCCGCAGGCAACTCCTTTATTCCAGCTTGATGTGGATCACTTTTGCGGGTTTCAGGATCGATCCGGCCATGGAGCGAGAGAAATATAGCGCACGGCCAGAAATCAACCTCTGCTCGATCCCTTTTCCCCGTTACACCACCAGTGGACAGCCTGAATGTTTTCCGGGTGGTCGTCTCGCTAGGCGCCGCCGCGCGGATTGATGTGATCGGGACGATGTCGGTGTAACCGGTGACCGTTGCTCTTTCCGGCACATTCGAGCCGTGCGAGCTGTGAATCCAGAATGGTTATGAATCGGAGCTGGCCCATGGTGTCTCTTCAATGAAGGGTCTATACTCTCAGCGTAATTTCTGCGGAAGACCGTCCAAATAATGAAAAGACATGGAAACCAGATAATTTACTCTCCCAGCGATCTCGTTCGCTATGCTCAATCGCCGTTCGCATCGTGGATGGACCGGTATTACTTGGAGAACCGCGACGCGGTGACGCCCGACCAAGAGACCGAGGATCAGAAGCTGATCGCGCGGACCGGAGACCAGCACGAACACGCCGTGCTGAAAGAATTCAAGTCGTCTGTCACCAGCCTGGTGGAGATTGCAAAAGACGATGCCACTGCTGGCCATTTGGAGACAATCGCTGCGATTCAAGCGCACGCTCCCATCATTTATCAGGCGGCATTGGAAGATCGGGAGTTCACTGGCTTTGCCGACTTCCTCATCCTCGATGAGGCGGGACGATATCAGGTGTGGGATACAAAGCTTGCCCGCTCACCGAAGCCGCATTACGCCATTCAGCTCTGCTGCTATTCGGAGATGTTGGCCGCCATGACCGGGGAGCAGATTCCGGAGAAGTTTGGGATCATCCTCGGAAGCAAAAACCGAGTTGAATTCCGAGTAGAGGACTTCATTCACTACTACCGGCGCGTCAGGGCAAACTTCCTTTCTATGCAGGAGAACTTCACGGGGAACGTTGCACATCGCCCCGAACCGCTCCCCATGGCCGATCATGGCCGCTGGACGTCATATGCGGAGAAATTCTTCGACGACTCAGATCACCTCGTGAGAGTTGCCGGAATCACCGTCGGTCAGATCAAGAAGCTCAAGGAAGCCGGCATTGCAACGATGGCGGCCCTCGGTACGGCCTCTGGAGCATCGGTCCCAAAACTTGCCGCTGACTCGTTTGAAAAGCTTGTCGCCCAGGCTCGCCTCCAATGTCAAACGCGCACTGATCGGTTGCAGCGACCGGATGCATCTGCGCGATACGAGGTTCTGCCCCAGGTAGGCCCGAATGGCGAATCCGTTGGACTTGCCGCATTGCCCCCCGATCATTTTGCCGATGTGTTCTTCGATATCGAAGGCTATCCTCTGTTCCCAGGAGGTCTCGAGTATCTCTTCGGGGTCTGTTTCGTGAATGAACAGACGGGTGCACTAGAGTTCAAGGATTGGTGGGCACATGACCGGACCGAGGAAAAGCGCGCATTCGAGGGATTTATCGACTGGGTCTTTGAGCGTTGGAGATCGAACCCAGATATGCACATCTACCATTACGCCGCATACGAAGTGAGCGCGGTAAGGCGACTGAGCACTCGCCATGACACCCGTCAGGATGAAGTGGATACCCTTCTCAGGAATAAGGTGTTTGTCGATCTCTATCAGACCGTCCGTCACGGTCTACGTATCGGTGAGGACAGCTATTCGATCAAATCGGTGGAGCATCTCTATAGGCCAGCGCGTTCTACCGAAGTCGCCACCGCTGTTGATTCCATTGTTCAGTATGCACACTGGTTGGAGAGCGGGCAGCCGCGCGGTTGGTCGGACAGCACAATCCTCAAATGCATCCGTGATTACAACGAGGATGATTGCAGATCTACGGCGGAATTGTTGCAATGGCTAAGAACGGTTGCGGAAGAAAACGACATCAACGTCACACACTCTCTCGCCCTCGCCGCGGCTGCTGCGACGTCCGCTCCAACGCCGCCGAAAGTGCTGTCTCCGGAGGTTATCGCGAGACTTGCAACCATAGAGACGCTTCGGGAACGGGGCGATGAGTTCTCCCTGGCTCTTGCTGACCTGCTCGACTTCCACCGCAGGGAAGAAAAGCCAATGTGGTGGCGGATGTTCGACCGCGCTGTGGCAACAGCAGAAGAGCTTCGCGACGATTCGGGTTGCATTCAAGGTGTCCGGGCCGTTGGCTTCCCGACATCGGAGAAGCTATCGCAAGTGCAAGCATACCGCTTCGATCCGTCACAGGAATTTAAACTCACTGCCGATGGAAAGACCTCTGTCATGTTCACGTATGACCTTGAAGGAAAATTCACCCTGGCCGCGCTTGATACGTCCGAGGGCACGCTTCAGCTCAAGATCGGCAACAAGGGATTGAAAGAGAAGTTTGGCGGTTCCTTCCCTCGTCAAGGATCACTCATTCCGTACGAGTACGTACAAGCAGCCGCAATTCAAACTGCCCTTACCGAAGTCGCCATGAAGCACCTGGCGGGAACCCTTCACTCGCCCGTTGCGGCTCTTCTTGGGCGAACGGCGCCCGCGTCGGTATTGCAAGGTGCAGGCGAAGCCACAATTGATGCCGCTGTTCGCGTCGCAAACTCAATGTTAGGTGGATGTCTGGTGATTCAGGGGCCTCCGGGAACCGGGAAGACCTATACCGCGGCGCGCGTCATCTGTGCGCTCTTATCTGCGGGTAAGAGGATCGGCATCGCATCCAACAGTCATAAGGCCGTGGTCAACTTGCTCATTGAGTGCGGTAAAGCCGCCAGGGAAGCGGGCGGCCTCCTCCAGGGAGTCAAGGCGGGCGGCGAGAAAGAAGGGCCGCTGTTCGCGGATAACCCAGCGCTTCGTTACGTCGAGAACAATAAAGAGGCGCGTCCGGCATACGCGAATGGCGTCATAGGCGGAACGGCGTGGCTTTTCGCCTTGCCGGAATGGGAGGGCGTGCTCGACTTCCTCTTCATTGATGAAGCGGGTCAGGTGTCATTGGCTAATGCCGTAGCCATGGCTCGATGCGCGAAGAACATCGTTCTTCTTGGCGATCAGATGCAGCTCGAACAACCGATCCAGGGCACTCATCCCGGCGATGCCGGGCTCTCGTCGCTCCAGTACGCACTCAAGGACTTGCGGGCCAGCGTGCCTGACCTGCCGGTCTTCCACGCAGTCGTGCCCTCGGAGTATGGTCTCTTTCTCGGCGAGTCACGCCGGATGCATCCATCCGTTTGCCGTTTCATCTCGGAGAGTATCTATGAGGGTCGCCTTGCTTCGCACCCTGATTGCGCACAACAGAAGATCGACCTTACGCCCAATGCGCATGGAATCGTCACTAAGGAGAGCGGCATTGTTTTCATCGGTGTCGAACACGATGGAGACATCCAACGAAGTGATGAAGAGGTCGAACGGGTGAGAACTGTTTACCACGAGTTGCTGGGCCGACCGTATACCGCATCGGACGGCGTCACAAAGCCACTCGCTTTGGAGGACTTTCTCTTCATCGCCCCTTACAATGCACAAGTCCGCGCTCTCCAAACCGCGCTTCCTGTCGGCGCGCGTGTTGGCAGCGTGGACAAGTTCCAAGGACAACAGGCTCCCGTGTGCATCCTGTCGCTCTGTTCCAGCTACGGCGAATATGGATCGCGGGGACTTGCATTCATCCTGGACCGTAATCGGGTCAACGTAGCATTATCTCGCGCGAAATGCCTGGCAATCGTTGTTGGTGATCCGCGCATCGGGAGCGCCGCCGCTGGCTCAATCGAAGAAATGATGCTTATCAATCTGTTCTGTAAGCTAGTCAGTGCATAGCTGCTGCCGGTGCTCCACTCCCTGCGATGGCATTGATTAAGGCGGTCCAGGACCGTTGCGAGTCGTCCACCCAGGTCTTGCTCTCTGCCTCACGCTTCGCCTGGAGCTCGGCCCACTGACGGTCCTCATCGCGGCGCTCCTTTCGGAGCCTACGCTGGTTCCAGTCTGATTAGACAGTGCCGGGCTGCATTCCCTCACCGAACCGTGCTGGCTCGTAGACGCACCTCGACCACGACCTGACCGTGCATCATTCGTTCTCCAGCAAGCCGCCAGACGGGTACAAGGACCATTACGAGAAGATGACGACCTACGCCGCGATCATCTCCGGTCCGGCGAGAGTCATCGATCCCAACGCCACTGCCCAAACCTTTCCCGTTATCGGAGCGGAGGACGAGGACTCGGTATTCCACTACCTCGACACAGCGTCAAGCAGGGCGGAGATAACGGCAGTGACGAGGAAACTGGAGTTGAAGAAACTGAGCATCGTCGGTGTCGGCGGAACGGGCTCGTATGTCCTCGACCTCACTGCCAAGACGCCGGTCAAAGAGATCCACCTCTTCGACGGAGACCGGTTCCTGCAGCATAACGCCTTCCGATCGCCCGGCGCTCCCTCGGCCGATGAATTGCGGGCGTTGCCCTACAAGGTCGACTATTTCGAGAAAATCTACTCGAAGATGCGCCGCGGCATCGTTCCTCACGCTCATCATCTCGACGCTTCGAATGTCGCGCAGCTGATGGAGATGGAGTTCGTCTTCTTGTGCATGGACAAGGGCGAAGCCAAGAAACTAATCGTGGGGAAGCTGGAAGAGTGGGGCACGCCTTTCATCGACGTGGGGATGGGAGTAGAGCTCACCGACGATGCACTGGGTGGCATTCTGCGAGTCACGACGAGCACCGTCCAGAGCCGTGAGCATGTGAAGGAGAAGCATCGAATCCCGTTCTCTGACGGCGACGGCAACGACGAATATTCCCGGAACATCCAAATCGCAGATCTCAACGCGTTCAACGCGGCGCTCGCGGTCATCAAGTGGAAGAAGCTGTTCGGCTTCTATCGTGATCTCGACCGTGAGCATTTCACGACTTACACCATAGACGGCAACCAGCTTCTCAATGAGGACCACGCATGAAGCCGGAGCGCCTTCTGAAGCATGAGTTCGTAGAATTCATCCCCGACCAACTCGAGGACGACACGATCTACGTCTCCATCCCCTATGCGACCGTGACCCACAAATGTTGCTGCGGTTGCGGAACGGAGGTGGTGACCCCGCTCAGTCCCACCGACTGGACACTCACTTTCGACGGCGAGTCAGTCTCTCTCGACCCCTCGATCGGGAACTGGAGCTTTGACTGCAAATCCCACTATTGGATATGGCGCGACAGGATTTACTGGGCCGAACGGTGGTCCGAGAAACGAATCAAGCACGCGCGACTTCACGACCTGCATTCGGCGAAGAAAAGAGATGAGGAGACGAGAGCACGGCGATTCTGGCGGCGCATTCGGGAATG
>Ga0114951_10005495_pt1 | contig 11667 bp, 6 predicted proteins | sample AM7aDNAmetaG_FD_88677 | JGI IMG/M metagenome (GOLD analysis project Ga0114951, IMG submission 88677) | Freshwater microbial communities from Finland to study Microbial Dark Matter (Phase II) - AM7a DNA metaG | ecosystem: Environmental > Aquatic > Freshwater > Lake | place: Finland: Lake Alinen... | reverse complement strand
GGCCGGGAGGCCGGCATCGAAGTGATTTATGATGCCGACATCGCCCCGGAAAGCACCGGGAAATACCTTGTATCTAAATGCTTGTTCCCCATCGATCTGGATGCCTGCCTCGACAGGCAAAATGTTAAAGGAGGGTGTAATTAGCAAATGGAGACTAGGAAACCGTTCTATTTGTTCGCCGGCGGCAGAGGCCACAGCATGCATTCAACCATTGCCGCTATTCAGCGCACCCTTAAAGAAAGCGGGAAAGCTAACCCTGACCTCGCCTTTATCGGCGCAGCCAGCTTTCGGGATAACTGGATACCGTTTTTCGTTATAGCCGCTCTTATCAAGATCGGCTGCAAATGCCGTGTTCACCGGGTAGTCACAGCAGCACCTGACGCAGACCTTAACAAAGCGCGTACCCTAATCCAGGGGGCCGACGTTGTGTTCTTTAGCGGCGGGGATATGGAGGTGGGGATGGATGTTTTGCGACAAAAGAACATGGTAGAATTCTTCAGGGAGATGGCACAACAAGACAAGCTGTTCATCGGTGTTTCAGCCGGGAGCATCATGATGGCGCAGGCATGGGTCTCTTGGCCTGAACCCGGCGGTGATGCATCCCCCGGGCTTTATGATTGCCTGGCGCTGGTTCCGTTTCTTTGCGATACCCATGCTGAAAAAGATGATTGGTTCGAACTTAAAACGGCCTTGGAACTCAAAGGGGACGGAGCGATCGGCTACGGGATCAACTCGGGGGCTTATTTGATGGTATTCCCGGATGGCCGCATTCAGGCAAAAAACGGATCGGTGGCGTGCTTCACCAATCATGGAGGTACGATAGAGCAGAAAGCGGACATGTCGCCGGATGATCATTTTGTGAAGAAAAGTTAGTTTATTGAATGGTTGGCAACCAGCCCGCGCGTTTTTTGGCACAAAATTTATTTGAGGTAATATTATGAAAACAAAACGAGCCCCGTTATTTCTCCTTGCCGGCGGACGCGGCCAGCGCGACCCCGCCGTGAAACTATTTTTTCAGAGCAATACTTGCAAGGAGCCCGCTGTGGCTTATGTCGGGGCTGCCTCAGATGATGATCTGGAGTTCTTCCGCCATATAGAAGGCTACCTTCGCGATATGGGAGCGGGATCGGTTAAACTGGCCCGCATGGCAAAGGGTGCGCGGATAAATCAATCAAAAGAGATTTTAGAGAAGGCTGATGTGGTATTCATCAGCGGCGGGGATGTCGAACTTGGCATGCAAACCCTTGCCAGGCGCAAGATGGATGTCTTCCTGCAAGAACTCTACCGGCAGGGTAAACCATTTTTCGGGATATCGGCAGGGAGCATCATGCTTGGGCGCGAATGGGTGCGCTGGCGTGACCCGGAGGATGTGGACACTGCCGAACTTTTTCCTTGCATGGGGCTGGCCGATGTCCTTTGCGATACCCATGATGAAAAATCAGGCTGGGATGAACTCCAGGCGGCATTGGCTCTAAAGAAAGAGAAATCCATCGGATACGGCATAGCTACAGGTACGGGTCTGCTGGTCTTCCCCGACGAGCGCATCGAAGCCCTGGGGGGTCCGGTATCTCGCTATATCAAAGACCATGGTACCGTGGTGCGTATCGCTGACCTTCAGCCTGCTGCCTGACGGATGTTCGGCTAGTGCCGGATTCAAAATAATAAATCGTGAATCCGGGTTCGCCGTAAATCACGGCAATGCCTTTGGAACCGTACCGCCTTGTCCAACGATGTGAACTTCTTCCGGTAAAGCTAAAAGATCCTCGACCCAAGCCAAGTGGTGTTTGTGCCATTTCGGGATTCCGGGTTTCGGATCATACGCCGTCGGCTCGCGGTTTATCGGTCCTAATCAAATCGGCAGCATGCAACCCGTGAACGTCCTAACAAGTTGAAGCCTGCCTTCAAACTATGGTTTAAATCTATTGACATGACCATTTAACACGCTTATAGTTTTCAACTGGATTACAAATTACTGATGATTTACGATGGCATGTTAAATTATTTGTATCTATAAGGCGGCGCCTGCGTTGCTTTTTACTGATGGACAGGCATAACGGCTGGATCAGTTTAAGATACAGAAACTAAAGGAGCCCTCAAGTTCTCAGGAGGTATCCATCATGGATAATAATGGTACTAATGGGCACGAGGACAATATCGCAAAAAAAAGCCCCAAATCGCACGATGGCAAATATATAGAACGGCAGAAACTGGTAAAAATCATCAAAGAATTTGTTGCCCAAAACGGAATCCCCCCTGAAAAAGAACCGGAGGTCAGTCTGCAACTTTTGGGCTTCTTTGACCGGGCCGACATTCCCCCTTTGACGCGGCGTAAATTCATCAAACTATCCGTGTTTGGCGCCTCGGCGCTGCTCCTGGACGCCATGCTTGCGCAATCATCCTGCAATTCCGGGAATTTCAAGAATATAGTAGCCTGCAATCCTCCAAAGATCACAGACCTCGAAGGAGATCCCAGCTTTACCGCTTCAGTCTTCCGGAAAGCGGACATGCTGGCCCTCAAATTTGATTTCTATAACCTTGTTTTGCAGGGAGGCACTCTCCTGCGTCAGAACTCAAATCAAGCCGTCGGTGTGGTCATCACACTCGGTCACGGGAACGATTATTCACCCCAGAACATCGGCGAAGAAGCCTATCTGGAAACAGCCGCAGAGATCGGCAGTGATACAGAGGATCCCAATAATTCTCCCAACCCGCCCGGCGGCGGCGAGACGCCGGATCAACCCGGATCGGTTGGGGTGCGCTTTGCAGGTCCGAGCCGTCTGGCCTTCATGATTCAGTACACCGGTCCCATCCCTTTCACCATGGAAGAACTGCTCTCATGGCAGAAGAATCAGATGAGCGTCACCGTTACCGCCCAACCCCCTTCGCAGGCGCTATCCAAAGCTGCAACAGCTACCAAAGATCCGACACTGGGGCAGGTCCCTGTCGAACCACTTAAGACCGAGACCGCCATCGAGGTGCCATGGCAACTTGTTATGTCGCCCAGTATCAAGGCTGGCTGGGCTCACGCCATCGATCCTGTCACCAAAAACAATCGCACAGAACTATGGCATACCCGCCTGGGGGTGCGTATCACTGATCCAAACCACGCGGGACAATACCTGGTGGACGAGCAACAGGAATTTTACCGGACTCTGCGTGCAGTTTGGGCGCAGGGGTTCGAACGCGGCAAGTCCCCGGATGCCAACGATTCATTGCCATTCCGTATGTCCCTCACCAAAAACGATCGCTGGCAACTGGTGCGCCTGATGTCGGATTACAATATCCAGATACCGGCAGAAGTGCCTCTGTATTACAAACCATCGCCTGTCCAGGTGGAACGCTTCATGCTCAGCACCCTGGGAGCCTGGATGAATACCCGGGGAGAGTGGCCCAACGCGCCGGCCTCGGCGGACATGGACATCCTGGAGTGGCGGCACCTGGCCACCATGGGCAGGGACCACTACGTGCGCGTGGTTTATAAAGGTTTTCTATTCCCAACCGGTCATGCCGCTACTCTGGTCAAGATCACCGAACGGAAGTTCCAGGCGGTCCCCTCCGGCGGTCCCTTGTCAGGGCAAACCGCAGCCTATCTGCGCCAGCGTTTCTACATAGTAGTACGCCAACCCCTTAAGACTTATCCGGCTCATACCTCCCAGCCCTATGGGGGGCGTGAGTGGCCGTTCGTAAATGCCCGCATCACCAGTCTCATCACGCCCATACTGGATAATCCTGCCGACCCGGTCAATGACCTGGTAAACAAAGGGCAGAAAGCTTTCTGGCCGCGCGTGGGCGGACAGGACTTCCTGTTTCACATGTCAGCGGAAGATATTGATGGTCAACGCACCGAATTTACCTGCCCGTTGGCCTTCATTTCATCCACATTGCAAAAAGCGGATGACGTTGCCGCGTTTATCGATCCGGCCATTACTGCTTACAAATCCGCCGCTGAAAACCAGTCGCGCCGGGAACGGCTGTTGCAAGGCCAGAAAGTCGCTTTTGCCCCTAGTTCAAAGTCAGAGGGCGTGGCAGACGGGAAAGCAGGCGACACCAGCGCCGAAGTCAAGAGCATCATCCTTGGAGCGGCTCTGCCCGCGCCTCCCGATGCTGCCTTGCCTGATGACCAGGCGCGGTTCTTTCCCACCTGGCAGGAAGCTGTGGTTCGATTGCCGAGTGCCGAACAGGCTACCGGCGGGGCATTGCCCGGTCCGGTTATCATCCAGTTACATCCTGATTTCCGCACCCATGGTTTCGATAAATCAACCAACCCGGGATACATATGGGCTAAACTGAAAAACCAGGTGGACCTGAGCTTCGACGGGGCAGGTGATAAATCTGGAGGAACCGTTACTCCCAATATTAAGATCGGCGGGCTGTCGCGCACCATAGGGGTTGTAGGCGGCACGGTTGACTCCACGCCCACCCAGTTTAACCCCGCGAGTTTCTTTAACGGCGCGAAAATACTGGGAGGCATCTCACTGGCGGATATCATCAAACCTGCCAATTTCGGCGAAGGGCGCAAGACCCCGCAGCTCACCAATTATGTTATCTACCCCAACGGCAATAACAGCCTGCCCCCTCAGTCTCTTGAGACGCGTCTCGACTGGTTGCCGGATCTAAAAGCAGACCCCATGAAGATATTTGAAACTTCGGGCTCGACAAGCATGGAGGTCAAGGGTACTTTTATCACTCCTGTGGATCCTCCCGGCGAGCCCACCTACAACATCGTGGGAGATCTGCGCAGTTTCTGGATCAATATACTCGGCGAGGATTTTCTGTTCCTGCGGCTTCACTTCAACAAAGTGATTTTTACTTCGGAAACAGGGAAGAAGCCCAATGTTGACGTCGATATCGACAAGGTCGAGTTTGCCGGAGTACTGACGTTCGTCAATGCACTGAAAGATTTTATGAAGTCTTCCGGCAGCGGGTTGAACATCGACATCACCCCAACACAGGTAAGCGCCGGTTTTACGCTGCCTATCCCGACGGTGGCCTTCGGTGTGGTGACTATCCAGAACATATCCCTGGGTGCCAAGTTGATCATCCCCTTCACCGGGAATCCGGCACGCCTGCGCTTTAACTTCTGCGAACGGGAACAGCCTTTCCTGCTGACGATTTATGCTTTCGGAGGCGGAGGGTTCTTTGCCATCGAAATCGGTCTGGACGGCGTAGAACGGCTGGAAGCCGCCCTCGAATTCGGAGCCAGCATGGCGCTGAACCTCGGTGTGGCCACGGGCCAGGTACATGTGATGGGCGGTATCTACTACGAGATGGAAAAGATCGGGCAGCCGGACGAGTCTGCCTCGCTCACCTCTTATATCCGCATAGGGGGCTCGCTGGAAGTACTCGGCATTATCACAGTTTCTATCGAATTCTACCTGGGAATGGAATACAAGATCACCGCCAACGAGCTGTGGGGGCAGGCCAAACTGACGGTTAAAGTCGAAGTGCTTTTCTTCAGCACCAGCGTCGAATTGTCTGTGGAACGGCGCCTGGCTGGCGGCAGCGATAACCAGTCAACCTCCGGCGTGCCGGGGATCGGTTCACCCATCAAACTCGCCAGCAGTGTCAAAGGCACCGGGGGCAACTTTGAAGACCTCATGAGCCAGAGCGACTGGACTACTTACGCAGGGGCTTTCGCTCCGCTTTCGGGATAGCTGGAGAGAGGAGAGAGATAAGATATGAAAAATCAGACGGTTATGTGGACAGCTTTGCCCAACGGAGTCACCGTGACCCGGGCCGGCACGATACTCAAGTTGTCCGTCTTTGTTTCGCCGCGCTTGCAGACCGATAAAACATCTCCCACTCTATCTTTGTTCACCGACTTTCTGGATTGGCCGGGAACCCTTTTCTCCGCCGCCGCCGGGGCATCTTTCTCGGTTCAATTCGGCACCCTAAAAGCTGTTCCGGCTACGAGAACAAGCCCGTCGCCCCGGTCGGACCTCTGGAAAGCCCTTTTCCCCGATACCTCTCTGGTAGAATCGTATGCACCTGTGAGTTATAAAAACAAGGCGATACAGTCCTACCCCGCAAAGAACATTCAGTCCTTTCTAAAACAGCAGTATGTATCGCTTGCTGCTACCTCAGGCCAGGAATTTCCGTCGGCAGATGCGCTGGTCAAGGATACCGGCGCTCCTTTTAACCCCCTGGCCTTCTCATTGCGTGACAGCAACGAAAAGTCGTTAACCTCGAGCCTCATGCAGGAACTGGATAAGAACAAATACCTGACACAGGGAAACATCGCCGACCCCAGTACGCTTGCAAAATCATTCATCCAGGCCAAGCTCTTCCACCAACCGTTTAGCGCGACGATGGTAAAGATATCCAGTCCTTCCATCGATTTCCATCGCATGATTTCATCACTGGGAGATTATCCCGTTCTGCTGAAAAGCCTGGGGCTGGTGTTTGATCTGGAAGTACCGCTGCAAATTGTCGGAGATACCACCGTGCAGGTCCTCGTTAACTGGAAGTCGCGGGATTCAAGCGTAACCACGGTCAATACCCCCAACGACAACCAGCGGCTCGATACTCGTTGCCGTATTTCGACGAGTGCTTTCTATGCATTGCCGCGGGCAAACAGCCCGGAACTGGCGGATGGCATGTTGCCTTTCGAAGATACAGATCGATATGAGGTGGTGCGCATCGACCCCGATGGCGCAGCCCTCAAGACACTGGCCTTCGCCAGCAACCTGGGCATGGCCAGGACCTTGCGCAAGACCGACGACACGCCGGAAACTTCATCGGTGCCGTCGTTGCGTTCGGGAGGTTTGTCGGTAGCCCGGGTCAACCGGGCCCAGCAGAGCCACGCAACTTTCGTCCGCCAGGACGTGCTCAACCTGAATATGACAAATAACACTAACATCACACTGGATGCCGAAGACATCACCCGGGGCTTCACCATAGACGTGTGGGATTCTTTAAGCTCCAGATGGCACTCTTTGTGCCAGCGGACCGGTACTTACGAGTTTACCAGGACAACACCCTCTATCCTTGAAAAGGCGGACGATGAAGGCTGGGTATCCGCAGGTATGACCTCTGCAGCCGACGGCTCTTCTGATATTTTACGTCAGGGTGAATCACTTTTTCGCTGGTGTGGGTGGAGCCTTGCCGCGCCCAGGCCCGGCAAGACCATGGATGCCGATGGCAATCCTGCGCCCCCGGGAACGGAAATAGACCCCAATTTCAAACTGGCGGTCCATTTCAAGCCAAAGGCAACTTCCCTGCCCAGATTGCGTTTTGGTGTAACTTACCGCATGCGGGCACGGGCTGTCGATCTGGCAGGAAACCGTTTGGCGATAGATGATAAAGCACTGGGAAGTGATTCCCATGCTACCAAACCTCTGGTTTACGGGCGCTTCGAACCGGTGCCGCCGCCCGCAGTGGTGATGCGTAACCGCCGTACCGAGGGTGAATCCGTAGAGCGTCTTGTAATACGCAGCAATTACAACCAGGCCATCGAGGCGGTGACGGAGCGCCATATCGTCCCGCCCAAGACTTCCCAGACGCAGGGGGAAGAGCACCAGCTGTTTGATAACACCGCGAATAGTCAGGTGGATGCAAACGCGTATAAATTGATCATTTCCAAAGAGGACGGCACCATAACGGGTCAACCCGATCCTGACAACTATAACCGGCCGTATGTAAATGCGGATAACCTGGAACTGCCCTATCTGCCCGACGTCCTCTCCCGCGGTGCAGCACTGCGCAACCTTCCCGGGACCAGCGCGCCGTACCTGTTCGATTTCGGTTATTCTGCGGGTGCCAGGTGGCCGGATGCACTGCCGTTCAGACTGGTGCTGGGGGAATCCGATACGGCATCGGTTAAGCCCGACAGCTCCAAGCATATTCTTCAGGTGCTGTTACCCAAGGCTGAGTTGGTACAGGTGCGGCTGAGTTCGTTCATGACCAAAGACGGCGCCATGCAAATGGGCCTTATCCAGTGGATAATCGAATCAGGCCTATCCGAAGCTGCCGTCCGTACATTGGCCGCCCAGGGTCTGCACTGGATGTTGACGCCCTACCGGGTGTTGACGCTGGTGCATGCCGTGCGCCAGCCGTTGATTACACCCGAGTTCAGCGCCCAATTGGGAAGGGTTCGTGGCGTCGGCCAGACTTTCGCCGAGATTTACGATCGGCAGATGACCGTACACCGCAAGAGTACGATAAAACTGGATATCACGGCTTCCTGGGACGAAACTATAGATCCGCTGGGAGAGGCAGCGCCTAGGGTGATACACGGCAAAGCCCGGCCTTACGAGTTCCCGGTGCCCCTACCCGGCGAACCGGCTGAAGAACAAAGCCTGTATGTCCATGGCAATCACGAATTCGGTGACACCAAACACCGGGATGTGACCTATTCCGCTATTGCCACCACCCGTTTCAGCGAGTATTTCCTGCAGCGCAGAAAAGATGTCCGGCTCAAGGGCAAGGATACTTTCACTCTTGATGCCAAAGGTGTGGTGGTAGGTTCCGAGGCAGTGCGGCTGGCGGACAACACCGCAAACTACAAATGCTATGATTCCACCCATAAAACAGGTGATTATGTCGTAGATTATGTCAACGGAACCATCCGTCGCACGGATCCTTCCGAATCTGCAAGCGCTATCCCGGAAAACGTATACCTTGAAGTAACCTACCTGGTGCCTCCCATCACCCGCGAAATGACACAGCCGAAAACCTTGAATATCCTGAGTGCGGCGCGTCCGGCAGCGCCCAGGGTGCTTTACATCGTGCCGACTTTCACCTGGCAAATGAACACTGGAAGCACGGATAAAAAGGTTGTCAGCAGCCAGCGTACCGGCGGCATCCGCATCTATCTGGACAGGCCATGGTATACCTCTGGAGACGGTCAGCTGCTGGGTGCCATTATCTGGCCTGGCTCCACCAGTAATTTTCTGATAAACCAGTCCCTGCCGGAGAGGGTCAAACCATATATCACGCAGTGGGGTCTGGATCCCGTTTTCCAATCACAGGCGGCCGATGCAAGCCCGAGCCTGGCGGCATTCCCGCTTTCGAAGCCGGAATACCAGGCAGCCGGGCTGGTACTCGAAGAGGTGCCGGATGAAAAAGTGAAGGTAAATGTGGCCGGCCATGCGGTAGCTTATAACAGCGAGCGCCGCCTGTGGTACTGTGACATGGATATCGATGCGGGACAGAGCTATTTCCCGTTCGTGCGTTTAGCCCTGGCTGCTTACCAGCCTAACTCGCTCTCCGGCGCTATTACGGGGACCGGCACGATAATCCTTCCGGGCAGCGACAACGTACACCTGTCACGGGTTGTCCTGGCCGATTTCGTCCAGCTTACTCCAAACCGCTACGCCAGCATCACTCGAAACGATTCGAATCCGCTGCTGCGCCATGTTTCACTCACAGGCAGAAGTTACCAGATGTTCAACGGGCAATCCGGCCCCGGCGTGGTAGAGATTAGCCTGGAAAAACAGCGTGCCGGATTAAAACCAGAAGAAGCCGGAGAATTGGTCTGGGAACCGGTAACATTATCCGATAAATCAAGCGCAGTTACGCTCGGTCATAATCTGGTTGAAACGGATAAAACCGGTAATACCACTTGGACGGGGGATATCACTTTGCCGGATGGGACACATACCTACCGGCTGCTCGTCAAAGAATTCGAACACTACAACGAACCCGGTGAGATTCCGGTAGTAAGGCGCCGGTTGGTTTATGCTGATGCCATTGAACTGGTGCCTTAATCGAAAACATTAACATTAAATCGAACCGGCGGGTTTCAAAAGACTATGCGGACAGATGAGAACGCCACGGGTGTTATCAAGCAGGTAAAACATGGGTGAAACCGCCCTTGGCGGCATGTCGCGGCATGGTTTCGATGAGGCCCATCGACAGGCGTTCGCAATCGCAAGCCGCAAACTTTTGGGGGCTGACCTGGCGCAGTTATGCCGGAGAAGCGCCGCCGCCCTGCGCAACGAAAACGGCCGTCAGTCGATCTCTCTGAGCTACCTCGGGCGCGAATGCCGGGTTCAACTTCCGGATATCATAGTGTCATCCGCAAGCGGCGAACCGCTATCCCCGCGGGACATGCTACTCATCCTGCATTACCTCGTGACGGCCGATGGTTCGCCTCTTACCGGGAAACCTGTCACTTTCAGGGAACTGCCCGAAGGCGGCATTTATTATCCGACATTCGTCAAACGAAGCGTCAAGCCCCTTCTCGACAGGTTCGCGGACAGGCCGGAGGCTCTCGTGGCGACTGCGGAATCCATCGGAGGTCTGAAAGCGGAAACGGGGGATTTTTCCTTCAGGATTTTAGCCTTTCCCCGCGTGCCCGTCACAGTAACTTTGTGGCTGGGGGATGAAGAACTCCCCGCGGAAGGAAATATCCTTTTCGATAGTAGCGTCACCGGTTATCTGTCCACCGAAGATATTACAGTCCTGTGTGAGATTTTGGCCTGGAAGCTTAGCCGGTAGGTCTGATGCACGACAACTGATGAAATCATGGAGTAAACGAGCGATATCGCTTGAAAATAAAAAAGTCTGAAGCCCTCGCGGAATTTCAGCCCTGTACCCTCACTCTAACACCAATTGACGGCTAAGTCAAACCTGTTTTGTGCCTGAACGCCGATTATCGGATCACCGCATCCGGGCATGAGTTGCGGAGATTATTTCCGGTATTGGACACCCTGTAAAAATCGGCGGAAAGCTGAAAGCGAAGGGGTGTTCACTGGACGCCGTCCCTTTTTATAGTGTCGGAATGATATTGGCGCTTGTCGCTTCAACATTAACAAATCGGGACTTCAACTGCCGTGTGTTTTCTCTGGCCTGCAATTTCACTCTCAATATTTGACACTGAAAATGCAATTCTATACGATTGAATCATCGAACTTATAGGAGATAAATAATGTTGATTGATGTAACGGATCAGACGTTTGACGCGGAGGTCATGAAGGCGAATATTCCGGTTTTGATAGACATGTGGGCTCCCTGGTGCGGGCCTTGCCGCATGGTCGAGCCGATACTTAAAAAACTATCTGACAAATACCAGGGCAAAGTAAAATTCTGCCGCATGAATGTGGATGAAAACCAGAAAACACCTTCGCAGTACCGTGTGATGTCGATCCCGAACATGTTATTTATCAAGAACGGTAAAGTGTTTGACACTGTAGTCGGCGCAGCGTCCGAGAGCGCACTCCAGGCTAAGGTTGACGGCCTTATCGCAGCACCATAAATCATCCCCTTTAAAATGAAAAGGGGGCTTAAAGCCCCCTTTTCATTTTAAAGGGGATACAGTCGTCCTCCTGCCCTGGGCAGGATAGCCGGGGCGCCGTCGATGTTGTAGACATGGCTGCCCGCCCCGTAAACAGCCGATACGTTCGCCTGCGTAACCACCTGCGCAGGGGTGCCTTCGGCCCTGATCGAACCGTCATGCAGCAGGATCAGCTTGTCGCAATACTGGACAGCGAGGTTCAGGTCATGCAGTGCCACACCTACGGTCAATCCCTGTTTCCGGCACAAATCCTTGACAAGATCGAGCACCTCTATCTGCCTTCCAACATCCAGGTTGGAAGTTGGTTCATCGAGCAGGATCGCTTCGGTCCTCTGCGCCAGCACCCTCGCGATCACAACGCTCTGTATCTCGCCGCCGGAGAGTTCGCCTATCCTCCGCGAGGCTAGGTGCGAGGTACGCGTGGATTCCAT
>Ga0114951_10005492_pt1 | contig 11672 bp, 10 predicted proteins | sample AM7aDNAmetaG_FD_88677 | JGI IMG/M metagenome (GOLD analysis project Ga0114951, IMG submission 88677) | Freshwater microbial communities from Finland to study Microbial Dark Matter (Phase II) - AM7a DNA metaG | ecosystem: Environmental > Aquatic > Freshwater > Lake | place: Finland: Lake Alinen... | reverse complement strand
TAGAGCATTTTTCTTTTTGTTGTAACCGTCTGCACAGGTGCGTTTTTGATTCGTTTGCCCGTGCTAAATTCTCGCAAGAGCAACCGGCAATGATGGCAGGGCAATCGCTCGAACCGCACGGGCTGCACTCACCAAAAGCCCACCTGTGCGAATATGGCTATGCTATTTTGAAAAATGCTCCAGGCTACTGAATAGAGTCACTTATTAATTTATGGGTGCCCAAATACTGTTAAAGTAAACCACGTCTGCTTGACAATTTAATTTAAGAAGAAAGAGGGAAAAAATGAAAAAAAATGACGCGTTTTTTTTAGTGGCAATCTTTCTGAATGTAGTGTGTATGCAGTTCATTCCTGCCCCGGCTGAAGCGCAACAGCTTATCTCCAGTACGGAAAATGTAACTAAGGTTCAGGCTTCAGTTACAATCGACGGTTGCCCTGCGGAAAATCCTGTGGATTGCGGTAATGGCCGCTGCTGTGCAGAAAATACTGTATGCGTTGCAGACCAGCAGTGCTGTCCGGCGAGCATGCCGTACTATTGCGGTAACTTCATGTGCGCCGTTTCGGCTTCCGATTGCCCCGCGAGCGGATGTCCCGCTAAAACGGTTTTAGGAGAGGATAATCAGAAACTTGAAAATTTGCGCGCCTTCCGCGACAGCAATTTGGCCAAAAGCGCCATTGGCCGCAAGGTAATAGCAATCTATTACACCAATGCCGGCAGCATCAATGCCGCTATGAACCACAGCCCGGCACTGCGGGGGCTGACCAGAAGGGTACTGGAAACAATTGCACCTCTGTTGGAAAGCAAGCAAAACTGAGTTGCATGCTTTTTAAGATACAAAAAGCCTGGCTGCTGGATATTGCGGCCAGGCTTTTTTTGTGAAAGGACGCAATAAAAAACAGCAGCAACTGGTTTAGGGGGAACAAGAGCGTAATTGGATGTGCTTGATGCTGATGGCTGCGATAGGTGCAGGGTTAATCGGCTTGTACCTGTTCTCGTTTTTCATTGATGATTTCTTCCCTGATCCTGCAGTACCGAGGGAAAAATGGGCACATTGCCCTGTTGCCGGTGCATTTAACTAAATCATGTAGCCGGGTGTCATTTCGAATCCCGCAGCAGGCGGGATGAGTCCGAAGGTTGCGCCCCGGCGCATCAATCTTTAAAGATCTCTTCCTGCGGTCGAGATGACAGTAAAAAAATAGTCTAAGAAAAAAGTTAGATGCTCTAGTCCGATTGATCAGGGAGCGTGCGCGCCGGCACCGGTGTAATTTTTTTAATCAGTGAGGAAATGGCCGTCGCCAGGATGTACATGAGCAGGACGAAGACGAAAGAGGACAGCAGCAGGGGAATCGCGCCCATGCCGAATATGTACCGGGCGCCGATAAGCGGTTTGAGAAACCAAGCCATGATGGGCATGTGGAGCAGGTACATCATGTATGAGTTGCGGCTCATGCTGTCGAGTATATTCAACACGCCGGTGGGAAGGGTTTCGTTCATCATCCGGCAGAGGCACAGCAGCATGAGATAAAGGCCCACTCCCTCGAAGATGTCGTTGTAGGTGGCGGACCCGTAACCCAGGAGCTGGTAGTAGACAATGGCGGCCGACACCCCATAGATAACAATGCCGAGCATAAAATATTTAAACCCCATCAGCCGGCGGAGCAGTTCGGGTCGATCATATGTGATACTGCCCAGCACCATGCCCAGGGCAAACTCGTCCACAAAGGAAAAGGGAAGTGTCCCCTGGTGAAAAATGGGGAATCCGAAATAGACGCACGCCGCTATCGAGACATTCGAAACAAGAATGGAAAAAACCATCAGGCCCATTATGCCGGCCCGTCTTAACACAGCCAGCAGTAACGGGAACAGGACATAGAGGCCGATGATCACAGGCATGAACCAGAATGCTGTATTCAGGGTCCAGCAGGGCTCGTAGAAGTTGCGCAGGAAGCTGAGATAGGCAAGCAGCGTCACCCAGGAATAGGATGCATTCCAGCCTGCCGGCGCCCAGTGGTACGAAAGGTTTGCAGCGGCAAAGGTGACGATCACGGCGATCCAGTAGGGCACAACGATTTTTCTGAATCGCTCTCCGGCCCATGCGGCCCAGGAGGCGGGGTGCTTTTTCAGGCAGGAAAGGGTGAGTCCATACCCGCTCAGGACGAAGAACATGTGCACGAAGGTCCCGGCCACCGTTGAGACGTCCGAGGCAAGCAGGACCGAAAGGGGTCCACCCTCGTTATTTCCAAATTTGCTATTGTAGTTTTCAACGATGATCCCGGCAATGGCAAGGGCACGGACCAAGGTGATGGAGATGAAGGTCGTGTCCGAAGAAGTGATGGCAGAATTTACGTGCTTACTCATCTGATCCGTCTGTTTCATTTTTTTTGTTAGATGTTTGTATAGTTCATTTCGTTGATTAAGAACTTCTATCCGGTCTGTCCCGTCTATTTTGGCTGGTTGGCACCCGCCCTGCAAACTACTATTCTAATTCGATTGCGTTCGGTTCTGTCCGGGGCCCACCGTTTTACAGCTTGTCAAGAAAATCAACAGTCGCCTGTATGATCTGCTTCTGTTGCTCCTCCAGAGTTATATCTGCAGGATAGTCACGCTCTAGGTGTGTTTCCGGGGAAGTATCAATATAGCCAAACTGAGTATGATTGCCTCCATCGATTACAACGAAAGGCGTTCCGGCAGGAAGAAATTTAGCCCCTTGAGCGAGTTGCTCGGGATAAAAGTCTTTAGTGCCATAAATTGAAATGGCCTTTATGTCTGTCTTGTCCAGCCTGAATGATTCCGAAGGTGTTGAAGCCCATAATACGACGCCGCTCACCTTTGATGGATACCGCTTGGCAAATTTGCAGGCATACGAGCCGCCCACTGAATGACCGCCGATGGCCCATGTTGTGACTGTGGTAAATTCCCGCAAAATATGGTTTCCCCGTTTCCAGCCGAACGGCGCCAGATCAAACGGCATGCTGACGATTACGGCGAGATATCCTGCCGCTGCTATTGCATGGGCGGCCGGAGCATAGCAGCGGGGATCAACCATGCCGCCGGGATAAAAAAGAAAGCCCTTGGAGGGCTCTGCGCCCACAGGCTTAAAAACAAAATACTCCGGGTTGAATAAGGAAAAGGGGAGGTTTTCCTGCAGCACCGTAGCAGTATCATCGTCTTGCAAAGCATTTAAGGCTTGCGGCAGGGGCGGATAACTTTCAGCATTCACTATATCGGCTGCGCAATACAGCAGACCTGCAGACAAAAGGGCAATCAGTGCGAATTGGCAGCGCTTCATGTTGTCTCTCCTTTTAAAATTAATTAGGGACACTGGTTTAGCTCCAATGCTGTTCATTTAAGCAAAAAACCTCCTCTCCCCGGCACGGGGGAGAGGATCGAGGTGAGGGGGCCGTGTTTTTTTACTGTGTTTTCAACACCCCTCATCCTAAGGGGAGAAGGAACTCTTAAATGAACAGTATTGGGTTTAGCTCGCCCCGCCCACTTACCCTCTCTTCTGTTTCACCGTATATGCCGGTCGTTATCGGTGACGGTTTTATTTAAATCCTAGCCCTGCTTTTCCTGAAACACCCGCCGGAACTCCATGGGTTTTGATATGCGGGCAAACGATTCTCTGGTGCCCCCGGTGCCGATGACGGTTATAGTGCCGTAGCCGAGGATTCTGCCCATGATGGTTTGATCGACATTAACGGACTCGATCTTTGAGAGGTTCATTTCAAGGGCTTTTCGGCGGATAAGGCCGACTTTCATAATGACCCGCTTGTTGGTGATAGCAAACTCGCTTGTCCAGCGGTCGATAAGGGGCAGGATTAACAGGGAGAAAACGCATCGCAGCGATAAGAAGATAATCCAGTGCAGGCGGGCTTCATAGATAACCTGCTCGCCGCTGATGAGATTGTTCTGAACATAACTGCCCATGAATATATCCCCCCCGCTTTATTAAACAGATAAAATTATTTTATTCCATATACACGCTGCCGTTAGCTTTGCAAAGATATTTTTACCGCCCCCTGCAAGCGTGCGCTGAGACAGGATAGAGGCTTACAGCTTTTTTACCTGCTCTTTTTGTTTGAGGATTCAAGGGGAAGGGTGATCGTGAAGGTGCTGCCCTGCCCCGGCGCGCTTTGAAGGCTTATCGAGCCGCCGTGGGCCTCGACGATGGATTTTGCGATGCTCAGCCCCAGGCCGAAGCCTGCGCTGCTGCGGGAAACTTCAGCGCGGTAAAAACGGTCAAAGATAAAGGGTATATCTTCGGCCTTGATGCCGATGCCGGTGTCGCGAACGATCACGGCGGCGCTGTCCCTGCCCGGCAGCACGTCAACCGAAACAGCGCCCCCTTCAGGGGTATATTTTACAGCATTGCTGATGATGTTTATAAGAACCTGCCGCAGGTACTGCTCATCGGCCACAACGCTTACAGCTTGCTTTGCCTTACAGGTAAGGCCAACAGCTTTCTGGTCAGCCAGCACCTGCATATCTTCAAGCACGCTGCAGGCAAGGGCGGCCAGATCGACGCTTTGCCGCTGCAGTACAATTTCCCTGTCGTCAAGGCGCGCAAGCGTCAGAAGGTTATGCACGATCCGCGTGAGGCGCTCAATCTCCTCCAGCCCGCTGCGCAGCACTGCTTCATACTCCTCGGTCGACCGCTGCCGCTTCAGGGCTACGCTCATTTCCCCCTCCAGTATGGTCAGCGGGGTTTTGAGCTCGTGGGAGGCATCCTGCAGAAAATGACGCTGCGATTCAAAGGAAAGATCAAGGCGGGCCAGCATGTTGTTGAAGGTGACGGCAAGCCGCTGAATCTCATCGCGCGTATCGGGCTCCGGGATGCGTTGCCGCAGGCTCTGCGCCGTTATCTGCTGTACGGCCTTTGTCATGCGGTCAACCGGCCGGAGCGACAGCTTGGCAAGCACCCATCCCACCAGCCCCGTAAACAGTATGAGCAGCGGCAGCATGACGGTTAAGAGATGCTTGAGATCATCAAGGGCATTTTCAAGGGCCGTGAGCGGGCTTGCCACCTGCACGATATAGGTTGCGGAATTATCCTCAATAACCGGCTTGGTGAACACGCGCAGAATGGTTAAACGGTCGGAGCCAAACGGTACGGCCACGGTGTCGAACCGGGAATTCCCGAGAAGCGCGGTCTGGAAAAGATCATCGGGAAAAATAATGCTGCGGCCGATATTTTTCGAGGAGGCTATGAGCCTGCCCCGGGCATCAAATATCTGCACGATAATATTGAGCAGATCCGGCTTATTGGACTCCTCGTTGACCCAGCGCTGCGCGATTTTGATGAAGTTGATATTGCCGGCTTTATTAAAAGCGCGCACGTCAGCGCCCTCGCGGCTGGCCTCAAGCTTTTCAACCTCCCAGTAGGTGTCGATGGCGTCAGTCACGCCTGCGGCGCGCGACTGCAGCAGGCTGTCGAGCTGGCTGTACAGATCGGAGAACAGGCGGTCATACAGCACGAAGCAAAAGACCAGCATCATCAGGGTGAGCAGAGCCATGGAGGAAAGTGCGATCTTTACCCGGAGAGAGCGTGGCAGCATATCATTCCTTGAGCATGTAGCCCCGGCCGCGGATGGTCTGTATGAGCTTTTTATCGAAGTCGGCGTCGATTTTGTTGCGCAGATAGTTGATGTAGACATCGATCACATTGGTGTTGGTATCAAAGTCGATGTCCCATACATGCTCGGATATCATGGTGCGCGTGACCACGGTGCCGGCATTGCGCATGAGATAGTCAAGCAGGGCGAACTCCCGGGAGGAAAGCACGATGTCCCTGCCGGCGCGGGTTACTTTATGAGAGAGCAGATCAAGTACAAGGTCTGCAATCTGCATGCGCGTAGCAGGCTGCACGGGCTTGCGCAGCAGAACGCGCATGCGGGCCAGCAGCTCCTCAAAGGCAAACGGCTTGGTGAGATAATCATTTGCCCCGGCGTCCAGGCCCGTCACCTTGTCCTGCACCGAGGTCTTGGCCGTGAGCATGATGACGGGGGCTTCGAGCTTGTCGGCGCGCAGTTTTTTACACAGGGTCACGCCGTCGCATTTCGGGAGCATGAGGTCAAGGATGATAAGGTCGTAGTCGTTTACCGAGGCCAGCTCATAGCCCTCGTCACCGTCTGCGGCCACGTCAACAGCATAGCCCTCCTCTTTCAGGCCGCGCTTTACGAACCCGGCTATTTTTTTTTCATCTTCAACGACAAGTATGCGCATAGTTTTATCAGTGAAAAGGTTACTTTTTATTCTGCGGCCTGCGGAGCTTCCCTGTCAGCGTCGTGCTCGTCATCGGCAGCAGAAAGGGCGGCGGCCTCCTCGCGCAGTATTCGCCGCAGGTTTTTGCCGGCAAGGTTGCGCGGAATAGAATCCCGGAATATCACCTTGCGCGGCGCCTTGTAGCGAACGAGATGCTCCTTGCAGAAACGGGCTATCTCGTCGGGTGTCGCAGCAATGCCTTCCTTCAGCACCACGAAGGCATAGACCCGCTCGCCCCTGATTTTATCGGGCATGCCGATAACGGAGGCATCAGCTACTTTGGGATGGGTGAGCAGAAACTCCTCTATCTCGCGGGGGTAGATGTTGAACCCCTCGGAAATGATCATATCTTTTTTGCGCTCGACTATATAGAAATACCCTTCTTCGTCCATGCGGGCGATATCGCCGGTGTACAGCCAGCCGTCGCGCAGGGTCGCAGCAGTTTCTTCGGGGCGGTTCCAGTAGCCCTTCATCACCTGCGGGCCCCGGATGCACAGCTCTCCGGTTGAGCCCTCAGGCAGGTCCTGGCCGGTCTCCATGTCCACGACCTTGCAGTCCGTGTCTGATACGGGAAGGCCGATGCTGCCGTCCTTGCGCACGCCGCCGCGGGGGTTGCAGTGCGTAACCGGCGATGCTTCCGACAGTCCGTAGCCCTCAATGATGATGCCCCCGGTGATCCGCTCGAAGTCTTTGAGCACCTTGTGAGGCAGGGGCGCTGCGCCCGAGATGCAGAAGCGGATCGTGGAGATATCGTATTTGCCCAGATCGCGGAAACTGCCCAGAACGCTGTAGATTGTCGGGATGCCGGGCAGCACCGTAGCCTTATGGGAATCGATGGCCTTGAGAATATCTTTGGCTACGAATTTTGGAAACAGCACAATGGTGGCGCCTGCCGACAGGGGCAGATTCAGCGCCGTTGCCATGCCGTAGGTATGAAAAAACGGCAGCACGGATATGAAAATTTCTTTGCCCGGCCGCAGCCCCGTGTACCAGTGGCGGATCTGGGTATTGTTGATAACGATATTTTTATGGGTGAGCATAGCCCCTTTGGCAGAGCCTGTGGTGCCGCCGGTGTACTGCAATATGGCAAGATCATCGCCCGAGAGCTGCGGCAGCTTGCACTCGGGGGCCTTGGTTTTCATGAGCCTCTGGTAAAACATGACCTCGTTTTTTTCCTCAAGCGGTACATTCTCTGTTCCCTTTTGGGCGATTATGGGGTAAATAAACTTCTTTAAAGGCGGCAGATAATCCTGAATTTTACCGACGATAATGCGCTTCAGGCCAACCGAGGGCTGCACTTTGTATACCTTCGGATACAGCAGGTCAAGTGTCACCAGGGTCTCGGCCCCCGAGTCCTTAATTTGAAACTCAAGCTCTTTTTCGGTGTACAGCGGGTTGGTGGGAACGATCACCGCACCCAGCCGCAGCGCGGCATAGTATGCGATGATGAAATGGGGGCAATTGGGCAGAAACAGAGCGACCCGGTCGCCCCTGGCAAGGCCGATTTTGTGCAGAACACGGGTGCACTGCTGCACTGCCTCCCAGAGGGCGGCATAGGTCATGGTATAGCCGAAAAAGTCAACGGCAGTCTGCCCGCCGAAATCAGCAATTCTTTTTTCAAGCAGTGAGGGGATAATGCTTCCGTCATAGTCGTCAATGCCTAACGGAACTTCCGGGTCATAGCACTTAAACCAGAGCTTTTCTGTCACGGGACACTCCTTTGTGTTAAGTGGTTCAGAATTTAAATTGTTAGCAACTGTATCTAAATCATTCCATAAAGACAAGTTTTTTATAAAACCAATGAAGCGAAATGATGCATTTTTTGCAACTCTTGCGGGCGTACTGCTTGTCTTGATATTTCCCCGGCTGAACCTGTGGGTGCTTGCCTGGGTGAGCCTTGTGCCGCTGCTTGCTGTTGCGGACGGCAAACAGGAAGCAGCGGGATTTAAGCTGGGGTGGCTTGCCGGGACGGTCTTTCACGCAGGCCTTGTGTACTGGGTCACCGTTTCCATGACCCTGTACGGCAAGCTGCCTTTTGCCGTGTCGGTGCCCATACTGCTCGTCTTTGCCTCATTTCTCGGGCTTTTCACCGGCCTGCCGGTATGGGCAGCCTGCTTTGTGCAGCAGCGCCGCGGCTGGAGCTTTTCGCTCACCTTCCCCTTTTTTTGGGTAGCAGTCGAGCACCTCAAGTCATGGTTCCTGACCGGATTTCCCTGGGATAGTATCGGATACTCGCAGTACCGCCAGTTGCCCCTGATCCAGATCGCCGACATCACCGGTGTCTACGGCGTGAGCTTCCTCATCGTCTGCGTCAACTGCGCCGTGTATGCCATCATGCGCAATTTTAAGAAAAAAGGCAGCCTGCCCTATGTCGAGATAGCGCTATCGGCTCTGCTGCTGATTGCTGCTGTGGGCTACGGCGTAAAAAAAATAAACCACATCAATGATGGGGCTCCCGGCCAGGCGGTGCGCGTGGCGCTGGTGCAGCCAAATATTTCTCAGGACCTCAAATGGGATCCCGCCTATCTTGAACAAACGTTGGCAAAATTCAAGCGCCTTACGCTCCAGACCAGAGGGGATGCGCCTGCCCTGGTTGTCTGGCCCGAGTCGGCAACGCCCTTCTTTTTTCAGTCGGAGGAAACCTATCGGGCATATGTGGCAGGGATCGTACAGGATCTCAACGGCGGCCACCTGCTTTTTGGCAGCCCTTCATGGGAAGAGTCCGAAGGCGACACGATGCGCTATCATAACAGCGCGTTTTTAATCGGCCCCGGGCAGGACATTGTCGGCAGATATGACAAGCTTCATCTCGTGCCTTATGGCGAATATGTGCCCCTGGCGCAGCTTTTCCCCTTCATACAGAAAATGGTCGAGGGCATCGGCGACTTCAGCCCCGGTGAAACGCTGAGCATGACTAGCCTTCCCGGCTGCCGCTTCGGCACTGTCATCTGCTATGAAATCATATTCCCGGATCTGGTGCGTCAGTTTGCCCTCTCCGGCGCACGGTTCATTATCAATATAACCAATGATGCGTGGTTCGGCACGACCAGCGCACCCTATCAGCACCTTGCCATAACAGCGCTACGGGCGGTTGAAAACAGGCGCTACATCGCCCGGTGCGCCAATACCGGCATCAGCGCGGTTATCGCCCCCACGGGGGCCATACAGCAGCAAACAGAGCTCTTTACGGAAGCCGTGCTTCCTGCTACCATATACTGCCGTGACGATGTGACCGTGTATACCCGCTACGGCGATCTCTTTTCGTGGTTCTGTTGGGCCTTCAGCATTGTTTGTTTACTGTGCGCCTGCCGACGCAGGCGAAAATTATAGTCTAAGGAGATAGCAGTATGCTCAACCAGTGGAAAGAAAAAATAAAAGGGCTTGAAAAACGCATGGAAACCATTCGAGGTTATCTTTGACATCCCCGGCAAACAATCCCGGCTGGAAGAGCTTGAAACAATAGGCGCCGACCCTGATTTTTGGAAGGATACCCGGGAAGCGCAGAAAGTAAACCGCGAGCGCAAGATAATCGAGACCAGCCTTGCCGCCTGGACCGGCCTGCAGAAAAAAGCGGAAGACTGCGCGGTGCTGCTGGAGCTTGCGGGCGAGACCGAAGAGGATGACGACCTTGAGGCTGAGATGCATATCACGGCCGATGAGCTTGAGCGCGCGGTGGAGGATTTGGAATTCAAAAAAATGCTCAGCGGCGAAAGCGATGAGAGCAATGCTTTCCTGAGCATTCATGCCGGCGCCGGCGGCACCGAAGCGCAGGACTGGGCAAGCATGCTCATGCGGATGTATTTGCGATGGGCCGAGCGCCGCGGTTTTAAAACCGCGCTCATCGACGAGCTTGAGGGAGAAGAGGCCGGCATCAAAAGCGCCACCATACTGGTGACCGGCGATTATGCCCACGGCTATCTTAAGGCCGAGGTCGGCATACACCGCCTGGTGCGCATCTCTCCCTATGACGCCAATGCGCGGCGCCACACCTCATTCGCCTCGGTGTTTGTGTACCCGGAAGTTGATGAAAATATCGAAATAACCATCGATGAAAAGGATTTGCGGGTCGACACCTATCGGGCAAGCGGCGCCGGGGGGCAGCATATCAACAAGACCTCATCAGCCATACGCATAACACATATCCCGACCAATATCGTCGTGCAGTGCCAGAACGAGCGCTCCCAGCACATGAACCGCGCCATGGCCATGAAAATGCTGAAAGCCCGGCTGTATGAGGCAGAGCTGAAAGAGCGGGAGAAAGAGATGGATAAGCTCCATGCCGATAAAAAGCAGATAGGCTGGGGCAGCCAGATTCGCTCCTATGTGCTGCAGCCCTATCAGCTCGTGAAGGACCATCGCACGGATTTGGAAATTGGAAATGTCAACGCCGTGCTTGACGGCGATATCGACCGGTTTATTGAAGCCTATCTCATGAGTTGACGGAGGCGCCATGAAAAATATCGCAAATTTTTTGTTTGAAGTAGGCATGCTGAAACGCACGCCGCGCTCGGGCAATCAGTTTCTGGGTTCGGGCAGCGAGTCGGTGGCCGAGCATATCTGCCGCGTGACCTATATCGGCTATGCCCTTGCCAAGCTTGACGGCGGGGTCGATGAAGCAAAGCTTCTCAAGATGTGCTTTCTGCATGATTTGCATGAGGCGCGCACGGGCGACATGAATTACATGAATAAAAAGTATGTTCAGGTCGATGAGGACAAGGCCCTGCAGGATCTCTGCGAAACGATTCCCTTCGGTGAGGAGATTCTGCAGGTAACCGGCGAGTTCAACGGCCGGGAGACCAGAGAGGCCATGCTTGCCTATGACGCCGATCAGATCGAGCTGATACTGATGCTCAAAGAGTACAAGGATCTCGGCAACAAGTATGCCGACGAATGGATCGGTTTTGCCCTCAAACGGCTCAAAACCGATGCCGGGAAAAGGCTGGCCCAGGAAGTCATTGAGACTGACTGGACGCTGTGGTGGTTCAAAGACAAAAGCGACTGGTGGGTTTCGGGTGAAGACACCGGATCGCAAACGGCGCCAAAATAAAATGCAGGTGAGGCAAAAAAAAATTTTTTATTGACCGGGCAAAGCCGAAAAGTATGTTTGGGAATTTTGAATTGTAACTATTCAGGTAACAAGGCTCAAGAAAACTGAACATCTACTATCCAACACAAAACGGCCAACCCGGCGATTAAGGATAATAAAATATTTGGTACGTGCAGGCCACTGCGCCTTTTTAGGGTTTTGTTTTTTCTTTTTCCCTCCCCTGGTGGGAGGGATACAGGGTAATACATGTGAATTAAGTGCAGCGTATTTCTTCCTCGCCCCCGCGAGGGGGAGAGGATTAGAGGTGAGGGGGCATTTTATATCACCCCTCATCCCGACCTTCTCCCGCAAGGGGAGAAGGAGC